>OJDQ01000798.1_pt1 | contig 11218 bp, 8 predicted proteins | sample 1592851 | NCBI WGS metagenome assembly OJDQ01 (sample SAMN05416774, study PRJEB24817) | seawater metagenome | isolation source: Sea water | place: Canada:Atlantic | collected 2013-07 | reverse complement strand
TTGCAAAGGTAACCTGCTTGTTTGACCGTTATGAAGCCGGTGAACAGGCTATACTTGTTCATGTAAATTTTGCCGATGAAGACAGTCGCGAAGACTTGGCTGAGCTGGAATTACTGGTTTCATCGGCGGGCGTTAGTGCTGTTGATGTACTGACCACGTCCAGAGGAGCCCCACATCCAAAGTATTTTGTTGGATCGGGTAAAGCTGAGGAGATCGCTGCTGCAGTGAAAGCCCACGAGGCCAATGTGGTGATCTTTAATCATGCGCTGTCTCCTTCTCAGGAAAGAAATCTTGAAGCCATTTGCAAATGCCGGGTGATTGATCGCACCGGTCTTATCCTGGATATTTTTGCGCAGCGGGCTCGTACGCATGAAGGTAAGCTTCAGGTGGAACTCGCACAGCTCAGACATATTTCTACCCGCTTGATCCGAGGCTGGACACACCTCGAGCGTCAAAAAGGCGGGATCGGTTTACGCGGACCGGGTGAGACCCAGCTTGAAACTGACCGTCGCTTATTGCGCGGCAGGATCAAAACTATTCTTCGTCGCCTTGAAAAAGTCGCTAAACAGCGCGAGCAGGGCAGACGTTCCCGTAAACGGGCAGAAATTCCAACGATGTCACTGGTTGGCTATACCAACGCCGGTAAGTCTACCCTCTTCAATCACATCACCGATGCGAATGTTTACGCCGCAGATCAGCTGTTCGCTACATTGGATCCAACGCTTCGCAAGCTGGATCTCAAGGAAGTGGGGCCAGTAATTCTGGCTGACACGGTTGGTTTTATTCGTCATCTCCCCCATGATCTGGTAGCAGCTTTTAAAGCAACGTTGCAAGAAACCCAGGAAGCCGACTTGTTGCTGCATGTGGTGGATTATTCTGCCAATAATTATCTGGAAACCATGGATGAAGTTAATACGGTACTCGATGAAATTGATGCCGGAGACATTCAACAACTGATTGTTTGCAATAAAATAGACCAGTTGGAAGAAGTTGAGCCTAAAATTGACAGGGATGAACAGGGCACACCCATCCGGGTTTGGCTGTCGGCAAAAACCGGCCAGGGGACGGAGTTGTTGTTTGAGGCAATTAATGATTGTCTGGCGCAGAGCATGGTAAGTTACACCCTGAAAATCCCTCCGGCACAGAGCCGTTTGCGCGGTGTTCTGTACGAACTGGATTGTATATCCGAACAATCCTACGATGCTCAGGGGGACTGGGTGGTTGATGTGCGAATGCCGGCAGCCGATTGGAACCGGTTAGAAAAGCGTTTGGATCATGGTTTATCAGAGTTTGTAGTAAAACACTGATTTGACAGTTTCATATATTTTGAAATCTAAAAACAATAGAATTCAGTATTAAATAATTAAATTTTCGGAGTACTAGCATGGCTTGGAATGAGCCGGGTGATAAAAATAATGACCCGTGGAAAAATCGCGGAGGACGAGATCAAGGTCCCCCGGATTTGGATGATGTGTTTAAGAACCTGTTCGGTAAGCTCGGTAAAATGGGCGGCGGCGGTGATGGCGGCTCAGGCAAAAAGCTGGGCGGCATCGGCGCGGCATTCCTGATTGGCCTGCTGGCAATTATTTACTTTGTCAGTGGTTTCTACACCATCCGTGAAGCAGAATCTGGTGTTGTGCTGCGATTTGGTGAATATAACTCACTGGTAGAGCCGGGTTTGCGTTGGAAACCAACCTTTGTTGACTCGGTTATTCCGGTCGATGTGCAATCCATTCGCTATCAATCATCTTCAGGTTCAATGCTGACCGAAGACGAAAACGTGGTAAGTGTACAAATGGAAGTGCAGTACCGGGTTGTCGACCCGTACCGCTGGACGTTTGCGGTAACCAGTCCGGAAATGAGTCTGAGTCAGGCCTTGGATAGTGCGATACGTTACGTAGTGGGTCATTCCACCATGGATGATGTGCTGACCGATGGACGTGAAATGACCCGTCAGCGTGTCTGGGAAGAATTGGAAGGTATACTTGAACCCTACAACATCGGCGTAGCCATTGTTGATATGAACTTCAAGGATGCCCGACCGCCAGAGCAGGTGAAAGATGCGTTTGATGACGCCATTGCCGCCCAGGAAGACCAGCAGCGCTTTATCCGTGAAGCCGAGGCGTATGCCCGTGAGATAGAACCGCGTGCCCGAGGTCAGGTCAATCGTATGAACGAGGAAGCCCAGGCTTACAAAGAGCGTGTAACGCTGGAAGCACAGGGTGAAGTGGCACGCTTCGAAGAGTTATTGCCGCAATATGAAAAAGCGCCGGAAGTTACTCGCCAGCGTATCTACCTGGAAACTATGGAACAGGTGTTCTCGAACACCAGTAAGATCATGGTCGACAGTGGTGACGGCGGCAACAATATAATGTATTTGCCGTTGGACAAGATTTTAGAAAATAAAGGCGCGGAAACAAAATCCTCCCTGGAACGTATGCGCAATACCCTCGAAGGTTTGCAGAATAACGTAACCAACTCGACGAATACCTCGCGTAACTCAACAGTATCCGGGTCGGGCTTGCGTGGCGACAGCAATCGTGGTGGGAGATAAGACAAAATGAAAAACTTTATTATCGCAATTCTTATTACCCTGGTGGTACTGGCTTCTGGTTCATTGTTTGTAGTACGTGAAGGACAGCGGGCCATCGTCATTCAGTTTGGAAAGGTACAGCGTGATGCCGAAACCGGCGATACCAAGGTATTCGAACCGGGTCTGCATTTTAAACTGCCGTTTATCGATACAGTTCGTCAGCTTGATGCGCGTATTCAAACGTTGGACGATTCGCCTGATCGCTTTGTAACCTCTGAGAAGAAAGACTTAATTGTTGATTCTTACGTTAAGTGGCGCATCGAAGACTTCGCCCGCTATTATCTGTCGACTAACGGCGGTAATAAACTGCAAGCTGAAGCGCTGTTAAAACAGAAGGTAAATAACGGTCTGCGTACTGAGTTCGGTAGCCGTACCATTGCCCAGATTGTGTCTGGCGAACGTACTGAGTTAATGGAACAGGCAATGGAGCAGGCCTCAAGTTCATCTGATGAGCTGGGTATCGAAATCGTAGATGTGCGGGTGAAGCAAATCAATCTGCCTACCGAGGTCAGCAACTCCATCTTCCAGCGTATGCGGGCTGAGCGCGCGGCAGTGGCTCGTGAACACCGTTCAGAGGGTCAGGAACAGGCTGAAGTTATCAAAGCGAATATAGAGGCCAAGGTAACCGTTATGCTGGCCGATGCTGAACGTAATGCTCGTCAGCTTCGCGGTGAAGGTGATGCAACGGCAGCGCAAATTTACGCCGAAACATACTCGAAAAACCCGGAATTTTACGGCTTCCTGCGCAGTATGGATGCCTATCGTGCCAGCTTTAACAGCAAAGACGATATTCTGGTAGTAGAGCCTGACAGCGACTTTTTCCGTTACATGAATAAGCGCTCTGGTCAGTAATGCTTTCGACCTTAGTTAAAAACCGGCTTTTATAGCCGGTTTTTTTATGCGCAAATTTTGCCGCTAAAAGTGGCCAACTCTGCCAAAGAGTATCGATTTAAGGTAAACTGCCGCTATAAAAAACGGCCGGAGTAATGCTCAAAGGCCAGTAAGATAATACTATCACCGGCCAGGGACAGCCGGACTGCATTGACCGAATCTGTTCAGCGAAACAGAACGGTGAATGCAGCCATAATAAAAAGACTGAGGAATTGTTTTGACAGAAAATAATATAACGGCAATAGATGACAATAATAAGGGATGGTTTTCCCGGTTTTTAGCAATGGTAGAGTGGTTGGGTAACCTGTTACCTCATCCGGTGACTCTGTTTGCCATTCTTACCGTGTTTATTGTACTACTGAGTGGTTTTTTAAGCTGGCTCGGTGTTTCTGTTGCCGACCCCAGACCCGAAGATGCCCAGACCGCATCCGGCACTATCGAGGTCGTCTCGTTAATGAGCGTGGAAGGTCTGCATTGGATCATCACCCATGTAGTGACAAACTTTACTGGTTTTGCGCCGCTGGGAACCGTACTGGTAGCTCTGCTGGGGGTCTCGGTGGCCGAACATTCCGGGTTGTTATCCACGGCGATGCGGGCATTAGTGCTTAATGCGCCCCGTCGACTGGTTACTTTTATCGTTGTATTAAGCGGTATTTTGTCCAATACGGCCTCCGAACTCGGCTATGTAGTACTGATTCCGCTGGCGGCGATGATCTTCCATTCTCTGGGACGCCATCCTCTGGCGGGTCTTGCCGCGGCATTTGCAGGGGTATCCGCCGGTTACAGTGCTAACTTATTTTTAGGTACGATCGATCCATTGCTGGCGGGCATAACGACCCCGGCAGCACAAATGATTGATCCGGACTACGTGGTTGGCGCAGAGTCAAATCACTTCTTTATGATTGCCAGTACCTTTGTTATCGCTGCGCTGGGTTTCTTTGTTACGGATCGGATAGTAGAGCCGCGACTGGGCAAGTTTGATGAGTCTAAATCGACCATGGTGCTGGATGAAAAAGCCATGGCGTCGCCGAATGCCCAGGAAATGAAAGCCATGAAAATGGCCGGTCTGGCGTTTTTGGCCCTGTGCATCTTAGTGGCACTGGCAGTCGTCCCGGACGACGGACTATTGCGTAACCCTGAAACAGGCGGATTAAAGGGCTCGCCGTTTTTAAAAGGGATTGTTGTGTTGATTTTTGTCATGTTTGCCATCCCGGGTTTTGTGTACGGTAAAGTGGCAGGTACGATGAAAAATGACCGCGATGTCATTGAGGGCATGGCACGCAGTATGAGCAGCATGGGCCTGTATATTGCGCTGGTCTTTTTCGCTGCTCAGTTTGTTGCGTTCTTCAAATACACCAACCTGGGGACGGTACTGGCAGTAGAAGGGGCGGCTCTGCTTATTCAACTGGATTTGAAGGGGCCGGAAGTTTTTCTGTTATTCATTCTGATGTGCGGCCTCGTTAACCTGTCTCTTGGCAGCGCCTCGGCGCAATGGGCGGTCACGGCACCCGTCTTTGTGCCAATGCTAATGTTACTGGGTTATGCACCTGAAGTGATTCAGGCGGCTTACCGTATCGGAGACTCGGTAACTAACGTTATCTCACCAATGATGAGCTATTTTGGTTTGATTATGGCGATGGCCGCCAAGTATAAGAAAGATGTCGGGATGGGCACGCTAATCGCGATGATGTTGCCTTATTCCATGGTATTCATTGTGGGCTGGACATTGCTGTTTTATCTGTGGGTCTTTGTCCTGGGTCTGCCTGTGGGGTGGGAAACACCTACTTACTATCAACCCTAGCAGTCCAATTTGGCTGTTAAGCCGTATTATTAGCAGTTAACTATTTTACTATTGAGATTTGATATTTATGAAGTACACCAGTAACGCGGGATTCAGCCATGGTCAGGCAGATAAAATTGGTGTTGTGATTACCAATCTTGGTACGCCGCAAGCACCTACTAAGGATGCGCTTAAGCCGTACCTGAAAGAGTTTTTATCTGATCCAAGAGTGGTAGAGGTACCGCGTCTGATCTGGTGGTTTATTCTGAATGGGGTTATTTTAAATATTCGTCCCAAACGGTCGGCCAAAGCTTATGAGACCGTCTGGTCAGAGCAGGGTTCACCGCTGATGGTACATACCAAGGCACAGGCCGAAGCCCTGGCGAAACGATGCGAACGCGAGTTTGGCGATGACGTAGTGGTAGACTTTGCAATGCGTTATGGCGAGCCTGCGGTGTCAAAAGTCATCGAGCGTATGTTAAGTCATGGCGTCAGAAAGCTGCTGGTGCTGCCGCTTTATCCGCAGTACAGCGCCTCTACCGTGGGATCTACTTTCGATGCCATTGCGGCCGACTTTCAAAAACGCCGGTGGTTGCCCGATTTTCGCTTTGTCAGCCATTATCATGACCGCCCCGGATACATCAAAGCCGTAGCCGAAACGATTCGCCAGCACTGGGAAATCAATGGGCAGGCCGAAAAGCTTATTATGTCCTATCACGGTGTGCCCCGTCGGTATCTTGATAACGGCGATCCGTACCACTGTGAGTGCCTTAAAACATCCCGCCTGGTAGCCGAAGAACTTGGCCTGGACAACACCCGCTATATGACCACATTTCAGTCGCGGTTTGGTCGCGAGGAATGGTTGAAACCTTACACGGATGAAACGCTTAAAGCGCTGCCCGCTGAGGGCATCAAATCAGTGCAGGTGGTGTGTCCGGGCTTCTCATCGGATTGTCTGGAAACCATTGAAGAGATTGGTGAAGAGAATCGCGATTACTTCATGGAAGCCGGCGGTGAGCGCTATGAATACATCCCGGCACTTAACAGCGAGCCGGCTCACATTTCAATGCTGTTCGAACTCGTAAAGGAAAACCTGCACGGCTGGCAGGCAGACTCTGACGTGGAATTGCGTGCACAACTGGCCAAAAAACACGGATGTCCAAGATGAATGACTACCCGGGCTCTGCGCCCAAACCGTTACTGAAAGCACAGAAGCTAGCTAACCTGCTGGATACGTCGGTTAAAATTCCACTGATTAATTTTCGTATCGGCCTGGATGCACTGGTGGGATTAATTCCCGGGGTGGGTGACGTGCTAATGTTGCTGGTGTCTTTTCGGATAGTGCAACTCGGTAAGCAAATGGGACTGCCTAAAGGCCTTATTAAAGTCATGGTTCGCAATTGTTTGCTCGATTTCGGGTTGGGGTTTATTCCGCTGGTAGGTGATATTGCCGATTTTTTCTACAAGGCCAACCAGGCGAATGTGCGGATCATGGAAAAATACTGGGTGAGCAATAATAAAGACGCTATTGATAAACGCACCCAAGACGCTCTGGAAAACTGGAAATCCGCCCAGTAAATCGTGCTAATTGATTGTTGAACTAAACTATTTATCGCCGTCTGCGTAGCAATTACTATTGAGATCCAATAAGCAGAAGGAATATGAAAGCAGCAGATTTATTTGTGCAAGCCCTGGAAGCCGAGGGCGTCGAGTATATCTTCGGCATACCGGGTGAAGAGAATCTGGATTTACTCGAATCCTTACGCCACTCTTCGATTAAACTGGTCCTCACCCGACACGAACAGGGCGCGGGGTTCATGGCTGCTACCTATGGACGGCTTACCGGCAAAGTTGGCGTTTGTTTATCCACCCTCGGGCCCGGCGCTACCAATCTGGTAACGCCAGCAGCCTATGCCCAGCTCGGTGCGATGCCGATGCTCATGATTACTGGGCAGAAACCGATTAAAACCAGCAAACAAGGGCGTTTTCAGGTTGTGGATGTCGTTGATATGATGCGCCCGATAACCAAGTACACTACGCAAATTGTGAGCGGTGAACGTATCCCTTCGGTCATCCGTGAAGCATTCAGACTTGCCGCTGAAGAACGGCCCGGCGCGGCTCATATTGAGATCCCTGAAGATATCGCCCGAGAATCCACTACGGCCCCACTATTAAAGCAAAGTCAGTCTCGCCGGCCGGTGGCCGAAGAGAAAGCCGTAGAGCGGGCCAAAGCAATGATAGAACAAGCTTCTGCTCCTTTGCTGCTCATTGGTGCCGGCGCCAACCGTAAACTCACGGCAAAGATGCTACGCCGGTTCGTGGACCATACCGGTATTCCATTTGTAACTACTCAAATGGGTAAAGGGGTGCTGAATGAATCCGATCCATTGTTTGTCGGCAATACCGCGCTGTCAGACGGTGATTTTGTTCATAAAGCCATCGAGCGGGCTGACCTTATTATTAATGTTGGCCATGATGTGGTCGAGAAACCCCCTTTCTTTATGCATCACAATGGCAAACAGGTTATCCATATAAACTTCGAACCAGCGGCTGTGGATCCGGTGTATTTTCCCCAGTTAGAAGTGGTTGGCGACATCGCTAACAGTGTCTGGCAGATCAATGAGCGACTAACGCCTCAACCCCACTGGAAGCGGGATCTCTATCAGGATGTGCATGATGCCTACGTACAGCATCGTCAGGAATCAGACAGCGATAACCGCTTTCCGGTGCTGCCAGAGCGATTAGTCAGCGAAGTGCGGGCCGTCATGCCCGATAATGGTGTGGTCGCACTGGATAACGGTATCTATAAAATCTGGTTTGCACGTAATTATCCGGCTTATGCACCCAACACTCTGCTGTTGGATAATGCGCTGGCATCCATGGGAGCCGGTCTTCCTTCCGCGATGGCGGCTAAATTGGTTAACCCCGAACAGCCTGTGATGGCAGTTTGTGGTGACGGCGGCTTTATGATGAACAGTCAGGAAATCGAAACGGCCGTGCGCCTTAATTTAGACCTGGTAGTACTGATTCTGCGAGACGACGCCTATGGCATGATCAAGTGGAAACAGGCGCATATGGAATTTGATAATTTTGGACTCGATTACGGCAATCCGGACTTTGTTACTTACGCACAAAGCTATGGCGCCAAAGGTCACCGGGTGACAGCGACAGAAGAACTCGGGGCACTTATGCGTCAGTGTATTGCTGAGCCAGGGGTTCATATTATTGATTGCCCGGTCGATTACAGCCTGAATGATCGTAAACTGAATCAGGATATTCGCCGCCTGAGCGAACAGTTATAAGTGAATTCTTGCTATGCTGGATAAAAGCAAAGTCACTGGCACCGTGGGCGCCGAAAACGTATCACACGAAGAGGTTGCGCGATTTAACGCCCTGGCGGAAGAGTGGTGGGACCCCAATGGCAAATACAAAACCGCCCTGGCGTTTAATGCGGCGCGAACGGAGTATATTGTTCGCCAACTGGCACATTGTCACGGGCGGGATCCGAATACTGAGCATTGCCTGAAAGGACTCAGTATTCTCGATGTGGGCTGCGGCGGAGGTCTCATCAGCGAAGCGTTGGCCAGCAAAGGAGCGGTAGTCACCGGAATCGATGCCAGTGCAATGAGTATCGAGGTGGCCAGGCGTCATGCGCAACAATCTGGTCTGACGGTGGCGTACCGCCATTGTCTGGCCGGGGAGTTGCTAGCGCAAGATGAGCGGTTTGACGCTGTTATTAATGCCGAGGTGGTTGAACATGTCCCGGACCAATCGGCGCTTATCAGCGAATGTTCGAAGCTGGTTAAATCTTCCGGCACGCTGGTACTGGCAACCCTGAACCGCACAATGAAGTCGTGGATAATTGCCATTCTTGGTGCTGAGTATGTGATGCGCTATTTACCGGTGGGAACCCATGACTGGCAGATGTTTGTTAAACCCGAAGAGCTTCAGGCATGGGTTATACCGGAGCAGTTTGAACTGGTCAGTGAAACCGGTATGAAGCTAAACCCATTGACCGGCACCTGGCGATTATCATCGTCTCTGGCAGTTAACTATATCCAGATTTATCAGCGTTGAAACAACGTCAGGTAACCGTTCTGTCCAGACAGGACCTGATTCAGTAAAGGCATTGTAATGCCAATCTATCTGATTCTTATTGCGAATTCGCAGGATTCTGTTGACAAAAAACAGAGGTGCGTATATTGATTGCATTTCCCAGTCTTTTCATCGGGATCAGTTATTTTAAACCAGAGTGAACCATGACGGATAACGTAATTGCTTGCAAGGTAGCAAAACCCGACATCGCTATGCGACTGCGGCGAGAAACCCGGGACGCACACTGTCAAATTGAAGCTGTAATGAGTGATCTTCTCTTTACTACGCCTATCGATCTACAAGCCTATAAGCGTATGCTCAGTCGCCATCGCGATTATTATGCACAAATTGAAGCCAGCCTTTCAGAATTTAACAGTACCGCTGTGATGATTAGAGAGCGTTCCAAAATCAGCTGGTTAAACAGTGATATCGATTACCTGGAAGACGGTAGTGAACAACACCGCAAAGAACAGCCGTTGGATTATGCACTGACAACTAAACTGCCGGTTAATGAGGCGCAGGCCTGGGGCTTTTTGTATGTCTTTGAGGGGGCGACACTGGGCGGCGCTCATATTCTTGATAAGCTGCGCCACGAACCCTGTTTCGACGCGGAGCAGGGGTTGCGGTTCTTTCACAGTTACGGACGGAAGACGCCCGCAATGTGGCGGGCGTTTCAGTCAGCCCTGCAGCAATTTGTTGCCTCAACCCCTGGCAGTGAAGAGCAAGTCATCCAAGGGGCCAACCAGTCATTTTCGAATATGAATGACCTCATGAAAGGAGTTCAGGTTGACTAATCAATTTGAAGTAACCCTGGATAACTGCCACGAAGAACCCATTCATATCCCTGGTTCTATCCAGCCTCATGGCTATTTGCTGGTCGTTGACCCGGCTACCATGACGTTATCCTGTGTTAGTGAAAATATCACTGACGTGTGTGGTGTGGCGCTGGATGAGTGTATTGGTAAAGGGTTGGATGAGCTGGTTGACGATGAGTATTGCGCTATTATCAACCAGCACTGGCACACTGAAACCTTACAACTTTTCAACCCTACGTCGATTGCGCTTAAGCATTCTAACGGGCAAAGCCACAGGATGTCAGCCATTGCTACTTATAATGGCTCGGTGCTCCTGATTGCGCTGGAGCCGGATTCTAAAGTGAATGACAAAGCTTATGAATCTGTGCTCAAAATGCTCAAGAATTCCGTGCAGTCATTGATGGGCGTTCACAAACTGGATTTAATTTATCAGAGCGTTGTGGAAGAGGTAAAACGCTTCTCTGGTTTCGATCGCGTGATGCTCTACCAGTTCGACCATGAATATAATGGTGAGGTAATAGCCGAGGCGAAAGAGCCTCACCTGAATGCGTTTTTAAAACAGCATTTCCCTGAGTCTGACATCCCCAAGCAAGCCCGTGAACTCTATATCAAGAATCCCATTCGACTATTGTGCGATGTGGATGGGGCCGTCGCCAGGTTGTATCCGGCCACTCCCCATGTTGATTTAAGTTACTGTTCATTACGAAGCGTCTCACCGATCCATATTCAGTATTTACGCAATATGGGCGTTAAGGCCTCGATGTCTATCAGTATTATTATCAATGGCAAGTTGTGGGGGCTGATTGCCTGTCATCATTATTCCAGCAATTTCGTTCCCTTTGAAATACGCGAAATTGCCCAGTATATCTCGGTCATGTTGTCACAACTCATTGCCGTCAAAATTCAGGAAGAAGACACCCAGCGTAATGCCCGTCAGCTAGCGATGCTGGGGCAAATTTCAGCGGCCATGGCCGAACAACAGGACTATCAGGATGCGCTGCAGATTAAAGCTGAGCAGTTGTTGTCGCTGGTGGATGCTACGGG
>OJDQ01000790.1_pt1 | contig 11341 bp, 8 predicted proteins | sample 1592851 | NCBI WGS metagenome assembly OJDQ01 (sample SAMN05416774, study PRJEB24817) | seawater metagenome | isolation source: Sea water | place: Canada:Atlantic | collected 2013-07 | reverse complement strand
TGTGGTGTTTATCTTTATTCAGGGCATCCGCTTCAATTTTCACCTGGGTTAACATAGCGGCCATATCCACGGTATTTTCATACACCCGCTCAGAGCTGGCTTCTATGCGTGACAGCACCAGCAAATCTTCAATCAGACTTTGCATGCGCTGAGTCTGGGTGCTCATTTCCATGTAGGCTTTTTTAACGAAAGGATTTAACTGCTCGTCAGCATCCGGCAATATTTCCAGATAACCATTAATTACCGTGAGCGGCGTGCGCAACTCGTGGGATACGTTAGCCACGAAATCTTTACGCATTTCTTCCAGTTGACTCAGGCGCGTAACATCCCGGGCAATCAGCAACAAGTGCTCTTCACCATAGGGCATGATCCGGTACTCGAAGGATTTTAACGGATTCAGTGGCGACGGTACTTCTATTGGGAAATGGTATTTACCGGCATGAAAGTACTCAATAAATTCGGGGTGACGAATCAGATTGTCCAGGCGGCGTCCGGCATCCGATGGCCAGCGCAACCCCAGCTCCAGACGGGCCAGTCGGTTACACCAGATAATACAGGCTTTAGAATCCACCACCACGGCCGCATCGGGCAAGGCTTCAGAACCTTCGCGGAAGCGTTTAACCAGTGCGCCAAGCTCTTTACGCTTGTTGCGGTTACGCCGCTGCAGATAGTAGATCCCTTCGTAGATATGTTCCCATAATCCACTGACCGACGGTGGCGACATTTTTCGGCTGTGCCACAACCAGCGATTCAACTTAAACAGCTGCCAGTAGTTAACCAGAAGCAAGCCGGTAGCGCCCATGGCCACAGCCAGCAGCATGTCTTCCACATACCAGCCAATGATCGCAAAGAAGATAAGAAACAGGACGAGTCGCGCAACTGACTTGATCCACGAAAAGGGGTAGTACATCCCGGTTGTTCCTTTCTTGCGCGCTAACGATGGGGCAGACTATACCTACCCCAAGGACGAAATGAAATTAAAGCTTAGTCGAAAAACGGTAACCTGCGCCTCGTACCGTCTGGATCATGGCGTCGTGTCCCTGACCACCAATGGCTTTACGTAAGCGACGAATATGCACATCAACCGTGCGATCTTCGACGTAAACGTTAGTGCCCCAGACATTATCCAGTAGCTGCTCACGGCTGTAGACCCGCTCTGGATGAGTCATAAAGAAGTGCAGTAATTTGTACTCCGTAGGCCCCATATCCAGTGCTTCGTCATTAGCCATCACGCGGTGCGAGATAGGTTCCAGCTTGAGGCCGTTAAACTCGATGGGCTGCTCATTTGAGGTGGGCGTAACCCGGCGCATTACCGCTTTAATTCGCGCCACCAGCTCCTTGGGCGAAAAGGGCTTGGTAATGTAATCGTCGGCACCGGCATCGAGACCGCGGATTTTGTCGTCTTCTTCGCCGCGAGCGGTCAGCATGATTACCGGTATATCACGGGTAAACTCATGCTGTTTAAGGCTCTTGGCCAGTTGAACGCCACTGCCGCCAGGCAGCATCCAGTCCAATAAAATTAAATCAGGATAAGGTTCTACCAACTTTTGCTGCGCGATATCGTAATCTTCTGCTTCAATAGTCTCGAATCCGGACTGTTCCAGCACAAACGATAGCATGTCGCGGATAGGCGCTTCATCCTCTACCAACAAGACTCTTCTTGACATAGATTTTTTCCAGCTCATAACAAAACGCCGCTATTATTATCAGGGTGTGTGACAATTTTATTAAACGATTACATTTATATGTCAAGTTTGTGACTGTGATTACCTGATTTATTGGGATTAATGCGTAAATAATTATGTGCGATAAGCTCAGGCGCCACTATATTGCACCACAAAAAGTAAACAACATTCCAATAAAAAGAAGCATGGCGTACTATGTAAGTGATTCGTTCATATCGCAAATCACTAAGAACTCGGGCTAAGAACTTGTCTATTCAGCAATTAACACATATTCTTGAAAGAGTTCAAAATCTCATCAGTATTAATAGATAGGTATCAGATGGCGTCGGTTCAGACAGGATTGTCGAGAAAGCTACTAACACGCGTGTTGTCGGTATACTTTTTTCTGACTTTCATTGTGACCGTTGGGCAGATTTTTACCGAATACCTGAGCACCAAAAGCCACATAGAATCTGAACTGCAAACCCTGAAAAACACGTTCTCCACCAGTCTTACTCGCGCTATCTGGGAAGTAAACATTCCCCAGGCGCAGTCGATCGCCGAAGGATTGATGGAACTGCCAATTGTAACCGGCGTACAAATTCGCGATGAGAACGGTGAGTATATTGCCGATCTGGGCGTTACCATTGCGCAAATTCGCGCACCTTTCACCAGCGGCGAGCTGGAAGATCATGACGGCGGTCTGTTTAGTTACAGCTTTCCGCTGATTTTTGAATTCTCAAACCGAGCATCCACTGTTGGCGACGTTACCCTGTATTCGAATTTCGATATTATTTTTGGCCGTATCGAAGTGGGAATTTTCTTTTTAATTGGCAACGCGATTGTTAAAACCGCCTTTCTGGTCTTTCTGTTTATGACAGCCTTCCGCCGGATGTTGTCGGACCCGTTAATGGAAGTCACTCAGAAGATGAGTGCATTTAACCCGGATAACCCGGAACAGTCGAAGATTTATTTAACCCTCGACGATGAGAATGAGCTGCGTTTACTGCAATATTCCTACAACCAGGTCATTGATGATCTGATTGTTTCCCAGCAACAGTTGAAAAATACCCAGGGCGAGTTGCAGCGGGTCAATAAAAAGCTGGATGACCAGAATTTGTTACTGGAACAGGAGGTTGCTAAGAAAACGGCGTCTCTCAGCCAAATCATGCTGGATTTGGAGCGCCAGAAAGATGAGTTAATCGCCAATCAACGTGAACTGCGTCAGGAAAATGAAAACCGTCAGTACATCGAAAATGTACTGCGGGATAAAAACAAAGAGCTGGCCCAGTCCATGGAGCACCTTAAACTGGCGCAGGATCAGTTGCTCGAGTCAGAACGGATGGCGTCTCTTGGTGGCCTGGTAGCCGGTATTGCCCATGATGTGAATACACCACTTGGCGTAGGTGTGACGGCCGCCAGCTTCCTCAATGAACGATTGGTTGAAGTACGCAAAAGTTATGAAGATAAGTCGTTAACCAATAAAACGATGGCGTCTTTTTTAGATGAAGCAGAACAAACCACCAGCCTGCTGTTGACCAACTTAAACCGGGCTTCCGATCTTATCACCAGCTTTAAACAGGTCGCGGTAGATCAAACCAGCGAAGCTGAGCGGGTATTTAATTTAAATAATTACCTGCATGAAATTTTGCAGTCACTCGGCCCGTCGTTTAAACACACCCAGCATAAGGTGAACGTTCAGTGTCCTGATGAGCTATATATCCGCTCAGCCCCGGGGATTATTGCTCAAATCATTACTAATATGATTATGAATTCCATTATCCATGGGTTTGAGAACAAAACCGATGGCCATATTGATATTGAAGTACTACAGGATGGTGAAGACGTTGTGCTCACTTATCAGGACGACGGTTGTGGGATCCCTGCAGATCAACTCGGCCGTCTCTTTGACGCGTTCTTCACCACCAAACGCGGCCAGGGCGGCAGTGGCCTGGGAACCCATATTATGTATAACCTGGTGACACAGGCACTCGATGGCAATATTGAAGCCAGCAGTGAACCTGGCCAGGGCCTGCGCTACGAAATCCGCTTCCCTGCCCGAACCTGATACGCTCTTCGCAGAATCGGCAAAATCCACCCGCAGTAGTTGCGCAGTTACCAGCGCGCTGCTAACCTTTCGGCCTTTTCAAAATGACAGATCTTCTTTATGTGGTTTAAGAATATAAAAGCCTACCGGCTCACCCAGCCGCTGGCATTAAATGATGATGCATTACAAACAGCGTTAAATGAACTTGCCTTTCGCCCCTGTGGCAGCCAGGAAAGTGCCACCATGGGGTTTGTATCGCCATTACACGATGCCGGCCAAAATTCCTTACTGTTCCATCAGACACAATTGCGCTACTGGATCACGCTAAAGAAGCAAGAGCGGTTATTGCCTTCTTCTGTAGTGAATTCAGAACTGGCCGACAAAGTGGCTCAGATTGAAGCAGAAACAGGCTCTCCCGTGGGTAAAAAAGCCCAGTCTGACTTAAAGCAGGAAATTATTACCCGCCTGTTACCTCAGGCCTTTGTGAAGAACTCTTATACCAACGGCTTTATTTCTATTTCAGATAACCTGGTTATTGTAGACGCCAGCGCCGACGGCAAAGCTGAAGCCTTTCTGGCGATGATCCGAAAAGCATTAGGTTCGCTGCCGGTAGTACCACTGGTTCGCCACAGCCTGCAAAGCGAACTGACCCATTGGTTAACCGATAAGCCACCAGCCAAAATTGAATTACTCGAAGAAGCTGAGTTTAAATCTACCGATGAAGTCGGCAGCGTGATTCGCTGTAAAAATCAGCCGCTGGACAGCGAAGAAATTCAGCTCCACCTGGACGCCGGAAAACTGGTGCAAAAAGTGGCTTTCGACTTCGACGAAACGCTGGAAGCCGTTATTCAGGAAGATGGTTCGGTGAAGCGCATTAAGTTTACCGACCGGATAAAGGAAGAAACCCAGGATATTCCGAAAGATCAGGTAGCGGCCCGTCTGGATGCTGAATTCAGCCTGATGTCTGCCGAGATGTGCGCCTTCGTTAATTTCTTAAGCGAAGCACTGGATCTCGACAAAGACAGCTAGCCTAGCGGTGCTGGTCCCGACGCTGCAGCACTGGTTGCCACCGGCGTTGGGCCAGATTACGCCACACCCGCTCCATTGGGCCAGTCACAAAGTGGTTGAGCCACCAACGTGAAAGGAGCAGCTGAAAAGCCCATATTGTGATTACAATCAGGGTAAGCGTAAGCCGCCCCAATTCAGCAAATAAGCCAAGCCCCCAGCCGTAAAATATGGCGCAACAAATTACCGTTTGCAGCAGGTAATTGGTTAATGCCATTTGTCCTACCGGTACCAGGTAATTCACTACACGGCCCTGCCAGTTGCCGTTAGCGACTTTAACCAGCCACATCACCAGACACAAATACCCCCAGGCCGATACCAGCGCGCCCCAGTAATTAGGAAAACGATAAAGCGTCATAAACTCAGGCAGCACAACGCCATGCTGTTTTATCAGTGCAGCGCCAACGCCACAAATTAGAGTGCCGGCCAGTATTCCCAGCACACTGTTTAGCGCATAAAACTTCAGTGAACGACTGGCAGTCAACACTCCCAGTTTAAACAGCGCCATCCCTACCAGCATTAACCCGCACATCCGAAACTCAACGGCGATCAGGGAATTCACATGGAAATCCAGTGTCGTATCAACTCGCATCGCCGCTCTTTGCCACCAGCTGCCCTGATAGGCTGCGATTTCTTGTTGTAGTTGTACCAATGGCGGATTGATGCTCTGGATTATCTCCAGTTGTTCAGCATCAGACATTCCTCCCCAGGAATAGTAAACCAGCAGTAACAACAGCATTAGAATACTTTGCAGGAAAAGACCAAAGCCCAGCAATTTCTTTACCGACCAGTTTCGGCACTTAAATACCAGCAGGCCGCCAAGTGCATAGGTCACCAGTATATCCCCCCACCACAAGCCATAAGCATGCAATAGGCCTATCAACAGAAGCCAGAACATACGGCGTTTATGCACGCTTTTGGCGGTGACAGGATCCGGCTGCCGCTGCGCCATCATGGCAATTCCTGCGCCAAATAACGTGGCAAACAGCGCATAGAATTTTTCAGCAAATAGCACTTCGATAATAAACCACTGCCATTCATTTGCTGTGCTTAAAGACCCCAACGCAAACGGGTTATCGTAAACCGCCCGCGGATAAGCAAAAGCAATAATATTCATCATTAAAATGCCCAGTAAGGCAACGCCCCGTAAAGCATCCAGACTAATATAGCGGGTGGCAGATGATGGTTGATGACTCATTGCTTATCCTTAAGCATTTTCGGTTTCCCTGATTATTTAGTGAGGTGTTAGCACTAAGGTTAGGTTCGCCAACACGGGGGAATGCTTCGGCAGGCTGGTAGCTGTTACGCCAGACAAAAAGCCTTTTATTGCCAATAGTGGTTATTGTACATCAATAAAGCACCGAAAACCCTGCCCCGAAGTTTAGAAACTGCATTTCTGCTCGACAAGGGGAATCGGGCGAAAGTTACCCTGCACCAGTTGTGCGCTATAGCGCACAATGATATAGTGGCTACCGGACGTTATAACGCACAATTTTATTTTTGCAAACAGGTAAGCGGTGCTATGAACCATTCAAATTCGCTTCAGCTCAGTCACGTAGCCGCTGGCTCGGCAGCCGTTATTGTGGGCTACAGTAGCGCGGTAGTGATTGTCATCGAAGCGGCCAGGCAAGCGGGAGCCAGTGAGCCGCAGTTGATTAGCTGGTTACTGGTGCTGGGGCTGGCAATGGGATTAAGTACGCTGTTTTTTTCCTGGCGCTTTAAGATGCCGGTGATCACAGCCTGGTCAACGCCCGGCGCCGTATTTTTAATTTCTACGGCAGGCGACTTTTCCCTGGCTGAGATCACCGGAGCGTTTTTGTTTGCCGGCATACTGAGTCTGGTTGCTGCTCGCAGTCGTTTATTAATGCGAGGCATTGAACGCATCCCGCCGGCGCTGTCAGCTGCCATGCTGGCGGGTATTTTACTGCCCTACTGTCTGGGAGTGTTTACCAGTGCCCAGAATTATCCCGTACTGAGCATCTTTTTTATTTTGATATACCTGCTTGGCAGTCGCTGGTTTCCCCGTTATCTGATGTTGGTATTACTGGTGGTAGCCGCATTGGCCGCCGTGATGCTGTCTGAGACTGAGACCACTGCCCTGCACTTTTCACTCCCGTCGTTGGAGTGGGTGATGCCAGCTTTCAATAGCGCGGCGTTAATCAGTATTGGTGTGCCACTCTTCCTCATCACAACGTTATCGCAAAACCTGCCGGGCATCAGTATCCAGCATAGTCATGGCTATAAGCCAGACAACCGCTACATTCTAACGGGTATAGCCCTGGTTCAGCTGTTCAGCGCCCCCTTTGGCGGTTTCATGATTAATCTGGCGGCAATCACTGCGGCAATTTGTATGGCAGAAAACGTTGATGAAAACCCGGCAAAGCGCTATCTGGCAGGTATTGTTGCCGGGGTAGGCTATTGTCTGGCCGGTTTGTTTGCTGTGACTATTACCCTCATATTCACTCAGATGCCGCCGGTTGTTACCAGTTTACTGGCGGGCATTGCACTGTTGTCTACGCTGCAGTCGAGTTTATTACGCAGTCTTGAAGATGCCCCCTTTCGTCAGGGCGCCCTATTAACGTTTCTTTGCAGTGCATCGGGATTAAGTTTAATGGGTATCAGTGCGCCGGTGTGGGGATTGCTAGCGGGGATGGTGACAGTGTGGCTGCACCCGCGGCTGCACCCGCAATGGAAGCAGCCAGTTGAGCCATAGGGCTGTGCCAGCGGGGCATGTCAATAGACCCCGCTTGCTGGTCAGGCAAAAATCTGTTTGGCCGCAGCGCGCATTTCGGCGAAGTCATCCGACAACAGCGAATTAACGTCTTCTACGACACCACGTTGAATAGCCAGATTGAGCACCGCATCTTTTTTATTGTCTATTTGCCCGGCTAACGCCGCACCAACCCGAACAAAGTCGATGTACCCCAGCTTCTCCGGAATATAGGCTAAATCGTGCCAGCGCTCAGCCACTACCACAAACTCTTCACCAAACTCCCAGCTACGCATAATGCTGCCGCCCACTTTCGGGGCCAGTTTGTCGATGGCGTCATCGAGGAAGCTCGGACTGGCGAACACTTCGGTATGGCGTTCAGCCTCGGTAAGGATAGGCAGTACCCCAATGCTGTGAATTAACGACATTAATGTCATGGTATCAAGACTGAGTTCGCGCTTTTTAGTGCGAGTGATATACATTTGCAGAGCCGCCATGGCATTGGCTACCACGTTTACCGTATTGGCCCACTCTTTTTTCATGTACTCACCAACCAGTTCGTTTTTCGATACGAACAGTTGTTCCATTGCCAGCGCTGTAGCAATGTTTTTAATCTGACGCAGGCCTATTCGGGTCACCGCCTGAGAGATAGAAGTTACTTTTACCGCCCGCCCCATGTAAGCACTGTTGGATATTTTAATCATCCTCGCACTCAGCGAGGGATCCTGGCCAATGACCTCGCCCATATCCTGCAAATTAATATCCGGGTCGTCTGCGGCTTTTCGCACTTTTAAGGCCACGGCGGGTAAGGTTGGGAGCACCAGGGTATCGTTTTTAATCTTTTCAACCAGAATGGTGAGTAGCGCATTTTGTGTAGACATATTCCTACCTTTGTCGATGGTCAGTGTGTTATCGCATCCGTTGCGGTTAACAGTAACGGAGCGCGCTGCCTTTTATATTGTTGAAAATCAATGTTTGTTGCTGTTGTATAACCATAACATAGTTCAAATTCCTGTCATGCGACCAGTATTGATAAAGAAAAAACTAACGCACGGGAAATATTTATGCAATCGTCAAAAGGAATTTTGATGCTCATCTGAGTATAGCATCTGCTTTGCGGCTTGGTTATGCTAGAGAGAGATTCTGTCATTTTTCGCCGAATTGCCTGCAATAAGGATTATTAAGCACCGAAAATGGCGGCAAATAGCAGCTTCATGAATTACGAATGCTAAACAATAACAACAACTTTCAATAAATGACGGACGAATTAATATGCGCAAAGCACTGCACAATACTTTTGCCTTTACCGCCCTTGCCAGCTCACTCTTTTTCGCAGGTTGCTCTGAACCTCAGTCACCACAATCCACTGTTCAGGATAGCGCGCCAGAATTGCTGGTCGATGACAGTCGTCTGGGGATCTACCACCAGGTGCCATTAACAGCAGATCTATCCCACTTGAGTGATAACCAAAAGCAAATGCTCAGTAAGCTGATAGACGCCTCTAAAATTATGGACGATCTGTTCTGGAAGCAGGCTTTTTTTGGCAATAAAGACGAATTCCTCCAGGGATTAAGTGATCAAAAACTAAGCGCTTTTGCAGCCATCAACTATGGCCCGTGGGATCGTTTAAATGGCGACGCGCCTTACCTCAGCGGCTATGGCGAAAAAGCAGCCGGTGCAGAGTTCTATCCTCACGATATGACCAAAGCAGAGTTCGCAGCGGCCGAATTTGCCGATAAAGATGGCCTCTACTCGGTGGTCGAACGCACCGAAAGCGGCGATTTAACTGCCACGCCGTATTCTGAGAAGTATCAGACAGAACTCACTAAAGCCGCTGCGTTACTGAAAGAAGCCTCTCTGCTGGCTGATAATGAGACCTTCGCAGACTACCTGAAACTGCGAGCTGAAGCGCTTCTTAGCGACGATTATTACGCTTCGGACATGGCCTGGATGGATATGAAAACCAATCCTATTGAACTGGTAATTGGCCCCATCGAAACGTATGAAGACCAGCTCTATGGCTACCGTGCGGCATTTGAGTCTTATGTGCTTATTAAAGACATGGCCTGGAGTGATCGACTGGCAAAATATGCCCAGTTCCTACCTGAGTTACAGTTGGGTTTACCCGTAGATGAAGCCTACAAACAGGAAACGCCCGGATCGGATGCCGACTTAAATGCCTACGATGTCATTTATTATGCCGGTCACTCGAATGCCGGCAGCAAGACCATCGCTATCAACCTGCCGAATGATGAACGGGTTCAACTGGCGAAAGGTACCCGCCGACTGCAGCTCAAAAATGCCATGCAGGCTAAGTTTGATCACATTCTTAAGCCTATTTCAGAAGTACTCATTGCCCCTGATCAGCGCGATCACATCACCTTTAATGCGTTTTTTGCCAACACCATGTTCCACGAAGTAGCCCATGGTCTGGGGATTAAAAATACCATTACCGATAAAGGCACCGTTCGGGCTGCACTTAAAGAGCACGCCTCGGCGCTGGAAGAGGGTAAAGCCGATATCCTTGGTCTTTACATGGTACAAAGCTTGCTGGAAAAAGGTGAAATAACCGAGGGTACTCTCGAGGATTACTACGTTACTTTTATGGCTGGCATCTTCCGTTCAGTGCGCTTTGGTGCATCCAGTGCACACGGTAAGGCCAATATGATCCGGTTTAACTATTTTGCCACCATGGGCGCTTTTGATCGCAGTGAAGACGGCCTGTACAGCGTGAATATGGAAAAAATGTCAGAAGCGGTTTCTTCCTTATCTGAACTCATTCTCACTCTGCAAGGTGATGGCGATTATGATGGCGTAGCTGAGCTCGTTGCAGATAAAGGCATTATTAAACCTCAACTGAAAGCCGATTTGGCCCGTTTAAAAGCGGCCAGTATCCCGGTTGATATTGTATTTGATCAGGGAAAAACACAGCTCGGTTTATAAGCTAAGCGCCAGACACTGGTGTTCACCCTGGTAGCGATGAAACTGCCGGGGTGAGATACCGGCTCACATTCAGGCAGACAAGGAACACAGTCTGCTATTTACGCTATGGCTTGATTATTCAGGCCGATTTCATCTGACAAGGAGTCCTGTATGCAACAAATCGCTGCGCTATTTCTACTCGCAATATCATTTTATTATATCTATTTAGGCTGGCGGGTGCTTTACACCAAACGGCCTTTTATTGTCTCAATCGGCCTGCTGGTGAGCTTTGTCCTGTTAATCAATTTAGTACTAATCGTCCGGGAGGCTGTTCGGGTTTGGCAAACCGGTAGCCTGGAAGGCATAGAAATTATTATGCTGGCAGCAACGATTTTTTTTGGTGTCAGATGCTGGCAACTAAGGCGGTCCTACCAACTTATAGGTCTGGCTGATGACTTTACGCCGGCCCTTAAAAATGCATTGACTCATAATCAGTTGAATTACTGCGAACAACCCGGAATTATCGAAGTTCCAACCCTGCCCGGAGCCATTGGATATCAATTCAAAAGTTCCAAAAAAGAATTATTCTTTAATTTTAAGGGCAACTTTTCAGCCACGACAATCATTAACGTTCTTCAACAGCTCGAACAGTACTTCGCCACACATCCTTTAGTCATTAATAAAAAAGCAGCATATGAAATGTGCGGATTAGGCATGATATCACTGGCTCTTTCACTTGCCCTGCTGTTCTACGAACTGTAAACCGGTTTCCAACATCATCCTGGAATTTTCGCAGGTGATGCTAGCCCAAGTCCAGTTTGAGGGGGTATCGCCTAGACACCACCAGAAGCCAGAAACCACAGCGCTTAAAACACTACCGTCATCCCGGAATTTCCGCAGGAAATATCCGGGATCTCCTGAACAGTATTCCTT
>OJDQ01000788.1_pt1 | contig 11349 bp, 10 predicted proteins | sample 1592851 | NCBI WGS metagenome assembly OJDQ01 (sample SAMN05416774, study PRJEB24817) | seawater metagenome | isolation source: Sea water | place: Canada:Atlantic | collected 2013-07 | reverse complement strand
TCATAAAAACTTAAGCGAACTCGTTGAAAAAGGGAGCTTTCGACAAGATTTATATTACCGCATTAATGTCATCGAACTCCCTTTGCCAGCCCTGCGCGAACGCAAGGAAGACATCCAGCAACTCACCACCCATATTTTACAAAAATTAAATACCGAAAATGGCAATACTACTATAAACCTTAGTGAAAATGCGCTAAAAGCCCTAACAAAGTACCCCTTCCCTGGCAATGTACGCGAACTAGAAAATATACTCGAACGCGCATTTACCCTATGTGAAAATGGGCTTATTCACCAGGCAGATTTACAGCTGCCCGAAACCCCGCATAACATACCTAACTCAATCAATACCCCAGCGTCATCGCCCAATGCAAGTGACGAATCATCAGACGCACCATTGGAAGATTACCTTGGCACATTGGAAAAAGAAGCCATCGTCAATGCATTAGAAAAAACACGCTGGAACAAAACAGCCGCAGCAAAAGACCTAGGTATTACCTTTCGTGCCTTACGATACCGACTAAAAAAACTAGGCTTAGACACTTAAGCACAAAATGACCTTCAGCGTCACTTTGTGACGTAAAACACTTTAGAAAGATGTGGACGGAAAATTAAAAAACTATTTTAAACAAACAAAATCAATAGGTTATTAGCATAATTTAATAAATACAGATAAGCGGCACACAAAATGCTTTATACTTTTTGCAATAAAAATTTATGACATATTAATAAGGATATCAACATGAAAAATCTACAAACAATAAAACATAACGCTCAAAAGGGCTTCACTTTGATCGAGCTCATGATCGTGGTTGCCATTATCGGTATTTTAGCCGCCTTGGCTATTCCTGCTTATACAGACTATACAATTAAATCTCGCGTTGGCGAGGGAGCATCTCTTTCCGGCTCATACAAAACTGCGATGGAGATTTTTTGGAGCGAAAATGGAACCCTTCAGGGTGCATATAATTCTAGCAGCCCCGCAGGAAACTCAAGCCTTGGTCTTAGCTCCTTATCTAGCCAATATGTTAGCGACATCAGCATATCTGGAACGGACACTCTACCTACCATTACTGTTCAGCTACGAACATTGAACTCCTTAGGGGCTGCAACGGGAAAGTGCTTTCAGTACATACCTTATTTAAGTACCGCTACTACTAGCAACCTTACTTGGTCTGTAGCAGGTGACACTGCCGACACCACTGCTCTTGCCCCTGCTAGTCCAGTTTTAGTCGATAAATCAACAGCAGCAACACTTGCAAACACAACTGTAGTAGACGGAACTGACTGCACTACCACAAATGGTATACCTACTAAGTTTAAACCTAAACGTTAATAGCTAATTCTGGCCGAAAGGCGGCTAATATAGCCGCCTTTTTTATGGTTATAAAAAAACATCAATTATTAACCCTCTTTTTTGTCCTACTTACATGTAGCGCTGTTTATTCGCCGGGTATTTTTGGACCCTTTGTCTTTGATGACCAAGGCAGCATTTTAGATAACTCACTTATACATATTTCTGAACTTAACATTGAAAATATACTTAGCAGTGCAAAATCTGGTACCGCTGGCCCACTAAAAAGGCCTATTCCGATGATCAGCTTTGCTTTAAACCACTTTTTTGCTAATGGACTGTATGCACCAGCATTCAAAATCACCAATATCTTTATTCACGCGCTCAATAGTTTTTTAGTTTTTTTTCTTTGCTTAAGACTAATTGACGCAGCAAATAACTCAACCCAATATAAATATACCTCACCCTTCTATTTATCCTTATTTATTGCAAGCCTTTGGGTCCTACACCCCATCAATCTAACAAGCGTACTTTATATTGTGCAGCGCATGACGTCCCTTGCAGCATTTTTTAGCTTTATATCAATAATTTTATATTTAAAAGGACGGCATACTCTAACTCATCAACACTCATGCTTTTTCTATACTACATTTTTCATTCTAAGTTTCGCCTGTTGGGGGCTTGCTCTATTAAGCAAAGAAAGTGCCGCTTCGCTACCCCTGCTCATTTTATTGATAGAACTATTACTTTTTAAAAACCCTATCTTACTCACTCTACCTCAAAAATTTAGCACGTTAACCAAGACTCTGTTAGCAACTGCCCTCATCTATTGTTTTTATTCAATATTCTTGTACGCTCAATCTGGATACCATTCTCGTTCTTTTACAATGTATGAACGATTACTAACTGAAACCCGGGTCATTACTTCATACCTGTACATGATTGCTTTACCAAAGATAAATTCCTTTAGCTTATTTCACGATGAAAAAAGCATCTCAACATCACTCACCTCTCCTATTAGCACGTTAACCTCGATCTTTTTTTTAATAATTATTATCTTTGTCAGCATAAGAATTCGTAATAAAAATCCTTTATTTACATTTGGAATTACGTGGTTTTTTGCAGGACATATTATTGAGTCAAGTGTTATTGCTTTAGAAATAATGCACGAGCATCGAAATTACATACCCTCTGTAGGAATTATCCTTAGCCTGTATTCTCTAATACCAAGCAAGCTCATTAACAGCAAAACAACAAAAGCTCTTTTGCTACTACCCATACTCTTTGTAGGCAGCACTACATTCCTTAAAGCTGATCAGTGGGGTTCACTTCAAAGTCTCAGCTATTTTGAGTCTATACATAACCCTTTATCCCCAGCAACTCAACTTCTCCATAGCAATGTTAATCTGAAAGCCGGAAATAGCGATATTGCAGAATCCGCAATAAAAAAAGCCATCCTACTGGATACCCGAGAAGCTTCTTACCCTCTACACTACCAGTTATTACTATCCAAGTTGAAGAGACCTATTCCAGTCGAAATACAACTTGAAACGTTGAAAAGGTTGCATTTAAAACAGATCACACCTTCCACTAAAGGCATCTTACTCACCATTTCAAATTGTTTAATCAATAAAAGCTGTTTAAGTTTACTTCCAAACTATATGCAATGGGTCTTAACATTAACTCAAGACTCACCTGACGATGCTTTTTATCACTACCTACAAGGCAAAGGACACCAAGCAGAAAATAACCACGTCAAGGCACTAAATTCCTTCCAGAAAGCTCACGAAAAAGACAATCATTACCTTCAACCTCTATTTAGAATTATTAGTATTTTAATAGCCAACCATCAATTTGAAGCTGCACACAAAGTACTTTCCATAGCTGAAGCAAAAAATGAAGAAGCAAAAATACCTCTCAATAATACTCTTAAAAAGCTGAGAAGCGATCTTAATTCCCTTAGAAAAAAAGTTGAAAAAAGAGAGCTGACGCACTAACTTGCCAACCATATAATTAAGACTCGCAACCAGCTTAAATGACCAAACGATGTGCTTGCTATCTCACCAGTTACAACTTATTCCCTTAGCTCCCAGCAATAGAATTAAAGACTCTAAAAAAGCGATAACATATTCTCTAGTGCTTTTTTAGCCATTTGCTTGTCATCATCATTGACTTGTATTTGATTAACCACAGTCCCTTCAGCTAAATTTTCCAACACCCATGCTAAGTGCTGGGGGTCTGTTCTAAACATGGTTGAACACATCGCAACGGTTGGTGACATAAAATGAACTTGCTTGCCTTGGTCTTTCACTTCTTCCTTAAGACGATTGACTAGGTTCAGCTCTGTTGCAATCAGCCATTGCGTATTCGCTTTACCTTCACGAACTGTTTTTAAAATAGCTTCGGTTGAGCCAACATAATCGGCTTTCTCACACACTTCAAAATTAGCTTCTGGGTGCGCCACAACAATTGCATTCGGGTTTTTCTTTTTAAAGTCATCAATCTGGTTGTCTTGAAACATTTGATGCACAGAACAAAACCCTTTCCAAAGAATCATCTTTGCATTTTCAATTTGTTCTTTTGTTAAGCCACCCATCGGTTGATTAAAATCCCAGACAACCATTTCTTCAAGTGGGATCCCCATGCGATAACCGGTATTTCTACCCAAGTGCTCATCGGGGAAAAATAATATTTTTTCACGCTTTTCAAAACACCACTCTAATACTTGCTGCGCATTAGATGATGTACAAACAATGCCCTCATGCTGCCCACAAAAGGCCTTTAAGTCCGCGGCTGAATTAATGTAAGTAACGGGCGTTACTTGCTCATCTGCATTGATCAGAGTATTTAATTCTTTCCAACTACGCTCTACATTGGCACGGTTTGCCATATCTGCCATAGAGCAGCCAGCTGCTAGATCTGGTAACACTGTTATTTGTTCTGGGCGTGACAGTATATCTGACACCTCCGCCATAAAATGTACGCCACAAAACACAATATATTCTGCTTTAGACTCTGCTGCATACTTAGACAGCTTAAGTGAGTCACCACTTACATCGGCGTGTTTAAACACCTCATTACGCTGATAATGGTGGCCTAAAATGACACATCGCTCACCCAGTTTTTCTTTAGCTGCTTGAATGCGTTGATCACATTCTTCGTCGCTCAATAATGAATAATTTTGTATAGCAAGTGCCATCACAGATCCTTATTTTTCTTCAACCACAGGGGGTTTTCTTAAACGAATACCAAGCTCCTTTAGCTGAGCATCACTAACCGTCGCCGGTGCAGATGTCAACGGGCACGCAGCTGTTTGTGTTTTAGGGAACGCCATTACGTCACGAATAGTCGATGCACCTGACATCAGCATCACCAAGCGATCTAAACCAAACGCCATACCGCCATGTGGAGGGCACCCATACTTTAAGGCATCCAACAGGAAGCCAAACTTTTCTTGTGATTCCACTGCGTCCATTCCTAGCAAATCAAATACCACTTGCTGCATTTCGGTTTTATGAATACGGATGGAACCACCACCTACTTCAGTACCGTTAAGCACTAAATCGTACGCTCTAGATAAGGCCTTACCTGTATTCGCTTTAAGCTCATCAGCATCACAAGAAGGTGCAGTAAATGGGTGATGAATAGCATTCCAACGACTTGATTTTTCATCCCAGTCGAACATTGGGAAATCAACCACCCAAACAGGTTTCCAATCACCTTCCAATAGACCTTGATCTTGACCAATTTTGTCACGTAAAGCGCCCAATGCTTCATTAACAACCTTAGTTTTATCGGCTCCAAAGAAAACAATGTCCCCTGTTTGTGCGCCAGTTCTGTCCATGATGTTTTCAACTACATCATCAGGCAGGAATTTTAAAATAGGCGATTGCAGCCCTTCAATACCAGCCGCACGATCATTAACTTTGATATACGCCAAACCCTTTGCGCCATAAATGCTAACAAATTTAGTGTAACCATCGATATCCTTACGACTCAGGCTACTCGCACCTGGCACACGAAGTGCCGCAACACGGCCATCATCACTATTTGCCGGGCCAGAAAATACTTTAAATTCAACCGCTGCCATCAAATCAGCTACATCAGTTAACACCAATGGGTTACGCAAGTCAGGACGGTCAGTGCCATACACATCCATAGCTTTTTCGTACGTCATCTGCGGAAATTGCTCTGGCAATTTCACATTGATAACCTCGTTAAATAAACGCCTAACCATGCCTTCCATTAAACCCATTATCTCTCCTTCATCCATAAAAGAAGTTTCGATATCTAGCTGGGTAAATTCTGGCTGACGATCCGCTCTAAGGTCTTCATCACGAAAGCAACGTACAACTTGATAGTAGCGATCCATACCAGCAATCATAAGCAGCTGTTTAAACAACTGTGGCGATTGAGGCAGGGCAAAAAAACTATTCTCATGCGTACGGCTCGGCACCAAGTAATCACGCGCACCTTCCGGCGTTGCCTTTGTTAAGAAAGGCGTTTCAATTTCGTAGAAACCCTCGTCTTCTAAAAAGCGACGTAAATTAAGCGTTACATCGCGTCGCAAGCGAATTTTCTCTAGCATTTCTGGGCGACGCAAATCTATATAACGGTAACGTAAACGCGTTTCTTCGTTCACTTCAATATCGCCATCAACTTGAATTGGCGTGGTTTCTGAACGATTAAGAATTTCTAGCTCTAACCCTAATAACTCAACCTTACCGGTTTTCATTTTAGGGTTAATAGTACCTTCTGGTCGCGGGCGAACACGGCCTTTTAGTTTTAATACATACTCACCACGCACGCTTTCGGCAATGGCAAAAGAATCAGCGCGATCTGGATCAAACACTACTTGTACAATACCTTCACGGTCGCGTAAATCGATAAAAATGACGCCACCATGGTCGCGCCGTCTATGTACCCAACCACAAATCTCAACTTCCTGCCCTAAGTGGTTTTCGTTAATGTCACCACAATAATGACTACGCATCATCTTTATTTCCTTACCGTTATGTTTTTTTGAGTAGCCTGACAGTTATCACGCTAGATATACCTTTTTCAGAAAAGGCCTGTAATTATTTAGTCTCGCTCGACTTTTTTGATGAGCCTTCTGCTAAATTCTTCTTTTTTCCACTTTTAAAGTCTGTTTCATACCAGCCGTCGCCTTTTAAACGAAAGCCTGAGGCTGACATAAGCTTGCTCAATGCATCTTCCCCACATTCAGGGCACTTTGTTAATGGCGCATCACTTATTTTACGCAATGCTTCACAACGATGCTTACATGCATCGCATTGGTATTCATATATAGGCATATTTCTTTCACTCCAAATACTGATCGGTTGTTCTTGTTATACGCTTGCACTAAACACAACTGGGTATTTTCAATGATTTACGAGGTCTATAGCAAGCAATGTATGTAAAATAAACGCACTTTTATAGCTTCATCGTGCGATTGATACAAATATGACGACTCAACTGACCATTACTAAACCAGACGATTGGCATTTACATTTACGCGACGGCCCCGCCCTCAACACAACGGTTGCTTTTAGTGCCCGGCAGTTTCAACGTGCCATTGTGATGCCTAATTTGGCACAGCCTATTGTTAATGCTGAACGAGCCAGTGCTTATCGACAACGAATTTTAGACGCTTTACCAGAAAAAAGCAGCTTTCAACCATTGATGACGATCTACCTCACCAACGACACCTCGATCGAAGACATCAAACAGGCCAGCCAAAGTGACTATATTTTTGCAGCAAAACTATACCCCGCAGGCGCCACCACTAACTCATCTAACGGTGTCGCAGATGTATCCGCACTCTTTCCTGTGTTAGAAGAAATGCAAAAACATGATCTCCCGTTATTGGTCCATGCAGAGGTCACCGATACAGATATTGATATTTTTGACCGGGAAAAAGCCTTTATCGATAAATACCTTACCTCTATCAGAAATACATTTCCTGAGCTACGCATTGTTTTAGAACATGCCACAACGCAGCAGTCCGTTGATTTTGTACTTGAAAACAACTACACCGCCGCCACGTTGACACCACAACACCTCCTTTTCAACCGTAACGACTTATTAGCGGGCGGCATCCGTCCACACAATTACTGCCTACCCATCTTAAAACGTGAAACACATAGGCAAGCATTGATTAAAGCGGCCACCAGTGGCAACCCGAAATTCTTTTTAGGCACCGACAGCGCCCCCCACGCAACAACGGCTAAAGAAAACCAGTGCGGCTGCGCAGGTTGCTTTACTGCTTATGCCGCTATTGAGCTTTATGCAGAGGCCTTTGAGAAAGAAGGCGCTCTAAATAAGCTGGAGGGGTTCAGTAGTTTTTATGGGCCCGATTTTTATCGCTTACCAAGAAACAAACAGACGTTGACACTCAGCAAAGAAAGCTGGCAAGCACCGCCTAGCTATTCTTTTGGCACACAAACGTTAACGCCTTTTCGTCAAGAAACCCCTTTACAGTGGAAAATAAAATAACCTTTAGGCTGTAGCTAAAGCAATAAAAAAAAGCCCCGTTTAAACGGGGCTTTTTTGTGTACTCTAATTATTCGTCATCGAAAATATCTTCATCATCCAACGGAGGATTTCCATCGTAAATTAAATAATTACGACGCTGGAAGTGCGCACTCCTTTCAAACTCATATGGGTCTAACGCAGCTTGGTCTGCAATTTTCTTTGCTCTAATCAAATCAGCGCGGGTATCTACACCTTTGAGCACCATCGTCGCCCACCTTGCATCAGAATCATCAATTTGCTGAATAGGGTCAACAAACGTATCTGCATAAATACCTAGCGTGTCACGCAACGTACTTGACCCTAAAATAGGCAGCACAACATATGGCCCTGTACCTACGCCGTAAGCCCCTAATGTTTGCCCAAAATCTTCATTGTTTTTTGGCATCCCCATGTCAGTAGCCATATCAACAAAACCAAGCACACCCACCGTTGTGTTAACTAGCACACGACCACCATCCGACAAGGCTTGATTAAACTTAAGCTGTAGAATGTCATTAACAAATACCACCACGTCATCTAAATTACTAAAGAAGTTCGTAATGCTTTGGTCGACAATATCAGGTGTTACATACTGGTAACCTTTTGCAACAGGCTCAAGAACATATTCATCTGCTTTTTGATTAAACTTGTACACCCCCCTATTCACAAACTCTAAAGGGTCATTTTCTTCTTGTGAGGTTAGCGATGCACAGCCGGACAATAAAGCCGCCATGGCAACAAACATACACACAATTCCTTTTCTAAAACACACCGATAATCTCATGAGAACTCTCTCTCAGTAATTTTTAATGCAACTTTATAAAGCCGCCAAAGGCTGCTTGACTTATTATAGCGAAATATTCCTAAATTGTTAGTCTAGAGAAAATGCTAAATTCTGATGTAAACACGATGGCCAATCGTTTTCGTAGTTATCTACCCGTCATCGTTGACCTTGAAACCGCCGGATTTAATGCCACAACAGATGCTTTGCTTGAAATGGCAGTTGTCATTCCCGCTATGGACGAATCGGGGCAGCTTATTATTGAATCATCTCATCGTGAGCACATCATCCCCTTTGAAGGCGCTAACCTTGACCCTGCTGCATTAAAGTTCAACGGTATTGACCCGTATCACCCTTTCCGCCTAGCAATTGATGAAAAAGAAGCTCTTAGGAAGTTATTTGCCCCCGTAAGGGCAGCTGTAAAAGCACAACAATGCACCCGTGCTATTTTGGTTGGGCACAACCCTGCTTTTGATATTGGTTTTATGAATGCCGCGGTAGAACGCACACAAATCAAACGAAATCCTTTTCATCCTTTTAGCACATTTGATACGGCTACTTTAGGTGGGCTCGCATACGGCCAAACGGTATTAGCTAAGGCCGCCAAAGCCGCTGGCATGGACTGGGATAGTGAGCAAGCCCACTCGGCGCTATATGACGCCGAGCAAACCGCTATTTTATTTTGTAAGATCGTTAATCAATGGGATGCCTTTGCTAAGCAGCCTTAATTTTATCCAGCATAGTTTTCAGCTCTCCGCTTTCAAACATTTCAATCATAATATCAGCACCTCCGACTAATTCGCCGTTCGCATAAAGCTGAGGGAATGTTGGCCAGCTTGAATATTCTTTCAGGCCTTCGCGTATTTCGTCATCATCAAAAATATTAACGTAAGCAAATTCGACTTCACATGCTTGTAAAATTTGCACCGCCTTACTCGAAAAGCCACACTGTGGGAAATACGGCGTGCCTTTCATATACAATAAAACGGCGTGATTTTTTAGTTGATCTTCTATTCGTTCATTTACAGACATATCGACACCTTTTAAAAACAATTTCTTGAATTATACCCTGAATATTTAGAATAAGTCTAAACTCCATAGCCTCCACCGCCCGGTGTTTTAATTGCCAAGCAGTCACCCACACTAACATCCACGCTAACTTTTGCGGCTAAACGCGTTTCATTTAGCCAGTTTTCACCACACTTTCCTGCCTGCCCACCTAATACCCCCCATGGTTTATGCCTCCTTCGTTCTGTTAACAAAGTAATATGCGCCGGTTTCAAGAACTCTATTTCTCTAATCAACCCATCGCCACCTTTAGTTTTTCCTTCTCCACCCGACCCTCTGCGGACCTGATAACGCTTAACCCTAAGAGGGTAATGCATCTCTAAAGACTCAATAGGCGTGTTTAGGGTATTGGTCATGTGTGTTTGCACCGCTGACAAACCATCAAACAGGGCGCCCCCGCCCATTCCACCACCAATCGTTTCATAGTAATTCCAACTAACACCCTCAGCTTTAGCGCCCATTGCCACATTATTCATGCTGCCGTGGCTAGCGGCCGGAAGCTCTTCTGGAACAGCCTGCGCTAACGCGCCGATCACCACATCCACCAATCGCGTGCTGGTTTCCACATTCCCAGCCGCCACGGCAGCAGGCTTTATCGCATTAATCAACGAACCGTGTTCCGCTATTATTTTAATTCGACGATAAACACCAAAGCACGCCGGAGTATTAACTGGCATTAAGCATCTGAAGACGTAGTAAACAGCCGCCGCCACTACTGATAAAGGACAATTGATATTACCTGCCACCTGGCTGGCCGTACCCGCAAAGTTAGCAATAACCTCGCTGTTATTGATTGTTAAACTGAGTTTGATCTTGATATCTTTAGCACCTAGACCATCATCATCCATGACATCCTCAAAATGATAAACTCCGACTGGAATACGCCGTAATAATTGCAACATCAAACGATCACCATACTCATTAAGGTGTGTTAATGCCCGCTCATATTTCTCAGCACCCATGTCCTCCACAACAGACAATAATCTTTGCGCCCCTCGCTGGTTTGCACTGATTTGCGCATTAAAGTCTCCAGTGGATTCAATCGTATGACGTAATGCCTGCTTTATTTGTTCAAACTCCGCAGATACTTGGTTACCTCGCATGATCTTTGTCGGTGAAATAACCAACCCCTCTTCATCTAAATGCGTTGCCAATGGCATAGAACCTGGCGACTCGGCACCTATATCGGCATGATGTGCACGATTAGCAACAAAACCAACTCGCCTCCCATTCATATATACAGGGCATACCAGCGTCACGTCAGGCAAATGCGTTCCACCTAAGTAAGGGTCATTAAGTGCCAGCATATCGCCAGGTTGCCAATCTACCTGCTCAACAATATCTTGCATTGCGTACGCCATACTGCCTAAATGAACGGGAATATGGGCAGCTTGCGCACACAATTGACCTTGCGCATCAAAAATAGCGCATGAAAAATCCAAACGATCTTTTATGTTTGGCGAAAAGGCTGCCCCCTGTAAAACGGCCCCCATTTCATCGCAAATAGACTCAATTCGACTTGAAAAGATACTTAACTCAATGGCATCCATAGTTGATTAGTTGCTGATTTTCATATAGAGAATTATAATGATAGATCAACAAAATAGGCAGCCAGATTTGGCTGCCTTTGTTTTTGTACCATAATACAACTTGATAAGGTTCGTTATGCACCACCATATTATGCCAACTTACG
>OJDQ01000775.1_pt1 | contig 11459 bp, 12 predicted proteins | sample 1592851 | NCBI WGS metagenome assembly OJDQ01 (sample SAMN05416774, study PRJEB24817) | seawater metagenome | isolation source: Sea water | place: Canada:Atlantic | collected 2013-07 | reverse complement strand
CGATCATTGAAAATAAATATTACTAACTGTCAATAGGGCCCTGGTGAACGGTTACCATTTTCAACACCTTGCCTTCAATTGACGAAAAGGCCTTAGTTGTCAGTAGCAACGCTTTTTAGTATCTCCTGCCATTTACTCAGGCTACCGGCTTCCGCTACTTTTTTACCTATCACCTCTTCCTCTGGCACCCAAACGCCTAACTCGTTAAAGCTGTAAATAAAATCCAGGTCAGGCCTTTTACTCACCGGTAAAACAGCCGGATTGTAACTATCAAGCACATACCAAGTATCTTCAGTTTGATCGTGATAAAGGAGTACCATGTGAGCCTGGTTGCCATTGAGGGTAACATAGCTTAAAGCTAACAACTCCTTTGGCACATTTTCGGCAACTAACTCAAAATACTTGGCTATCGCGAAATCCTCACAATCACCGGCACCTTTGGCTGCGAACTCTTGTGGGGTTGCCCAGTGATCTTCCTGGGCCCATAATGATAGGTCATCTGAAACGGCATAATTGCTATTGAAATAAGCATTAACCGCTTTAACCCTGGGCCAGTAATTCTCACCAGCATAATTCGCTCCGGACCAGAGCAGGCCCAGAGTGACAGCTATTACTTGCCCATAAGAACTAATGCTTCTCATTTGGTAGTCAGGCTTCGCAAGAACATAGCTTCAAATTAGCCCCTAAAATTATCCTGATTCGCCAGGAACCATTCAAACGCATGCGCCAGGCCATCTTCCAGACTGTAAGTATGCTGCCAACCCAATGCATGCAGGCGGGAAACATCCATCAACTTACGCGGAGCGCCGTCTGGTTTGGTGCTATCCCACACGATGTTGCCTTTAAATCCGGTGACTTTGGCTACGGTCTCCACCAGCTCTTTAATAGTACAGTCGACACCGGTACCCACGTTAATATGGCTTAACATTGGCTCGGTGTTTTCATCATAAGTGGCTTTATCCAATTCCATCACATGTACGCTGGCAGCAGCCATATCATCTACGTGCAAAAACTCACGCATGGGTTTACCACTGCCCCAGGCAACCACTTCAGCATCACCGCGCTGCGCTGCTTCATGAAAGCGGCGTAACAACGCAGGAATAACATGGGAGTTTTCCGGGTGGAAGTTATCATTCGGGCCATACAGGTTGGTAGGCATTACGGAACGGTAATCACGACCGTACTGACGGTTATAGCTTTCGCACAATTTAATCCCGGCTATTTTTGCAATGGCATAAGGCTCATTGGTTTCTTCCAGCGTGCCGGTTAGCAAGGCTCTCTCGGTCATTGGCTGCTCAGCCAGTTTGGGGTAAATACAACTGGAGCCTAAAAACAGCAGTTTCTGCACATCATTAGCATGGGCCGCATGAATAATGTTGGCTTCTATCATCAGGTTTTCGTAGATGAACTCGGCAGGGTACGTATTGTTAGCGTGAATACCGCCTACTTTCGCGGCCGCTAGATACACTTCATCAATATTATTGTCGGCAAAAAACTGCGACACCGCCGCCTGGCTGGTTAAATCAAGCTCACTGCGCGTGCGGGTGATAATGTAAACTCCGCCACGATTTTCCAAATTTCTTACAATGGCTGCGCCCACCATGCCCCGGTGGCCAGCTACAAATACGGTTTTCATACTTTCTCCAAAACAACAAAAGCCCCCTAGGAGGCTTTTGTTCTATATTCACTGTTACTGTGATTATTCCTTTGCAACCGCTACGGAGTAACCGTGCTTCTTCAATAAGGCATGTTGCTTAGCTTTTTGCAGATCGCCTTCTACCATTTCGGCACACATTTCTTCAACCGTGATTTCGGGTACCCAACCTAGCTTTTCTTTCGCTTTAGCTGGATCACCCAGTAAAGTTTCTACTTCGGCTGGGCGGAAATAACGCGGATCTACTTTTACAATCACATCACCAACACTTACGCCTGGTGCATTGTCGCCTTCAACGGCAGCAACGGTGGCAATTTCATCTACGCCTTCACCGCTGAATTCAACCGTAATTCCAGCTTCTTTACAGCTCATGCGCACAAACTCGCGAACAGAGATCTGTTTACCTGTTGCGATAACAAAATCTTCAGCGTGATCTTGTTGTAACATCATCCATTGCATGCGTACGTAATCTTTAGCGTGGCCCCAGTCACGTAATGCATCCATATTACCTAAGTAAAGGCAAGACTCTAAACCTTGAGCGATATTAGCAATACCACGGGTGATCTTACGGGTTACAAAGGTTTCACCACGCCGTGGTGACTCATGGTTAAACAACACACCATTACAGGCATACATGCCATATGACTCACGGTAGTTAACCGTTATCCAGTATGCATACATTTTAGCAACGGCATAAGGCGAACGCGGGTAAAATGGCGTTGTTTCTTTTTGCGGGATTTCCTGCACTAAGCCATAGAGCTCTGAAGTAGACGCCTGGTAGAAGCGGGTTTTCTTTTCCAAGCCTAAAAAGCGGATAGCTTCCAGCAAACGTAACGTACCGATAGCATCTACATCTGCAGTGTACTCAGGCGCTTCAAACGATACAGCTACATGAGACTGAGCGCCTAAGTTATATACTTCATCCGGCTGCACTTCTTGCAGAATACGCGTTAGATTAGACGTATCGGTTAAATCGCCATAATGCAGGTGAAACTTAGGGTTTTCGTTATGAGGATCTTCATAGATATGATCAACACGCTCGGTGTTGAACAATGACGCACGACGCTTAATACCGTGTACTTCGTATCCTTTCTCTAATAAAAACTCGGCTAGGTAGGAGCCGTCCTGGCCGGTTACACCGGTAATAAGTGCTTTTTTCACTTTTAATCCCTTCTTACAACGTATTTTGATTGGTTATAAACTCAGTTTTGCCTGCACGTCATGCAAAAACCGATCAATTATTTTATCTCTATCCAGATTTTCTTCAGCGTAGCGCCGCGCCACTGAATTATGTGTTTTTTCTTCACGGGTTAGCTGACTTTCAATAGCTGTTACCAATGCATCTGTAGATTCAGGCTCAATTAAATCATAAATGCCCGGGAATTTTTCAGCTAATTGCCCCAATTCTGTGCATGGTTCGGCCGTTACGATGCTATGGCCGCCAGCAGCCAGGATATTAGTAAGCTTTGATGGCAATACAGCATCGGCAGCGCCTTTCTTTTGGATAACCAAATGAACATCAGCCATCGCCAACATAGCAGGCACATCATCCCAGGCCTGCAGGGGCAAAAACAGCATGTTGTTTAACTGCTTTTGTTTAGCGGTAGACTTAAGCACTTCAGCATGTGCCCCTGCACCCACCATCAGAAATTTTACGTCCGCTCTTTCTTTAAAAGATTCAGCTGCTTCAATGACAATCTCAAGCCCCTGCTTCTTACCCATATTGCCAGCATAGAGGATAACTTTATCTTCTGGCTCCAAACCCAGCCTTTGCTTAAACTGCAGATAGGGTGTTTCGGGCGTTACAAAATTCACATCCGCCCAGTTAGGAAAGAGCAATAGTTTAGATTCTTCAACCCCTTTATTCCTGGCGTTATCTATCATGCTGTATGAAATGGTTGAGACCAAATCAAACTTAGACATTACCCATGATTCAATCTTTTTCAGGAATGAAGAAACTTTGCCACCGCCCATACCTAACCCCAGCATGGCGTCCAGTTCATAATCCTGTATATGCATTACCGACTTTGCGCCAGTGAGTTTGCAATACAAAAGCGTTGCAGGCGCGCAAAAAAAGGTGGGTTGCACAAGAAAAACCACTTCGGGTTTAAGCTTGAACAAGTTGAATAACCGAAGACCGGATGAAACACTAAAAGAAAAGAGATGTAATAAGCGTTTAATCGTCGTTACGTTGCCAGGTACATACAACGGGCAACGATAAACAACCGAACCATGAGACTCCTCTTTAGCATAGCCAAACGAAGCGTACTCTTTTTTAATCTTCCACTCTGGATAATAAGGCGGAGCACAAAGTACCGACACATCGGTTCCCTTTTCAACAAATGTACTCACCAATTCACCATTATATTTACCAATGCCTGTTAACTCGGGAGCAAAATTTAAACTATAAATAAGAATACGCATTAGTTTTCACTTAATCCAAACTTAAAGAACCTATAAATATATATATAAGAGGCTAACGTCTGAAATAAGTAGGCACATAGAACAGAATAAGCTACGCCAATGATGCTATTTAAAGAAACACTGTAAAATGCTCCTGAAGTTAAAATGAAACATGAACACAGAGTTAACAGAAAAACAAAACTGACATTATTAGTCATAAGTAAAAGCTGTTTAACTGAACCGCTTAATGAGTTTAATAATTGAATTAAACCAAAAATCAAAAGGACTGTTCCAGCATCAGCCATAGAGTTGCCAAAAGCATAGACAAAAACACCCGGGAAAAACGCTACTAAAATGAGGTAAAACATAGAAAAAAACGTAGCTAAAGTAGTAGAAAAATATAGAAGCCTCAACAATCCGTCATAATCTTTGCGATGAAAATAAACAGAAAACTTTGGTGACATGATAAGATTAACTACTACAATAACCAAGCCAACAGCATTTGCTACCTTTTGAGATAAGATAAACTCCACAATAGATTCATCTGAAAAATAAGATATTGCTATTATTTGTCCCCCAACAATTAGCCATTGTGAAGCCATAGAATTGACCCACATTTTAAACACACCTTGAAAAGCTATCTTTAATTTACCAAACGTAAAACACATAAAATCACTTATGGAAGGCAAACCGATTATTTTATACCAAAAAAATGTTACGAAAAAGAGAACAAAAAGGGAGACAAACAAATAATATAAGAAGAAATCTCTTATATTACTAACAAAAAATAGAGTTACGAATATCATCGTAAATGGTATAAAAAACGACATAAACAAGGTCGATGTTTTAGAATGCCCTAAACTTTGAAGAAAAAAACAAACTAGTCTAATTATTCCCAAAGGTATCAAGCAATATAAAGCAATATAATTGACGGAAGATAGCAAAGAAAAAAAATTCAATAAAGCAGTTAACGTTACAAGAAAAAATAGCGCTAACAGAATGTATATTGTACTGTAGACTTTTAATAAACCTTGTTCTCCCTCATTTTCTAGCCTAGAAAAAAACTTTAGTGAGTTGGTGGGTAGCCCAATTAGCATAAATACAGATAAAAAAGCAAGGTAACTTAATGATCCTAAAATTAGGCTAGACGATTCTGTAGAAAAAGTGCGAACAACAATAGCACTTAAAAACAAAGTAGATAAAGCACCACCAGCTCTGATAGAAATAGCTGTAAGTATTCTGAAGACTAGGACGGTATCAAATTTACCTTTTGACAGTTTTGACAACACTAGCTTTCATCCCTGAAACAAGAACATTCTCAGACACGGCCTTCGTTACAACGCTTCCAGCCCCAACAATTGAGTTACTACCAATATGTTGACAAGATTCCAATATTATAGCTCTTGCACCTATCCAAACATTTTCCTCAATTGATTTCCTCATACCAACAGGTTTACTTCTTGGGTCAAGACCATGTGAATGACTATAAATTATTGCTTCTTCTGAAACCAACACTAAATTATCGATATTTAGTCCGCCAGTGTGATCAATTTTTACACCTTCATTTATCTGCACATGGTCACCAATCTTGAGACATCCAGTACCCAGTTCCGAAATCAAAAGAGAGCCTTTACGAAGGATAGAATAGTTTCCAACATAAACTTGCTTTGGATTCTCAATTTTCACACCAAGTTCTATTACTGACCCAGTGCCCAAACTGCCGAGAATAAATTTCCACCGTAGTGTATTAAGATAATTAAGAGCTTTTAAGGAAATACGAATTGTGCCTCTGAAACAGCCAAAAATTATTCCATTCCTGGAAATGAAGCTCTTTAACTTTTTAAAAATCTCCATCTAATATCTCTCTGTAAGAATCAACAATAGGAAGAACAACTTTCTCCCATGAAAAACACTCTACTATGATTGCACGTGCGTTACTTCCCATTTCTAACCTTCTCGCGCAAGGCAGTTCCGAAAACTCCTTCATTGCTTTAGCGAATGTGTTTGCATCAGCCTTGATCCAAAAGCCAGCATCTCTAGATTCCACTATCTGCCATGGAGTTCCCTCAGAGACAATTACAGGTTTTCCTGCTGCCATAGCTTCACCTATAACCATCCCAAAATTTTCAAACTTACTAGCCAATACTAAACAAGAAGCACCAGTGAAAGCTTTGATTCTTTCTTCCCCAACTAACATTCCATTAAATTTTACATCCTTTTGCATACCAGAATTTTCAACTTTCCTTTTTAGAAAATTAAAGTAATCTTGATCTTCTATTGGCCCACAGAGTTGCAAAGACCAATTACTATTATTGATTTTGAACTTAATAAAGGCATCAATCAATATATCTAAATTTTTTCTAGGGTGTATGCGCCCCATATATAAGTATGTGAAACTTTCTTGTGAGTTTTCATGGTCAAAAGCATCATAATCAATACCGTTAGGGCTCAATACCACTTGACCTTTATAATCAATTGAATTTAGTTCAACTTCTTCGTCTTTAGCAGTAACATGGATAAAACTACAATTATCAAAAATTCCTTTCAATACAGTCTTTAAAATAAATTTCTTTTTAAAACTTCCCCTGACTAGAGAATCTTTATAGAAATTTGAGCGCGCTGAAATTACATATGGTATTGAATAAAATCTACATAAGAGATAGCCAATCCACGTTGGTAATGTCCAAATTGAATGAAAATGGACTAAATCATAATTTCTAGACGAGATTGATTTTATCAAAAACTTAAGGAGACTATAACTAAAGTAAATTTTAAAAATGCTACATTTAAAGCTATAAACATTCAAACTAGATTTAGCCAAAGACTCATTGTTTAACTTACTGTATCTAGATGTCGTTACTATTGTATTATCAAAATATTTGGAAAGCGCATAAACTAAAGAAGGTACTGATTTAGCTGGACCACCATATTCATCATCTAAATTTTCGATTATGTGCAGAATTCTCTTAGTCATCATAATATCTCCGAAAGCTACTCCATTCAGAAAAATCTTTATCGGTTAACGACATAAGATTCCTATAATCAATAGATAAAGCTTGGACTATTTTGTCTTTATCAACCTCAGATAATGTATATTTAGTAAATGTCACTTTCTTCTGAAGAAGCCTCGCCAAAACTTCTTTTACAAATCTAGGTACAAGTGGTTTAACATAGTTTTTATAATAATTATTATCAGTAATATATCTTTTAATAAACCCAGAAGGAACTAATCTCCCTTGAGTTGGATTAGACCTTCTATTTTCATCTAAAATTAGCCTATCAATACCAACATCTAAAAACTGAAGTACTTTTTGCACCTCTTCTAATCTGTTTCTAGTGTAGTTCTCGTAGGTGGTTATATAGACGTTTTCAACGCCCACATAGTCAATCCAAGGTTTAATTTGCTTATAATATTCGGTGACTTTGAGATATTTACTATTTATATCAAATTCAAAGTTAGCTAAATCAATTATTCTTCCCGCCAGGTAATCATGATTAATGTGAGACTCTATTCTAGTTATGGGATCTCGAATCAAATATATAACCTTAATACTGCATGACAATCTTTTCCTGACCCTATCAACTACACCATCAAACTCTGGGAGCATTGTGTATGTCGTCGATGCTTCGCCTTTTAATTGTCCTGAAGCATTATTGAATAGTCTCTTATAATCACGCCAACCTTTATCAGTTAATATAGAGTCGCAAGTGAAACTCATAGGCTCCTTATTTGCTGGGAAGAAGATTTTTTCACAATTTAATAAATCCTCATACATCAGTGTTGTACCCGATTTCATAGAGCCCACTATCATGAAATCAACTATATTTTGATTCATTAAAATTCCTTTTTGACGTAACAAAACAAATTAAAGTTAATATAATAAAATCTGGAACAATCTGAGCAATTGTTTGTGAAAAATTCAACCCGGCACCGACGAAGGCAAACCTCCATATCACAGCACCATATAATATTAATCCAATTTGTGTATGCAAATAACTACTAAAAACAGAATAAAACAAAGCTAAAACAATACCATATAATGCAGGTACAAGTAATATTCCTATCAATCCGAAATTCATATATCCTTCAGCCACCAATCCTGGAGGAAATCCGTTATTCTTAGTCGGTAAATTGTAAATTTCGCTTCGTACTAGAGGCCCCAAGCTTACATTTGGCTTTTCAGGCCAAATCACCCTAGGGATGGGAAAAATCAGAAATGTAACTAATGACTCTCCATAAAGATAATCCAGCTTCCTTGGCATGCTGTCTATAATTATTCCAGTTCTTGCGAGATCTACAAAATTACCAGAACCAACTGTTGCCTCAATTGGGTTGAAATAAGAATCAGATTCGTTACCTTGTGCATTTGCCCTTAAGTAACCCATAAAGGCAGCCATGAACACCACAAAAATCAATGAAAAAATTGTAATTTTTATTGGGATTTTTTTCTGATTAAAGTAATAAAAAATTATTGAAGCGTTTATCATCAATAGCATTATATCCATTCTCGAACTCGAAACAAATGGTGTTACACAAGCTGCAAGGAACAGAATAACTAATAAAACTTTATCTACTAACTTGGCTTTCTTTTTATTAAATAAAATAGTAGTTAAAAATAACAAAAAACCCATATCGGCAAAAGAAGCCAAAAATTTCAAATGACTAAACGAAGAATAGACATTTTCTGCAGCTGCCTCTTCTATCAAAACAGCGCGTTTGTTAGAAATAGTCTCAGCATTAGAAAAATCTACTCCTGTGTTTGACATAAACATCAGAGATCCTGTTAGCGAGACCAAAAGAAATAATAGACAAACAGCCCTTACTTTTCTTGTGCATAGCTTTCTATTAAAAAAATTACTGTCATAAAATGGTTTTCTTTTATTAAGAACAATTGCATACGCCATTGCAAATGAGAAAAGACCTAGAATCATTAATGAAGCGGGCCCATTTAATTCATCAAAGGTATATCCGTAAGTTAAGTAATCAAATTTTTCACTACCGAAAAATACAACCAAAATGGCTCTAGCGGGACAGCCTATAGCAACAGCTGAATATACCAATATGATAGGCTCAAATATGTCTATTTTTCTTTGTCTTAATATTGCAGGTATAAGTGCAGTCAAACTTAACGAAGAAATTAGGCAAAACAGTATCCCATCATCAAGATTTGCAATGTAATATATCCCAAAAAATATAGAGAGAACTATAGGAAGTCCAATTAAGAAAGCTTTCATATATATTTTTAAAAATTCTTGTTATCGATCAACTCTAATTGATTTTCGATTTTCTCTACTGTGAGACTCGTTAGCTTTTTGTACTCTTCTCTCCAACCCCCGGCCTTACCATTTCTCATAGTAAATGATCCCTTAGACTTTATTGCATTAGTAACATCTGACAATTTTTCCTCTTCATATTTTATGCCTAATTTTTCCAATAAATCAGCAAGGTAACTTTTGATAAAATCTAGATCTTCACCAGCTTTCACTTTAACTAGATCTTCAAATGATACCTGTATCACATCTTTAGATTTGCACCATTCTGAAAACCTTTCCATCCGATCTAAAAAAGGCGGAAAAGCATCTCCGTCACCTTCCAATAACAATTTTATTCCGCTATCCATACATTTTGAATTTCTAATTAACCAATCGTGCATAAAGTGTCTTTCAAGTTTCTTAATATAATAATATTCAGAAAACAAAATATCTCTTAGGTTACGCCGCATAAATACTGTCTTGTAGTTTAAATTTCTGCAAACTTCAATTATCTTTTTATTATACGGCAAGTGAGATGTAACTACTTGACCAAGCCTGATTCTTTTTAAAATATTTTCGAGAGCGTATTCATCGAGACTGAATTTAGAATTTCTTAATGGTGATTTAGATGCGTTTTTATTTACTTCATATGTTTTTATGTGTACACCACTATTCTTTAACCCATCTACCTCAGTAAGTAGAGCGGTAACTAGATGTGTTCCAGATTTAGGAATGCTATTAACAAAAATTCTGTTGCTTTTACCAGTGTAGTCAAGCCGCCTAATTATCATGTAAGCGAACTGTGCTAGTTCCTTTACCTTTTTATTCTCGTAGATCATGATTACTCCTTTATATCAAACAATTTTACACCCGAGATTTGGTATTAATATAACAACCTGTTACATATTTTCATGCTATGCTGATTCACAGGTTTATCTTACCCTTTTATAGTCAGTCATCCATGTCAAAAACGCAATACAAAATGACATCATTTAGCAGGTTGGTGAGAGTTATTCGGCCTTATACAATTTGTTTACATTTAGTGAGTTCTTGCTTTTCTTCAAATTCTTGATATTGGTCTTTATTACAACGAGTTAACAGGCATGTAAGCATTACAATTTCTCAGAACTCAGATGAGGATATTTGGATGGAAACAGATTACTGATCATGCCCGTCAGATACGATAGTTTTGGGGCTGGTCATTGCGAGGATTGAGCACATATGCTTTTGTTCAAAAATGAGACTATCCAAGCTCCTGCATTTGTCCCTGACAAAAACGAGATTGAAATTCTGCCTTTAACAAACAGGTCTGATTTAAGTGTTAGCGTTAGATTTATATTCAACGAATATGGCATTTGGTCACATGAGAGCGAGCAATTTATGCCCCTGACCGCTCCAGCAATGACGTTAAGAAAGTGGCAAAAGTTACTAAAGAAAGTACAATCACAATTCGTGACTTACTCCCTTTTTAAATGCTCCTGAATACAGATAAATAAGTGCACCAACGTTGGTTAAACTGTGAAAAGAGATCGACTGCCTGTTGGTGGTACTCTTTAATCTCAAAAAATTGTAATTACCATGAGTTACAATCAAATACTCGAGTGGCAACGATACCAAATTGATGTCGATTAATGCGAGGGTTTCAGTTATCTGGAAATAGGAAAGCGGCTGAAAAGAAGTCATAGCACTAACGGGCCGGAGGTAAGACGTAATCTTATTCGATATAGACACGAATGAATTTATAGCTATGTTCAGCGCGATAAATTTCATGGTAGCAATCTTTATAAGCAGTTAACGCAGGATCTAAGCAGATACTGCAAAAGCAGTCTAGTTAAGTGTTTAATTATGCCGAAACGAATAGTCAATGCGGCTTTCTTTGTTAGCCTAGTAGCCACTTTATTATTAGCATTGTGGATAATGAAGCGCCCGCCAAGAGTATTAAAGTGGTTGGTGCTAAGTTTTATTGTGCTTGATATCGCAATAGTAGGTGCGTTGTTCGGCATAGAAAAAGTAAAAGAACGTGTTGACTCTACGTCTTTCCAAAGTGAAAGGCGCGATGATGTGGTAGCCCTTTCAATCCCGTTAATACAGGATGAATGGCTTACCGGAACCGGAGCTGGCACATTCTATACAGCTTTTCCGCAGGTAC
>OJDQ01000773.1_pt1 | contig 11463 bp, 8 predicted proteins | sample 1592851 | NCBI WGS metagenome assembly OJDQ01 (sample SAMN05416774, study PRJEB24817) | seawater metagenome | isolation source: Sea water | place: Canada:Atlantic | collected 2013-07 | reverse complement strand
GGCTCGGAGATGTGTATAAGAGACAGATCAGCACCCGCCGACACCAAAGTGTGCATCAGGTCAACGGTCAGATCCGGATGTGGATCGCCAGCGGTAATGTACGGAATCAGCGCCTTGCGACCCTGCCCTTTCAGGGCTTTCAGCACCCCTTCGATTCGACTCATGCCTGCTCCTGTGATTATTCCTGCACTGCAGTCCGTACCAGCCCGGCGACCTGCCGTCAGATACCGGGCAACTGCTTAAACTTCTATGCCATCCAGTTGAGCGATGGTGTGTATGTCCTTGTCACCGCGACCGGAGACGTTGATCACCACCATCTGGTCCTTATCCATCGTAGCGGCCAGCTTGATAGCGTAGGCCACCGCATGGGCGGTCTCAAGCGCGGGCATAATACCCTCCACCCGCGTCAGCTTCCGGAAGCCATCCAGAGCTTCATCATCGGTCACCGACACGTAGTGGGCCCGGCCAATGTCCTTGAGCCAGCTGTGCTCAGGCCCAACGCCCGGGTAATCAAGGCCGGCACTGACCGAATGGGTGCCCGCGATCTGGCCATTCTCGTCTTCCATCAGGTACGTCCGGTTACCGTGAAGCACACCCGGACGTCCCGCGCTCAGCGGCGCCGCATGTTTTCCGGTCTCAATACCCAGGCCACCGGCTTCCACACCGTACATCTCCACACTCTCGTCGGTCAGGAACGGATAGAACATGCCGATGGCGTTGGAACCACCACCGACACAGGCCACCAGCGCATCCGGCAGTTTACCCGCCTGGGCCAGGGACTGTTCGCGGGTTTCTCGCCCGATGACTGACTGGAAATCACGCACCAGCAGTGGATAAGGGTGAGGCCCGGCAACCGTACCAATGATGTAGAAAGTGTCGTCAACGTTCGCCACCCAGTCACGCATCGCGTCGTTCATGGCGTCCTTGAGTGTGCGCGTTCCGCTCTGAACGGAGTGAACCTCAGCGCCAAGCAGTTTCATCCGGTAAACGTTCAGGGACTGTCGCTTTACATCCTCGGCGCCCATGAACACGTGGCACTCAAGGCCCAGGCGCGCGCACACGGTCGCTGTAGCAACGCCATGCTGCCCGGCACCCGTTTCCGCAATGACCCGTTTTTTACCCAGGAAACTCGCGAGCAGTGCCTGACCGATGGTGTTATTTACCTTGTGCGCGCCCGTGTGGTTAAGATCTTCACGCTTCAGCCAGATTTGTGCACCACCGGTTTCCCGGCTCAGTCTTTCAGCAAAGTACAGCGGGCTGGGCCGGCCAACATAATGCGCCAGATCCCGATCAAACTCCGCCTGGAACTCCGGATCGTCCTTTAGTCTTTTGTACTCACGCTCCAGGGTCATCAGCGAATCAAACAGGGTTTCGGAGACAAATCTTCCGCCGTAAGCACCAAAGTGACCCCGTGCATCCGGAAGCGCCTTGAGCATTTCTTCAGTCAGTTTCATCGACACGGTGAACCTCGTTTATAAAATCAGTGATCTTTTCGTCGTCTTTGATGCCTTTGCTGCTTTCCACACCACCACTGACATCGACGGCCCAGGGGCGCACCTGCGCAACAGCGCGGGATACATTATCAGAAGCCAGGCCGCCGGCCAATATGAGAGGCAATGGGCGCGTGGACGGTATCAATGACCAGTTAAAGGACTGTCCGGTACCGCCGTATTTCTTCGGGTCCCATGCATCCACCAGCAGGCCGCTGGCGTTACGGTAATGCTCAAAGGCATGTTCGATATCATCAGTTTCGCGCACCCGCACGGCTTTGATCCAGCGAACACCGAAACTGTTGCAAAATTCCGGAGATTCATCGCCATGAAACTGGAGAAGCCCCAGCGGCACCTGTGACAGCACCTCCCGGACGTATGACGCTTCGGGGTTAACAAACAGCCCCGTTGCCGCTACAAAGGGAGGAACCGCATCCACCAGCTCCCTGGCGGCATCAGGTGTCACATACCTTGGGCTGGGCTCGTAGAATACAAAGCCCAGGGCATCCGCTCCAGCGTTGGCAGCGGCAATAACGTCCTGCTTTCGGGTGATACCACAGATCTTGACCCGGGTTCTCATAAGCCGTCTATCGCTGTTTTCGGTGTATGTGAGTCGGGCTGCGTGGTCGGTTTTCATCAGCCTCAAACCAGGGTGCGACGAACGCTGGCCCGCACTGAGCTGCCGGGATAGAGAACCCTTCCGGATACCCTACATCCACCAGATACAGTCCATGGGGCGGTGCCGTTACGCCTGCAACAGTCCGATCTCTGGCCTCAAGTATCTCACGAATCCAGGCCGGCCGCTGCTTCCCTGTACCCACCGACATCAGTGCACCGGCGATATTGCGAACCATATGATGCAGGAACGCATTTGCCTGCACATCTATTACGACGAAGTTCCCTTTTCGGGTTACCTCGATGGCTTCAAGAAACCGAGTGGGTGACCTCGACTGGCAGCCAGCCGCACGAAATGAGGAGAAGTCGTGCTCACCGCAAAGAAACTGGGCAGCCTGATGCATCAGCGCTGCATCCAGGGGGCGAAACGTCCAGCTAACCTGGCCATGAAGGATGCCCGGCCTTACCGCATGGTTATAGATCACATAACGGTATCGGCGATACGTCGCGGAAAAACGGGCGTGGAAGTCATCCACCCCATTACCGGCCCAATGAACCGCAACATCCTGCGGCAATGAAGTGTTGATTCCCATGACCCAGGACCGGGGATTACGCACCGAGGGCGTCTCGAAATGGGCAATCTGGTAACTGGCGTGCACGCCCGCATCTGTGCGGCCCGCGCATACGAGTTCAACAGGATGGTCAGCAACCTTTGAAACTGCCTGGGTCAGTTCTCCCTGAACCGACCGCACGCCTGATTTCTGATATTGCCAGCCGTGGAAGCCCCGGCCATCGTATTCAAAGGCAAGCGCGACCCGCCCCGCCCCGATGGCGCCGTCAGTGGTCAGTGGTTGTGGCGTAACAAACAATGAAGTGTCCGGATTGGCAAGCTGATAATAAAAAACAAAACGCCGGCTTTAATCCGGGACGGGCCCGGTAACCGGCGTTTCGCATTCGCTGTACTGATTATATCGAATCAGGACAGATTTTTAAGGAGATCCTGCGCTTCCGCTTTCTGCTCCTCATTTCCTTCCAGAGCCACTTCCTCAAGGATATCCCTGGCTCCATCGACGTCGCCCATTTCCACGTAGGCTCTGGCAAGGTCAAGCTTGGTTGACGCTTCGTCGGTGCCTGTCAGGAAATCGAAGTCATCGTCGTCGCCAAGATCGGCTTCTTCGATGTCATCCGCGCTGGACGCAGCCTTTGAGGATGCGGGATCAGATGCCACGGGAGGCTCACCTGACTCTTCCTCCCCGGACTCGGCAGCCGCGAGATCATCATCGCTGAGCTCTGGAAGATCTTCTTCCACTTCCTCGACGCCTGCAACGGTCTCTTCCGGATCTGCGGGCTCCTCACCCGTCAGGGTATCCTCAAGGCCGAGCTCTTCATCCAGAGGAGTAGAATCCTCCTCCTGCTGATCGTTATTCGCATCTGTACCGGCGGAATCGCCGGAATCGGCAAACTCTTCCATAAGCGCAAGGTCCTCGTCGGAAACGTCAAGCTCAAGGTCGTCAAGTTCGCTTTGTTCGTCGTCGGAAGACGTCTCATCTTCGCCGGCAACTTTATCCAGCTCAGCATCCAGTTCGTCCAGGAAGGATTCGTCCAGGGAATCCAGATCGCTTTCTTCCAGGTCGCCTTCTTCCAGGCTGTCAACTTCCGGCTCTTGACCTTCAGAGTCGTCAGCGCTGGCTGTTTCCAGATCGTCCTCATCAAGTTCCAGTGAGTCGAACGCATCCGAGTCGTCCGTTGTTTCGCTCGACTCCTGTTCATCCTCCGCGAAATCGAGGCTCAGATCATCGTCTTCCTCGGATGTTTTCGGCTCCTCGGCTGAATCGTCCTCTAGTGAAAAGTCGAAGGCGTCGTCAGCCAGATCATCGGATTTTTCTGTGGTCGCCTCTTCTTTACCACTCGAGGTATCGATACCAGAGAGGTCATACTCGATCAGATCATCCGGGCCCGGTTCCTTTTCGGATTCCTCGGCGTAGGTGTCGTCAGTTTCGTCCAGATCGGAAAAATCCGTCTCCAGGCTACCAAACTCATCTTCAGCCTCATCTTCCGATGTGCTGTCCAAAGCCGGCTCATCAAATACGGTATCCTCGTCACGTGAGCTGGTGTCGAAAGAATCCGATCTCAGCTGAGATTCCAGATCGTCAATGCTAGGCATTGACTCAGCCTCTTCGAGGCGAGCGCGCATTTCGTGAGCTTCGGCGATAGCCTGTTCGTCGTCCAGGGTCTCAACCTCACCGAGCTGCTTCTCAAAGGATTGTCTGTCCTGGGTATCCGCGTACACCCCAAGCAGTTTCAAGCGCAGATCTGTACGACTGGGTTCACGGGAAATTGCGGTTTCCAGAGACTGTGCCGCCTGATCCATGCGCCCATACGCAATGTAGGCGTCGGCTTCCGCCAGAGGGTCACTCTCCGGTGCATCCGCACCGTCTTCGTCATCCAGGGTGAGATCGAAGGTATCGGTCTCCGCGTCGGTTTCACTATTCAGCTGGTCGTAAAACGCTTTTTCACGATTGGCATTGCGACGCGCCAGCAACAGCAGAAGCAACAACAGAACAACCAGACCACCGCCAAGCGCTATCTGATACATCGGGTTGTTGGTAATCGCGCTGATGATGTTATCCGGAAAGCCCTTGTCAGACTCCGCCGGTGATGTTGACACCTCGCTGGCAGGCTGCTCGGATGCCGGTGATGCTACATCGGCTTCCTGCTGACCGGCCTCTTCCTCAGGCGCGGTACCGGCATCCATCTCATCGGACGCAACGTCAGCCTCTGGCATATCGGCATCATCACCCATCGCCGGTGCGTCAGCACCTTCTTCGGCGCCCGCTGCGGTGGTTTCATCCATGTCGGTTGCCGCAGGATCAGCCGCATCTTCGTCGGTGGCCATACCGTCCGCGGCATCCATGTCTTCTGCGGCCATATCAGTAGCGTCGCCATCGGGGGACGTTTCCATCTCCTCTTCAGCGACTTGCTCAGACAATGTCTCCGCCTGAGGTGCATCTGCGGGTTGGCCGCTGTCACCTTGAGCCTGCTGCATTTCGGCAAGCTGTGTATTTTTCAGTTCCAGCAGACGCTGAAGGGTTTCCACCTGATTTTGAAGATCATCAACCCGACCACCCAGCTCTTCATTTTCTCGCCGGGCGCTTTCGAGCTCTTCCATGACGACGGCGGAGCCGGCGTCTACACCACCGGCGGTATCACCGTCACCGCCGGCAGAGCCGCCCTCTTCGGCATCACGAGTGCTGCTGTCTTCACTTGCAAGCAATCGAAGCTCATCACCGCCAGTCTGTTCACCACCCGCTTGCCCTGAAGCAACTTCGGTATCTGTGGCATCCACCGTGCGCTGCGGCGTCGAGAACGCTTCGTTCTGTGCGGCCACCTGTCGATTAGCCTCGGCACGGGAACGACTGCGAATCTGTTCCATATCCGGCACCCGCAGCACTTCACCACGCTTGAGCCGGTTGATATTGCCCGCAATAAACGCGTCAGGGTTCAGGTCCTGGAGCGCAAGCATGACCTGTTGCATGGACACACTGCTGTCGGGGCGAACACTCTCAGCAATATTCCAGAGGGTATCGGAAGGCCCGGTGGGCCCGAGAGTCCTCGCACGCTGAGTGGTTGTGCGCCGGGGCTCCTGGGATGTCGATCTGGCCTGCTGTTGACGGGCTGGCTCGGAAACCTGGCGAGTGGTTGGAGCGGCAACCTCTTCCCGCACACCGGACTCCTCCGCATACACCGGGGGGTCAACCAGAACCGCGTATTCCCGCATCAGCCGCCCATTGGGCCAGGTCACTTCAAGCAGGAAATTGAGGTAGGGTTCCCGTAATGGCTCACGGGACGACACGTTCACCACCAGACTGCCATCGCTGGCTGTGGTGACGCGGAAATCAAGTTTGGTAAGGAAATAGTTCCGGTCGATACCAACCCGTTCATAGGCCGAATCGGGAGCGATGTTTACAAATACATCACCAGGGTCGACGCCCTCGCTTTTACGCAGACTGATATCCGCGTCCAGAGGCTCATTCAGATAGGACTGTAATTCAATCTCACCCAGACCCAGGGCCTGTGCGACGCCAGAACCAAGCCCTCCCGCCAGAGCCAGAGCAACCGCAAGCTTGCGTACCTTCATGCTTTTTCCTTACCAGTCTCCGTTATTCGTTACTGTTTTCACAAACAGAATCGGACGAGGTTGGATGACTTCCGTCTTGATTACTATCGTTATTATGTAAAGTTTTTAATATTCAGCCCGGCAAGTATTGTTGATAAAACCTCTTTTATCAATCAATCAGCCGCAGTCCTTGCACCATTTTTTCATAAATGGTCGGGAACATATTGTTACCGAACGATGATCCGGTGCCCCCGAATAGCCAAAGTCTAGCCCACAAGAACCCAAACATGTACAAAACGCTTCCGAAAATAACAGGGGCGGAGGCGTATTTCAGCCTCCGCCCCCAGCCGGTTCTCTGAAACCGGACACAGTTGGCATAATATTGCCCGCTGCGGGACTGCGTTACTGCTCCTGCAGTATGCGAAGCATCCGCCTGAGCGGTTCCGCAGCACCCCACAGCAACTGATCACCAACCGTGAACGCTGAGATGTACTCAGGCCCCATGGTCAGCTTACGGATACGGCCAATGGGAACACTCAACGTACCCGTAACCTTCGCCGGGGTGAGCTCCCGAAGGGTGGCATCCCGCTCATTGGGAATCACCTTCACCCAGTCGTTGGCTTTGGCCAGGATGGACTCAATCTCGGAAACCGGAAGGTCCTTCTTCAATTTGATGGTCAAGGCCTGACTGTGGGAACGCATGGCACCGATGCGAACGCAGATGCCGTCGATCGGAATCGGATTGCTGCTGCGACCAAGAATCTTGTTGGTCTCGACGCCCGCTTTCCATTCTTCCTTGCTCATGCCGTTATCAAGCTGCTTGTCGATAAACGGAATCAGGCTGCCTGCCAGAGGCACTTCAAAGTGCTCGGTGGGAAAGCCGTCCGAACGCATGGTTTCGGTTACCTTGCGATCGATATCGAGGATAGCCGAGGATGGATCCGCCAGCTCGTCACTCACGCTGCCCTTCAGCTCGCCCATCTGGTTGAGCAGTTCCCGCATGTTCTGGGCACCGGAACCAGACGCCGCCTGATAGGTCATAGGCGATACCCATTCAATCAGGTCCTGCTCCAGCAGCCCACCAAGGGCCAGCATCATCAGGCTGACAGTACAGTTCCCACCAACGTAGTCCTTCACGCCCTTCGCCAGGGCATCGTCAATCACGTTGCGGTTGACCGGATCAAGAACGATGACGGAATGATCGACCATCCGCAGCGTGGAAGCGGCGTCAATCCAGTACCCCTGCCATCCGGCATCACGGAGTTTCTGGTACACGGCACCGGTGTAATCCCCGCCCTGGCAGGTAACCACCACATCCAGCGTTTTCAGGGTATCGATATCGAAGGCATCCTGCAGCGCAGGCACACCCTCTTTGCCTACGTCCGGTGCCGGCTTTCCGGCCTGGGAAGTGGTAAAGAAGATCGGTTCGATATCTGCAAAATCGTTTTCTTCGCGCATGCGCTGCATGAGGACAGAGCCCACCATACCGCGCCAGCCAATAAGTCCAACTCGCTTCATGTGCGACCTTTGAACCTCGTTTTATGCCCGCCCTCTACCTGTATCGCTGGCAGGGACAGGATGGATGATCCCGCGACAACCGCATCGCGTTGTCGTCGGGTCTCAAAACTTGCCGGCCTCAGAGTGCCGCCAGAACGGCATCGCCCATCTCTCGGGTCGATACCTTCCGGCCCTCAGAAGACATGATATCCGCTGTCCTCAGGCCCTGATCCAGCACTTTGCTGACCGCCGCCTCTATCGCCTCGGCGGCTTTCTCCTCGCCAAGACTGTACCGCAACATCATTGCGCCACTGAGGATCGTAGCCAGCGGGTTGGCTATGCCCTTGCCTGCAATATCGGGTGCAGACCCGTGACAGGGCTCGTACATACCCTGCTTCTCAGAGTTCAGAGACGCAGAGGGCAACATCCCGATCGACCCCGTCAGCATAGCCGCTTCGTCAGAAAGAATATCACCAAACATGTTGCCAGTCACAATCACATCAAACTGTTTGGGTGCCCTGACCAGCTGCATGGCGGCGTTATCCACGTACATATGGGAGAGCTCGACATCCGGGTACTCCCGGCGCAGATCTTCCATGATTTCCCGCCATAAAACAGTCACTTCCAGCACATTCGCCTTGTCGACAGAGCAGAGCTTCTTGCCACGCTGCTGGGCCGCTTCAAAGGCGACACGGCCAATACGACGAATTTCCGATTCCGTATAGGCGTACGTGTTGTAGCCCTGACGCTCCCCACTTTCCAGTTCGCGGACGCCCCGTGGCTGGCCAAAATAGATGCCGCCGGTTAACTCCCTAACAATCATGATATCAAGGCCGGAGACCACCTCTGGCTTCAGTGAGGATGCAGAAGCAAGCTGGGGATACAGAATGGCCGGGCGCAGATTGGCGAACAACTCAAGGTTGGAGCGCAGCCCAAGCAGTCCTTTTTCAGGACGACTGGCCATCGGGCGTTTGTCCCACTTGGGGCCGCCCACGGCGCCCAGCAGGATTGCGTCCGCCTTACGCGCCTTGTCCAGGGTATCCTCCGGAAGTGGCGTATCCGTTTCGTCGATGGCGGCACCGCCAACCAGGGCGGACTCGAAGTGCAGTTCCAGACCGAATTGCTCGTTTATCTTACGCAGAACCTTTTCCGCTTCGGCAACAATTTCCGGGCCAATGCCATCGCCAGGAAGCATCAGGATAGAACGGGACATAGTGATTCCTTGAAGGTCGATTCGTTGTGGTAATTCAGGGCGGATCAGCGACCGGCATCAAATAACCAGGGTGCCGTTTCGCGCCTCGACGCTTCGTAGGCCTTTATGACCTCCGCGTCTTCAAGCGTAACACCGATATCGTCCAGGCCGTTCAGCAGGCAATGTCGACGAAAATCATCAACTTCAAAGTTGAACGATTCGCCGGACGGCGTGGTAACGGTTTTGGCTTCGAGATCTATCGCCAGCTGATAGCCCTCTTCCGCCTCGGTTTCATGAAACAGCCGATCTACAATTTCTTCATCTAAAACAATTGGCAACAAGCCATTCTTAAAGCAGTTGTTATAGAAAATGTCGGCGAAACTGGGCGCAATGATAACGTGGAACCCAAAATCCTCAAGCGCCCAGGGGGCGTGCTCGCGGCTGGAGCCACACCCAAAGTTGCGCCGCGCCAGGAGCACGCTGGCATTTTTGTAGCGATCCTGATTAAGCATGAAATCAGGATTGATGGGCCGCTGTGAGCAGTCCTGGTCCGGCTTGCCTTCATCAAGGTAACGCAGTTCGTCAAACAGGTTCGGCCCGAAGCCGGTACGTTTGATGGACTTCAGAAACTGCTTGGGAATGATCATGTCCGTATCCACATTGGACCGGTCCATGGGGGCAACAATGCCCTGGTGTTGCTTTAAGGCTCGCATGGTGTCTCTCCTGTGGATCAGTTCATCATCTCGCGGACATCAACGAAGTGGCCGTTGATCGCCGCCGCCGCTGCCATGGCCGGGCTAACCAGATGGGTACGCCCGCCGAAGCCCTGGCGGCCCTCGAAGTTACGATTGGAAGTGGAGGCGCAATGCTCTCCCTGCCCCAGTTTGTCGGCGTTCATGGCCAGACACATGGAGCAGCCCGGATCACGCCACTCAAGACCGGCTTCAATAAAGATCTTGTCCAGCCCTTCCTGTTCCGCCTGAACTTTCACCAGACCGGAACCGGGCACCACCATCGCCTGCTTGAGTGATGACGACACCTTCCGCCCCTTCACGACCGCCGCTGCTTCACGAAGGTCCTCAATACGGCTGTTGGTACAGGAGCCAATAAACACACGATCCAGCTTGATCTCGGTAATCGGCATGTTCGGCCTCAAGCCCATGTACTTCAAGGCACGGACAATTCCCTCGCGCTTGATGGGATAGGCTTCCGCATCCGGGTCCGGCACATTGCCGCCAACGCCGGCGACCATCTCGGGAGACGTCCCCCAGCTCACCTGCGGCATGATTTCGGAACCGTCGAGCTCAACAACCTTGTCGAACACTGCATCGTCATCGCTGTGCAACGTCTTCCAGTATTCAATGGCTTGCTCGCGCATCTCGCCCTTGGGGGCAAATGGGCGATCCTTGACGTAATCAATGGTGGTCTGGTCGACCGCGACCATACCCACCCGCGCACCGGCCTCGATGGACATGTTGCAGATGGTCATTCGGGCTTCCATCGAGAGGCCACGAATCGCCTCGCCGCCAAACTCAATGGCACAGCCCGTACCGCCAGCAGTGCCAATCTTCCCGATGATGGCGAGGACAACGTCTTTTCCGGTCACCCCGGGCCCAAGCTTGCCATTCACCTTCACCAGCATGTTTTTCATTTTCTGCTGAACCAGGCACTGGGTGGCGAGCACATGTTCCACCTCTGACGTGCCGATACCATGAGCCAGGCAGCCGAATGCACCGTGGGTGGAGGTATGGGAATCGCCACAAACAATGCTCATGCCAGGCAGTGTCGCGCCCTGCTCTGGCCCGATCACATGCACGATGCCCTGGCGTTGGTCCTTGATTTTGAATTCCAGGATGCCGAACTCGTCGCAGTTCTTGTCCAGGGTTTCCACCTGAATCCGGGATACCGGGTCAACAATGCCTTCAATGCCTCGGGCGCGGTCGGTGGTGGGTACGTTGTGGTCCGGCGTCGCCAGGTTGGCATCCAGCCGCCAGGGCTTACGCCCGGCCAGCCGCAGGCCTTCAAAGGCCTGCGGCGAGGTGACTTCGTGCAGCAGATGCCGGTCGATGTAGATCAACGCGGAGCCGTCATCCCGCTGTTTGACGAGATGGTCGTCCCACAATTTGTCGTATAAGGTCTTGCCCGCCATGGTTCTCTCTCACTCTCTGGGGGTTTCTGTTTTTTCAGTATGGTTCTATTTTAACGCCTAGCCTTGAATAACCTCAATTCATGTTTTTTATGTTGTGCATTCCATAATGGAATATTAGGCTTTGGGCGAGCCTACCTTAAAGCCGGGCCTGCGTGTTGGGTGCGAGTCGCATGGTGGTAAGAGCCTCCCAAAACACGCCGTAAACCCATCCATGGGGGCTCGGTCGCGCCGTCCATGGCGCTCCACGGTTTTGGGAGGCTCTTACCACCACGCTACTCTGATATTTCCCGGGCCTACACGTAGACGATGAATGGCAGGCAACTCAGAAATTTGGGGAGCATGCCGGGAAGACTGCTCCAAAAACGTGGAGCGCCAGGGATGGCGCGACCGAGCCCTACAGGGA
>OJDQ01000768.1_pt1 | contig 11510 bp, 9 predicted proteins | sample 1592851 | NCBI WGS metagenome assembly OJDQ01 (sample SAMN05416774, study PRJEB24817) | seawater metagenome | isolation source: Sea water | place: Canada:Atlantic | collected 2013-07 | reverse complement strand
CCCGCGACCCCCGGCGTGACAGGCCGGTATTCTAACCAACTGAACTACCGCTCCACATTTTCAATCATTTCAGCAAGTTACTTGGGTAAGTGCTTTACCCTGTCCCTCACTGCGGCGCAGATGATACGTATTACCCTGAAAGGAGTCAACGGTTTTTTTCACGAAAGTGTCATTCTTTGGATCGTTTGCCTGTTAATTCGCCACGTTGACTGAAAAGCCAGCAAAACCGGTACCTACAGGTTATTCTTTAGGCTTTTTAAACTTGCCTAGCAGCCCGCCTAAGAATCCCGGTTTCGCCGCCTCGGCAGGTTTAGCGGCGGCTTTTGCATCTGCCTTGGCTTTGGCCGGCTGAGCACTGCCCTTACGTTTACGGCGCTTCAGTAAAATAACCACCACTGCACCCAAGAGTCCCACACCCACAATACTGCCGTTAACGATGATCAACCACATCATCAGGTCGTCATCATCCATCCCCTCTTCTTCTGCCATCACAGGTGGTTCAGGTATCACTTCATCCACATTATTTTCAGCCGCCGACTCAGCCACCTCGGGTTCCGGTAATTCCGGCTCAGCCACCAAAAAAGTAAACTCCGGTACATCGAGGATAAAATCGCGGCCATTAACCGTTTTGCCGTAAGCGGTCATCTTGACCCTGAAAATGCCATAATCGTACGCAATAATAAGATACTCACGAACATCTCCACCCAGTTCAGTCAGCGAAAAGTTGCGCACGTCTGCATTGGGATAACGCACCTTGCCATCAACCAGTAGTGTATTGATATCCACCAGCTCTCGGTCTACGTCAATCAACAGCTTGTGGTAATCATTTCCCCCGCCGTCCAGCTCAACGTCAATTTTAACCGGGTTGGGATAAAGCCTGAGCGGCGGGTCGACCTGTTCACGGGTGAACATCGGCGTTGAAACCCGAAAGATCGGCTGCCATTCACCAGCCGGTACATTCAGATTAAACTGGCCGGTAAAAACACCATCAAGGGGGGCCTCATCCATGCCTCTACCATTGTCTTCAAACGTAGCAATTTGCTGGTCGTCAGCGCCAAAGTTATCGTAATTGGGGTTATTGGTGCTCACCAGATCGATAGTCAGTTCCACCACATCCCGAAACTGGCTGTAATCAATGGGTTTGTCACCATTGGTAAGATAAGCAGTTTGCTTGAGAATTTCGCCGGAAAATAAGATAGGAGGTAATGGCTCAGCATGTAAGGCGATATCCGAAAGCACCATTACCCGGCTGCCCTCAACAATTTGCCCCACTGCCTGCCAGGGGCCAGGCACCGGATTTTTAATGCTGATCATGTCGTAGGTATCAGAATCAAACCAGAAGATATCTTCCCCTTCTACCTGAGACTGAAATATCTTCGAGCCATCCGGGCGTACCAGCACAACCGGCGCAGAGCCATACTCGCGGAAGAACACCATGGTGACTTCCTTAACATTGTGATCAATGCGAAACCGGTTTTGCAGGAGTTTAATCCCGTTTTCATAATCGCTGCCAATGAGCGCAATGGGCGACTCACTCTCAGTTGGTCCGGCCGACGCCTCAGACGAAGGTTCCGCGTCCTGTGGCTCTGGCTGTTGGGCACTCACCGAAAAGGCCAGTGCCACGCCTAAGATTGTCAGTAATGCTCTGCTCACCCAATTAGCCCTGTGTTGGCAAAATTCACCGGTTTACTGGCGCCAGATAGGATTTTGTACCAGGTCCAGACGCGCCTCGTGTTGTGTTAATTCATCGGCAGTAGCTTGAATAACCTTTAATTTATTTCCATTACGGGGAATTCTGCGGATCACTTCAGCGCCACGATTATTGGCCTGATTATTCCCTGATAAGTTAAGGTCGGTCTGGCCGCCGGTCATCATCAGATACACATCGGCGAGGATTTCAGCATCCAGCAATGCACCGTGCAGTTCACGGTGGCTGTTGTCGATACCATAACGCTTACATAAAGCATCAAGGTTATTCTTCTGACCCGGGTGCATATCACGGGCCAGCACCAGGGTATCTAAAACGCCACAAATCTCTTTGGTTTTTACGCTCGCTGTAGGGCCATGCATGGCGAACTCATGATCCATAAAGCCCACATCGAAGGGCGCATTATGAATCACTAACTGGCCGCCGCGAATAAACTCAATAAATTCGCTGGCTACATCGGCAAATACCGGCTTATCGGCCAGGAATTCATTGGTGATACCGTGAACCTCGATGGCTTCCTGTTCAATTTCCCGTTTCGGGTTAATATAAACATGAAAGTGATTCCCGGTCAGCCGACGGTTAATAACCTCGACGCAACCTATTTCGATGATCCGGTGGCCTTCTCTGGGGTTAATACCTGTTGTTTCTGTATCCAGTACAATTTGACGCATAAACCACTCTTATCTTATTGCTGTTTGCGGTAGTATACCAAGCCACTGCCAAGTGACCACGCTTGAGGTTAAAAAAAGGAGAATTCGTGGCCCAACAATCTGTGCATATCTATACTGACGGCTCTTGTTTAGGCAACCCTGGCCCTGGCGGCTATGGTGCCATCCTGATTTACGGTAAGCACCGTAAAGAGATCAGTGAGGGGTTTACGCTTACCACCAACAACCGCATGGAACTGCTGGCCACCATTGAAGCGCTCAAATTGCTGACCAAGCCTTGTCAGGTTGAATTAACCACCGACAGTCAGTACGTGAAGAACGGTATAAACCAATGGATCCATAACTGGCGGCGCAACGGTTGGCGCACCAAAGACAAAAAGCCGGTAAAAAATGCCGACCTGTGGCAAGCGCTTGATGAAGCGATCAAGCCACACGAGGTTAACTGGCATTGGGTGAAAGGCCACAGTGGTCACCCGGAAAACGAACGCTGTGACGATTTAGCCCGTAACGCCGCCGAATCACCTACCAAAGAAGATACCGGTTATAACCCATGATTCACGAAAGCGCCCGCTGTCGGGCGCTTTACCTTAAACATCTCAGTCCGGCTTATTAGCCAGCACTTTATCAATATCGCCAGCCTCATGGCGCTCACGAAGCTGCTCCCACTCCTCACCAAAGGTACGGTTAACAATGCGGCCTCGCTGCACCGCTTCACGAGCCTCAACCTGCCCGGCCCAGCGCCTTACATGAGTATAAGTGTGAACCTGCAGAAACTCAGCGGCGTTATACAGATAACCCAGAGCCAAACAGCCATACCACGGCCAGATCGCGATATCGGCGATGGTGTATTCATCGCCCGCCATATAGGTATTCTGCGCCAGATGCTTATCCAGCACGTCCAACTGGCGTTTTGCTTCCATGGCAAAGCGATTAATCGGGTACTCCTGTTTTTCGTCGGCATAGGCGTAAAAATGGCCGAAGCCGCCGCCTAGAAACGGGGCCGACCCCTGTGCCCAGAACAGCCAGTTTAAGGTTTGGGTTCTGGCCAGGCCTTCAATTGGCAGGAACTTACCAAACTTCTCTGCCAGATAAACCAAAATCGACGCCGATTCAAATACGTTAATCTCTTTTTCGCCGGAATTATCTACCAACGCAGGAATTTTCGAATTCGGATTCACGGCTACAAAACCCGATGAGAATTGATCGGACTCACCAATATTAATCAGAAATGCATCATACTCTGCCGCAGTAACCCCGGCCGCCAATAACTCTTCCAGCATGATTGTTACTTTCTGCCCGTTTGGAGTACCCAGCGAATAAAGTTGTAGCGGATGCTCGCCTACCGGTAGCTCACGCTCAAAACGAGCGCCGGATTCCGGACTGTTAATGCTGGCCCACTTATTTGCGCCGGCCGTATCGTTTACCCATACCTTCGGTGGGGCATATTGTTCACTCATCACATCTCCTGAGAATTGCGTTAATTTGGAAGCAGCCAAAATAGCAACAGGCCATCCAGCGGTGCATTACCAGCTAATGATCACCTTACCGCTGGTGTTATTGCTCAGCACCTGCTGATGCGCCTGCTCTGCTTCATTCACTGAATAGACCGTATCAACCGGTACTTTTAATTCACCGCGGCTAAATGCCGGCAAGCAATCCCGGCTAAATGCCTCTACCAGGCGCGCTTTATAGTCGTTGTCACGGCTTCGTAAGGTGGTGCCTCGCACACTGGCCCGCTTGCCTAACAGCAATGCCATGTCCAGTTTGTCAGCAAAGCGCCCGGCCATCATGGCCAGGTACACCACCGCCCCGTCTGTCGCTAACACTTTAAGGTTGCGATTCAGATAATCACCAGCCACCATATCGAGCACCATATTAACGCCCTCAGGCCAGTGTGCTTTGAGTTTGGGCACAAAGTCATCCTGCTTGTAATTCACCAGCAATTCAGCGCCCGCTGCGGCACAGGTGGCCAGTTTTTGTGCCGATGACGCGGTGGTGGCAGTACTGATATCCCACAACTTACACAATTGCAGAGCGGCCAGTCCCACGCCACTGGCACCGGCGTGGATCAGTGCCTTCTGACCGTTTTCAATCCCTCCGACCCAACGCAGCGCCTGATACGCAGTTAAAAAGACCTCACTCAGGCCCGCCCCTTCTGCATCCGATATTGCTGCCGGCACGGCCATCAGGTGCCGGGCTTCAATAACCACATATTCGGCGTAACCGCCACCAGCCACAATGGCACACACTCGCTGTCCGGGCTGCCAGTCTGACACCTCAGAGCCCACCGATTCAATCTTACCGCAGACCTCCAGGCCCAGAATCGGGCTTTCTCCCGGCGGGGGTGGATAATGCCCTGCGCGCTGTAGCAAATCGGCACGATTAACGGCAAAAGCAGACACTTTAACCCGTACCTGAGTGGCGGTAGGAATGGGTAAGTCACAGCTTTGCAGCGACAAACCCGACGCCATATCACCTTCGGTATGTTGAATAAATTGCATGAAAACACTCATTGTTGATAAATATCCGGCTGCCAGATTTGCATTAACGGACTGGCATCTTCCAGCGGTGAAAAACCGTATTTTGTGTATAAACCATGGGCGTCCTGGGTGGCCAGCATAAATCGTCTGAGCCCTTGTAAATCCGGATGGGTAACTACTGCATCGAGTATTTCACGGCTCACACCGCACCCACGACATTCTGGCAACACAAACACATCAGACAGATAACCATATGTGGCTTTGTCCGTGACAACGCGGGCAAACGCTACCGTGTTTTGCTGCGAATCGAGCGCCGCAAAACACAACGAATTTTCCAGTGCTTTATGTAATGTTGCCACGGGGATATTTTTCGCCCAGTAACTGTTACGAATAAACTCATGAATGGTTTGAAAATCCATTTCATGCAAATGATTGGTGATAATAACGGCAGAAGCAGACATAGCCAGTCCCGTGGCAAATAATCCGGGCCGTGCAGTGAACGGCAATAACCAGTATACTGCGCGCCGGATAAACAAAGAAGAATGTTAGAGTATGCCTGCTACCGTTATATTACAAGAAGGTCGCGAGAAATCGCTTAAACGTCATCACCCCTGGGTCTTTGATGGCGCTGTCGCTAGTGTAACAGGTCGCTGCCGCATGGGTGATACAGTAGATGTAGTGGCCGCTGACGGCTCATGGCTGGGACGTGGCGCATACTCTCCTGAGTCCCAGATTCGGGTACGCATCTGGACTTTTGACCAGCAGGAAGTCATTGATAACGCGTTTTTTCTGCGTCGTGTTGAACAAGCCTGGCAACTGCGCCAGCGGTTGATGCAACAGGCCAACACCAATGCCTGCAGGCTGATTGCGGCCGAATCGGACGGCTTGCCGGGTGTTACCGTTGATCTGTACAACAACCTGGCGGTACTGCAACTACTCAGTGCCGGTGCCGACAAACATCGCAGTAAAATTGTCTGGGCTCTGCAAAAACTGTTACCCGAGGTAGCCATTCTTGAACGCAGTGATGTGGATGTCAGAAATAAAGAAGGCCTTGAACCTCTGATCCAGCCGTTACACGGTGACATTCCCGATGAAGTGGAGATTGTCGAACACGGCGTAAAAATTGTGGTTAATCCGAATACGGGTCACAAAACCGGTTTTTATCTCGACCAGCGAGAAAACCGGCTGGCTGCCAGCCGTTATGCGAACCAGGCCAGCGTGCTTAACTGTTTCAGTTACACCGGCACCTTTGCCTGCTATGCGTTGAATGGCGGGGCATCACATGTCACCAATGTTGACGTTTCGCAACCGGCGCTGGACATGGCCAGCCGCCATATTGCACTCAATGGCTTTGCGCCAGAGCAATGTACGCAGGTAAAAGGCGATGTGTTTGAAGTACTGCGCAGTTACCATAATCAACAACAGCAGTTCGATATGGTGATCCTCGACCCGCCCAAGTTTGTCGATAGCAAAGCTTCGCTTAAACGGGCCTGTCGCGGCTATAAAGATATCAATATGTATGGAATTCACGCGGTCAAACCCGGTGGTATCTTGCTGACATTCAGCTGCTCGGGCTTAATGGAACAGTCGTTGTTCCAGAAAATTGTTGCAGACGCAGCACTGGATGCCGGCCGTCGGGTGCAAATTCTCGAGCATTTGTCCCAGGCGCCGGATCATCCGGTAGGCCTGAACTACCCGGAAGGCTATTACCTGAAAGGACTGGTTTGCGTCGTTCTGTAGGGAATTAAGCCATTCATAGAACGAACGAATCCTAGCGCTGCCCGCCAGAGGTAGCGCTTAGTCTGACTAAACGTTAACTATTTCATTTCAGAAATTTCAACACCCACAATACAACTGCTATCAGACTCAGGTAAGCAACGCACCACTTTTGCTACTGCCGATAACGATGGAATTTGTGAACTGGTTGAATCGATGCTAACGCTCACCTGCGTGCCGACTTCAATTGATGGCTCATCAACTTCCAACGACATACCGGTTGCGCTGATATCCTTACACACCGCCTGAAGCGTCCGGCTCGACTCATCATCGATTATTTGTAACTGACACGGAGAGTTAACCATCATCCTGAAAAAGTTGCGTTTATCATCGTATCCTAACATCTACTTACTTCTCCTCTCACCTCAACTGCAAATGGAAGGGCAAAACTGCCCTACTACTAACAAGTTTATAGGGTGACATCCGTGAGTTGTCAATGTAATTTCAGACCAGCCTGAGGGTTATGTTTAAAATAACGTTATTTGTTGGTTTATAAATCCTCAGACCAGCCACTTAAAAGGCTTCCAGAGCGCTTAATACCCGTTTAGCAGAGATCGGATAAGCGGTGCCAAGTTGCTGAGCAAACAGGGAAACTCTGAGTTCTTCAATCATCCAGCGGACCTCAGCCAGCGCTTCAGGCACTTTATCAGCATGATATTTATTGAGGACCCCGGCATAAGCCTGCTCTACTTTGTCCAGCGTGATCTGTTGTAACCGGTCACGATTAGGATCCACTGGCAGTTTCTCCAGACGGCGAGCCAGCGCTTTAATATAACGGTTCCAGTCTGCCAACCGGGCAAAACCGACCTCGGCCACAAATCCCGGGTAAACCAGCGTGCCAAGATGCTGTTTGATGTGGTTAAGGCCAGCCACCATATCCAGCGATACTTTGCCTTTCATCTTTTTCTGGCACTGATGAGCCAGGGTCAGGCCGGTTTCCACCTGTTGAGCGATAGCCAGCACCGACTCATTGATGTTCGCCCGTACATGGTCCAGGCAACGATCAAAGCTCGCTTTATCACGAATAATCAGGCCATGCTGCGCCTGGAACTCGTGGCTGAGAGCGTCTATCCCCGCCAGAATACAGTCGTCAATAAGGGCTTTAATCTGCCCAAACGGGTTAAAGTACAAGCCCAGCTTGGCTTTGTTTGGTAACTTTTGTTCCAGGTAATTCACCGGCGATGGCATTCCCAGCATCAATAAGCGATTAAGCCCCTGCTGATGCAAAGCATTCGCTTTTTCCTGTTCGGCCACCAACTCAATGTCCACCCGACCGTTATGATTAACCAGCGCGGGATAAGCCTGTACCTCAAAGCCGCCGTGTTTTTGCGTAAAACTGGCAGGCAGGCTGTCGAAATCCCAGGCCGTAATGTCCTTACGTTCCAGTTCAGGGGTAGCAGCCTGTTCAAAGGTTTCCTTTACCCTGCCCTGCAAACGGTCTTTCAGTGCTTCCAGATCGTCCCCACGCCCCAATACTTTGTGGTCAGCGTCTACTACCGCAAAATGCATGATTAAATGCTTATCCAGCTGATCCAGCTGCCAGTCCTCCGGCTCCACCCTGACACCGGTCATTCGTAACAGCTTGGTAGCCAGCGCATCCAGCAGTTTTATCGGCTTACCGGACTTGTCTTCCTGCATGCGCATATCTGCCAGTGCGGCCTGCGCGTAATTAGGTGCAGGCACAAAATTACGCCGCAGCCGTTTCGGTAGGCTTTTGATCAGTTGAATAACCCTTTCTTCACGCAGTCCCGGCACCTGCCAGTCAAAGCCGTCATCCACCACCTGATTCAGCAACGGCAACGGGATAGTCACTGTCACGCCATCATCTTCAGCATTGGGCTCAAAATGGTAACTCAATGGCAATTTGATATTGCCCTGCTGCCACACATCGGGAAAAGCATTGGCCGCCGACGTAGCCGGTTGTTCGCGAAACACATCCTGCTCGGTAAGACGCAAAAACCCGGTTGAAGGCTGCTGCTTTAACCACTTTTTAAATGCCGCGTCATTATTTACCTCAACCGGCAGTTTCCCGGCATAAAAATCAACCAGTATTTGCTCATCCACCATCAGATCACGGCGGCGGGTTTTCTGCTCCCAGTCGTCGGCGAGTTCCAGCAATGCCTGATTATCGTCCAGGAAATCATAGCGCATGCGGGTTTCGCCGTTGACCAGCGCTTCGCGAATAAACAGTTGGTGACAGGTAGCCGGATCAATCTGGCTGTACGTCACGTAACGCTGCGCCACTATTGGCAGCCCGAACAGGGTAACCCGCTCGCTGGCTGTCACCGCACCGCGTTTTTTCGACCAGTGGGGCTCGGCGTAATTGCGCTTCACCAAATGCTTGCCCAGCGCCTCCAGCCATTGCGGCTCAATTTTAGCCACCATGCGGCCAAACAGCTTGGAGGTTTCCACCAGCTCAGCTGCCACAATCCACTTAGGATTCGCTTTAGCCAGGCCAGAGCCGGGGAAAATCATAAACTTAGTATTGCGCGCACCAAGGTATTCGCGGTCTTTATCTTTCATTCCAACGTGAGATAACAAGCCGCTGCACAGTGCCTGGTGAATTGCCTGATAATCCGCCGCCTGACTGGTAATACGCAAGTCAATTTCGGCAACCGATTTACGTAACTGACTAACAATATCCTGCCACTCCCGCATGCGCAGGTAATTAATAAAGTGGCCGTGGCACCATTTACGTAACTGACTGTTAGACAGTGCTTTTTGTTGTTCGCGAAACGCCACCCATAAATTCCACAGGGCAATAAAATCAGAGTCTTTATCGGCAAATTCACTGTGCGCTTCATCTGCCTGGGCCCGTTTATCCTGAGGCCGCTCGCGGGGATCCTGGATAGACAACCCGGCGGCGATCACCATGACTTCCATCAGGGCATTAAACTCGCCCGCGGAGACCACCATACGCGCGTAACGCGGATCGACCGGCAAGCGGGATATTTGCCGGCCCAACTTAGTTAAGGCAATCCGGCCTTTGTGACGGCTGATAGCTTCAATTTCTTCCAACAGTCTGAAACCATCGTTAATTTGCCGGCTATCGGGCGGTTGAACAAAGTCGAACTGATTAATATCACCCAGACCGAGGCTGGCCATTTGCAGGATTACCGAGGCCAGGTTAGTTCGCAGGATCTCCGGATCGGTAAATGCTGGCCGCGACTCGTAATCCTGCTCTGCGTACAAGCGAATACAGATCCCTTCTGACACCCGACCACAGCGACCGGCCCGTTGGTTGGCCGACGCCTGCGAGATGGGCTCAATGGGTAAGCGCTGTACTTTACTGCGCGCGCTGTAACGGGAAATTCGCGCCGTTCCGGGGTCAATCACATACTTAATGCCGGGCACGGTTAACGACGTTTCGGCCACATTGGTCGACAGCACAATACGCCGGCCGTTGTGAGACTGGAAGATACGCTGCTGTTCAGACGCCGACAACCGGGCATAAAGCGGAATAATTTCGGTATGCCGGTACTGGCGGCGACTCAGCGCATCCTGGGTATCGCGAATTTCACGCTCACCACTTAAAAACACCAGAATATCGCCGGGGGGCTCGCGCATCAGCTCATCCACCGCGTGAATAATTCGCTCGACCTGATCGGCATCGTCTTCGGCTTCTTCCGGATCGTGATAGCGTATTTCAACCGGGAATGTCCTACCGCTCACTTCGATAATCGGCGCATCATTAAAATAACGCGAGAAACGCTCCGGATCGATGGTTGCCGAGGTAATAATGACTTTCAGTTCGGGGCGTTTTGCCAGCAGTTGTTTAAGATAACCAATTAGAAAATCAATATTGAGGCTGCGTTCGTGGGCTTCATCAATAATGATGGTGTCATATTGGTTAAGGAAACGGTCCTGCTGCATTTCTGCCAGCAGCATACCGTCGGTCATCAGTTTAACCAGGCTGTTCTCACTCACCTGATCTGAAAAACGAATTTTAAACCCGACTAAATCCCCCAGAGTGGTGTTGAGCTCATCGGCAATCCGGTTTGCCACACTCCGGGCAGCCAGTCGCCGAGGCTGTGTATGAGCAATGGTGCCGGCCACGCCACGGCCTAACTCAAGACAAATTTTGGGGATTTGGGTCGTTTTACCCGAACCGGTCTCACCGGCGATGATCACTACCTGATTATCGGCAATCGCCTGTTTAATATCGTCTTTTCTATCACTGACAGGCAGCGGCGGGTAGTCGATGTCCGGAATCGAAGCTTTACGCGTCGAACACCTGTCCACCGAGGTATTAATACGCTCGATGATTCTTTCCAGTTGCTGCTGATTATTTTCAACGGTTAAGTCGGCCTTGCCCAGTTTTTGTAACTGGCGGCGTATAGGAAACCGGTCCTTGATGAGGCATTGCGGCAATTGGCTCAGTAGCGCACTGATCGGCGAAGGCTTTGACATAAAAGCAGATAATATCCGGAAACTAAAAAACGCTGCGATCCTAGAAGAACCGCGACCATTTTTCCAGTCTCAATATCCCGAAAGCAAGCGAGCTGGTCTTTTATCAGCCCGCCATACCGGCTCAATCGCTGTCATCCGCTACCAGTTACTGCGATTTACTGCTAAAACATCAGGCGGTTTTGGGATATTCCGCATGTAAGTGTTTATCAATAGCAAACAGGATTTGACTGCGTGTAATACAGCCTACCAGCTTATTATCACTGTTAACTACCGGGTACACTTTGGGTTTTTCCACCAATAGCTTTTCTGCCACGGCCAGAATCGACATGTCATCGCGAACCGTCAGTACGGGCGTTTTCATAATTTCTCCCACCCGACACACTTGTTCCCGGTAATAAGTCGACTCTACCATCGCTTTAATACAATCCTGCTCTGATAAAAACCCACACAGCTCACCGGCTTTGTCTA
>OJDQ01000766.1_pt1 | contig 11526 bp, 11 predicted proteins | sample 1592851 | NCBI WGS metagenome assembly OJDQ01 (sample SAMN05416774, study PRJEB24817) | seawater metagenome | isolation source: Sea water | place: Canada:Atlantic | collected 2013-07 | reverse complement strand
TTTGCCATTTATCATTATTGCCTTTGTCTTTACCTTCGTCGTCATAACCCAGCACTGTGCCAATGGGGTTAAGCTCGTGGAAAACTTCCGGCACGATAACCACAAAACCATGGCTTGCCATGATGGCGGCAGAGCGGCCGATAGGCGCAGTATGCTGAAATATCTCAGAGTAAAAAACGATGGCCGGGTAGCGTTGTTCACTGGCCGGGCGGTAAATGTAGCAACGCATGGTGCCGGTGGCCGTGGCCAAATCTTCGCTGTGCTGAATGATCTGCATGGTAATTTCCGGTTAGTTTTTGTTTGGGGTTAAATAAGTTGTTAAGCCACAAACCACAATAATTCTTTCAGGCTGTGCAGGTGTACGCCGGGTAAAACACTAACGTCCTCCTGACGTAAATCCATTGGCCGGTTTACGGCTATCCAGGCGGTTTGTAAACCCGCCCGGTGAGCACCGAGGACGTCTTTTTCGAGGTTATCGCCAACGTGGAGGATCTCATGCGGTGCCAGACCCAGAGCTTGTGCTGCTTCATCGAACATATGGCGATGCGGTTTGCTGGGGCGCTTCAGACTAGCGTGGTAGGTAGCCGTGAAGTACTGATCAATGCCAATTTGCGCCGTATCCACATTGCCATTGGTAATGGCAATTAAAGGGACTTTTGCAGCGAGTGCGGCCAGTACCTGTTTGACTTCTTCGGTTACGGTGAAATCGCTGCGGGCGTGATAAAAATAATCAAATAATGACTGCGCGGCCTGGTGCCGCTCGCTATCGCTGAGCTTCTCCACCGCCAGCCCCTGATAAAGGGTTTCATAGCGCAATTGCCCCGTATCTGAAGCTAACCCCTGATTGCCCTTTATCAGTTCGCGCTTAATGGCGGCCCACTGCGCGGCCGGTATTGCTGCTGCGGCCGGATAGCGCTCGGCAATCCGTTGGTTGAGGGCCTCAGTTGCGTCGGCAATAATGGGTTCGTTATCGTACAGGGTATCGTCTAAATCAAAGGTCATAGCTTTAACCGGCGAGACCGGGCGGTAACATTGCATCAAAAATTCCTGACTGGCTAATTAATCTTTCTTCTTACGGGCGCGAGGGTGAGCCGTATCATACACTTTGGCTAAATGTTGAAAATCCAGATGCGTATACACCTGAGTCGTCGACAAGTTTGCATGCCCTAACAGTTCCTGAACGGCTCTTAAATCACTACTTGATTCCAGCACATGGGTGGCAAAAGAGTGGCGCAGTTTGTGCGGGTTTATCCGTTGATTAAGCGTTTGACGCCTGGCCATTTCAGTGAGTCGGTTACCCACCTGACGGTTGGATATACGGCGCTTCTGGCGGCTGATAAACAACGCCTCGTCGAGGCCCGCGCCCCAGTGACTGCGAATGGCCAGCCAGCGCTGTAATGCCTCCCACGCTTTGCGGCCAATGGGCAGCATACGTTGCTTATTGCCTTTACCGGTTACCCGTAACTGACGGTCGCTGGTAATGTGCTTCAGCTCGAGGCCGGTAAGTTCACTCAAACGTAAACCACAGCCGTACATTAGCTCAAACATGGCCTGGTCGCGGATGACGATTTCTTCATCGTCTGACTCATTCAGCAAAGCCGACATATCGTCAGCCGACATTTGCTTGGGCAGCGGCTTTTCCGCTTTCGGGGCTGAAATGCCCTCTACCGGGTCGACGTTGATGACTTCGTGGCGCAGCAGATACTTACAAAATGTGCGCAGTGCCGATAAGCGCAGGGCAGTGCTACGAACACCGAGATTCTGTTTGCGGGCAATGGCCACCGCTTTTTTTACCGCTGCCTGATTCAGTTGCTGCCAGCTTGTAAGCGCCAGACTGAGCGCAATTTGTTCCAGTTGACGGGCATAATTTTTGATGGTGTGATCAGACAAACCGCGTTCATAGCGCAGGTAATTAATAAATTTACTCAGCCAGTATTCGCAGTCCGGCGCCAGCGTAACGGGGGTGTCGGCCGCCGATGCATTCATCAGTAGCGCAGTTTCTCGGGCAAAACTACATTGAGGACTTCGCGCAACTGATTTAACAGCAGGGTATCCATATCGGGGGTAAAGTGGTCGGCATTGCGGCTGCCAACGGCTAACACACCTAAATTGCGGTTTTCACCAAGCAGAATAAGCGCCACAGATTCAGCCACGCCGTGACCAAACATCAGCTGCTTTTCGTGCTGACTGAGGCGGCCAAAAAAGTACGGCCCCTGCTTAAAACGTTTTTCCATGAACAAGCGCTGTTGTAATTCCGGCAGCGCATTGGCGCCTTTAAATAACTTGAGCTCGACGCTGGCGAGCCCCAGTTCTTCCTGCAGGGTTTCCTGCAGTTTAAGCAACATTTCAGCGACATCTTTGCAGGTTAACAAACGCAGGTTTAAATCGGCGTAGGCGCGGTAAATTTTCTCGTTTTGCTTGGCGATGCCAATCAGCTGGCTGAGTTTATAGTTGAGCAGGCGCACTTTTTTGCGCAGCTGTTCACTTTGTAATTCAACCAGAGAAACACTGCCTTTTTGCAGGTGAGGGATTTGCAGCGTTTCTAAAATGCTGGGGTGCTGGATAAAAAAATCAGGGTTCTCGACCAGATACTGACTCACTTGTTCGGCGGTTAACTCGCCTACCTCCGGAAAGTCGGTATCAAACTGCAGTGTTGTATTGGCCTGACCTGATAGTTCATTCATATATTTATTGTTCCGTCGTATACATGCTCAGCCGGTCCGGTCATTTTTAATGGGCTTCCTGGCCCTTGCCAGCGGATACGTAAGCGTCCGCCGGGTAAATCCACCCGAACGTCTTTCCCTAATTTACCTTGTATTTGTCCTATTGCAACTGCTGCGCACGCACCGCTGCCACATGCCAGGGTTTCGCCGGCACCACGTTCAAATACTCTGAGGCGAATGTGTTCCGCCGACAGCACTTGCATAAACCCTACATTAACCCCTTCAGGGAAGCGTTCGTGGCGTTCCAGTTGTGGTCCAATGGTTTCTACATCAGCGCTTTCGGTGTCGTCGACTTCCAGCACACAATGGGGGTTGCCCATGGAAACCGCGCCGCAAAAATGGGTGCTCTCGTCAGCACGAATAATATAGGTTTTTTCTTCTTTATTGGCTTTTAGCGGGATATCTGCCGGGGTGAAATTCGGCACGCCCATGTTGACCGTGACCTGGCCATCTTTTTCCAGGTACAGGATCATTTTACCGGCTTTGGTGCTGACCAGAATCTTGTTGCGGTTGATTAAGCCTTTGAGCTTTACAAAGCGGGCAAAGCAGCGAGCACCATTACCGCACTGCGAGACTTCTGAGCCGTCAGCGTTAAAAATACGGTAGTGGAAATCCTGATCCGGATCGTAGGGCGGCTCAACCATCAGAAGCTGGTCGAAACCGATACCAAAATTGCGGTCGGCAAGCTGCTGGATCTTTTCCGGCGAGAAAAAAACATTTTGGGTCACGTTGTCAATAACCATAAAGTCATTGCCAAGACCGTGCATTTTAGAAAAGTTAACCAGCATCCAGGGCCTGTTTATTTATTTGTTGCAGACTATGTTATCAGGCACCCGGTGTTGTTATGGCAAACAGGGTGATGGTGTATTCATCACCGTAACCCAAGTAACAACAACGGGTTTTAGCGCAACAGGACTTATAAGATTAGCTCTAGTTTACGTAACTTTATGCTCACCTTTCCAGAGATCTTTTAGATTTTCTCTTTCTCTGACTACATGAACGTCGTTTTTATCAACCAGTAACTCTGCCGGACGGCAACGTGTATTGTAGTTAGAAGCCATCACAAACCCGTAAGCACCGGCACTACGCACGGCCAGCAAGTCGCCCGGGGCGATAGCGAGTTCGCGGTCTTTACCGATAAAATCACCGGTTTCGCAGATGGGACCCACTACGTCATACACATGAGGTTTGTGCGCCGGGTTTTCATCAACCGGTATAATCGACATCCAGGCCGAATACAAAGAAGGGCGAATGAGGTCGTTCATGGCGGCATCCACAATGGCGAAGCTCTTTTCCTCACCCTCTTTCACAAATTCTACTTTGGTGAGCATGATACCGGCGTTAGCCGCAATAGCGCGCCCCGGCTCCATGATCAGCGTTAAGTGTTCGCGGCCGGCCATTTTCGCGGCAATGGCCCTGGCGTACTCTTTCGGGTGCGGCGGTGTTTCATCTTTATAGGTCACACCCAGGCCACCGCCTACATCGAGATGACGGATTTCAATGCCTTTGGCCGACAGCTCATCAACCAGTTCCAGCAGGCGGTCAAGCGCATCCACAAAGGGACCGGTCTCGGTTAGCTGGGAGCCAATGTGACAATCCATGCCCACTACATTAAGGTGTTCCAGGCTGGCGGCAAGGGTATATACTTCTACCGCTCGCTCGCGGGCGATACCAAATTTATTGGCTTTTAAGCCGGTAGAAATATACGGGTGTGTTTTGGCATCCACGTCGGGATTGATGCGTAGCGAAATAGGCGCTTTTTTACCTAACTTTCCTGCTACAGCGTTAATGCGTTCAAGCTCCGGCTCAGACTCCACATTAAAACAGTGAATGCCTTGTTGCAGGGCAAATTCAATTTCTTCCGGGGTTTTGCCTACGCCTGAGAAAACCACTTTGCTCATATCACCGCCGGCCTCAATAACACGGGCCAGCTCACCGCCGGAAACGATATCAAAACCTGAACCCAGTTTGGCCAGTACGCTCAGCACGCCAATGTTTGAATTGGCTTTTACGGCGTAGCAAATTAAATGCGGATGATCGCCCAGAGCATCGTTAAAGGCATGCCAATGGCGCTCCAGGGTGGCACGAGAATAAACATACAATGGGGTGCCGTATTGAGCGGCCAGCGCTTTTACGTCAATGTCTTCAGCGTGCAGCGATTGGTTTTTGTAACTGAAGTGGTCCACTAGCGAGAATCTCCGGAAGCATCAGGAGTCGAGTCGTCGGCAGGTTCACTATCGCTGGCAGGAGGCTGCTCCGGTAAATATAAGGCGCCGCGGTACCCACAGGCCGAAATACTCAGTAACAACACCAGTAATAATGCAACACGTTTTGCCACGCGCTCACTCCCCAAATAAAAAGTGCCGATATCATCGCAGAGGGAGATTAAAATGCAAGTGACATCAAACGTTCACGGGTCTTTGGACCAAAATTTACCTGTTTCCACAACGCTTCGCACAGTGGTTTGGTGTTGTGCCAGTCGCCGGCCACAATCCAGTCGAGCATGGGGGTGGGATCGTCAGGGAACTCTAACCCTTCACTGGCCGGTTCCATCAGCCATTCTTCCACAGTATCGGTATCGAGTTGATAAAGTGGCTGACACAGGCCCAGCGACATCAGCGTTTTGAGATTGGAGAGTTGTTCAAACTGGCCGTTCAGTGGCTTTACCAGCAGTTTCTTTTTCAGTTGCAGGGATTCACTGGCCAGTTCAAAGCCGCCATTGCTAATGACCCCTGAACAGTGCTGCAGCGCGTGGCGAAAGCCAGGCTTGGAAGGCGGGAGCCACTCAATATGTCCCTGTTTGTGTTGTTGCCTCACCTTAGGGTGAAAACACACAAAGTGCTGTTCGGTGAGCGGCTCCAGAAGTAACTGGATATCGTCGAGCTCTTCAAAGGGCAGATAAACCAGCGTGTGACTGTTAGCCGGATGCGATGCCGGTTTGTCGGTGATAAAGGGCGGGACAATGGGTTTTTCAAAGTGAAACCAGTGAACACCAAGCTGAATGTCGGTGGGGGCAAATCCGCGCATGATCAACTTATCGGAGAAGTGCTCGCTGGCGCGGGGAATATCGTGACTGAAAGCGGCCTGGTGACTAACCGAAATAGAGGTGAGGCCCTGTCGCCGTGCGGCCCAGGCAGTGACGGGTTCAAAGTCATTGAGCAGCAAGTCGTAAGCGGAAACGTCGAGTCGACAAACATCCCGATAGAGCTGAAAGGGTCTGGCGCTTTTCACCGTTTCCCACTGGCTGACTTTGCCTTTGCGGGTAACAAAAGTCAGTCCGTTGTAGGTACGGTAATTGCCAAAGCATTCCATGTCGAAATACTCATCCGGCGCTCTGCCGGAAAAAATAAAATCCACTTCAATGTCATCACGCTCAGCCATGGCAGCAGCCATAATGCGGGCACGGGCAATGTGGCCGTTGCCGGTCCCTTGTACGCCATAGAGTATTTTCATGTTAAACCAGAATAGTCAGACTCAGTTGGGCAATGGTGAGGCCCAGTAAGGCACCTGCAATGACATCCGTAGGGTAGTGGACGCCCAGCAGAATGCGGGATAAACCAATCAGACTGGCCCAGGTGTAGGCCAGCAATGCAAAGGGCGGGTAGTAAAATGCAATAATTGTTGCCATTAAACAGGCCGCAGCGGTGTGGCCGGATGGCAAGCTGAATTTATCTGATGGCGTCACGTGAGCGGTCAGGTTAACCAGAAAATCGCACGGACGGGGGCGTTTAAACGCCTTTTTCAATACCACATAAATCGGCAGTTCCAGACCATAGGCCATTAATGCGGTGTACAAAAAAATCTCGCCATGCTCAGGTTCAAAACACATCAGCAGCAGGCCGATAACAAAATACAGATAGCCGTCACCGGTCCGAGACAGCCAGACAATGGCCCGGCAATCGCGGTGCTTGGTCAGATCGTACAACCAGTGAAAGATTGCAGTATCGTATTTGGTTATATTTTTCAGGCCCATCTCACGCGGCTCCTATTCTTCAACGCTATCAGGTTAAAAAGTGTTCATGAAACACAAGTGACAGTTTTGCTAAAGGTTTATGACAGCCGCGGGCAATTGACGGAAGGTAGAGCGAAATCAAATTTTTTGTGAGTAAAATCAATTTCGGTGCTAGGCGTTATCACTGATAGGGTGCTATGCTAAAACGCGAAAACCTAGCTTACCAACAGGGTATAAACATGGACTATAACACTTCTGAGTTATGTGATTTATTCGCCGATAACGTGGACGTGGTCGATCCCATTTTCACCAGTTATGGCGGTCGTTATTCATTTGGTGGTGAAATTACCACGGTGAAGTGTTTTGAGGACAGGGAATTAGTCGACCGGGTACTCACTGAGCCTGGCGATGGTAAAGTATTATTGATTGATGGCGGTGGCTCTCTTCGTCGCGCGCTGTTTGATGCTGAATCTGCCCAACTGGCGGTTGAAAATAACTGGGAAGGCGTGGTGTGTTATGGCTGTGTTCGGGAAGTGGACAGCCTGTCTGATTTCGACCTTGGCATCCTGGCGGTTAATTCCATTCCAGTGAATGCCGATAGCCAGGGCACCGGTGATATTGACGTACCGGTCAATTTTGGCGGCGTTACCTTTTTGCCGGAAGACCACCTGTACGCCGACAGTACCGGCGTTATCCTGTCTCCTGAGCCACTCGATATCGATTAAGCGAGTGGCTTTGCCACCGCTTTGCTGCTGACATTTCGTTTTTCTGCTGTTTGATGCCTGACGCGCGATATGGCTACGTCAGGTCGTGCCTTTAATTTGTGTCCCCCACTGTCTTTCTCTGCATCGCTGCCATATTCAGGCAACCATCTTCATCTTTAGCTGTGCTTTACTGCAGGATATCGGTTTGCAGTCGCCAGAAGCCTTGTCTATTTTGCATGGCGAGGATGGTAAGCTCGATGAGTTTCGGGTGCTCGATGAGCCTACCCGTAAACAATTACTCAAGATTAACTTCACACAAACTCTGGAGTATCTGAAAAATGCCTTGGGGATACCGCGTTATATTGGTAACGACAAAACCGAGCGGGACCGTTTTGTCCAGCGCCATACAGCCCTGAACGGCTTTATGCTCACCCTTCTGAAAGACACCTATTTGTCGAAAGTTGGCGTGGGTGAACTGGTTAAAATACCGCAGATATATACCTCCATAGTGCTCTCCACCAAGCCGGATTTCTCAAAGAAAAGCCTGCCCAAAGGGTATGTGTTTATTGAGCAGCTGGCTAAGAAAGGGGCGCTTAATACTGAGTTAGCTAAAGCGTTTGTGCAGATTGTGGGTTATTTCCCCCTGGGATTTGGCGTGACTTACATTCCGCGCACTGAAAAGGGAATAGACCGTGAGCAGTATGAATGCGCTATTGTAACCCGCTTAAACCCAGCGCATCCTGCTGAGCCGGTGGGGCGGCCGGTCACCAGAAACCTGTCTTATATTAGCTCGGGTAGCGACGAAGTGATCAAAAAGTCGAGTAATCTGTTTTTTCCGGCCAATCGCAAGAAATTAATGCGGATTGGGCGCGAGCGCCTGATGGAAATTATGAGTCAGTTATCGGGGAACTTTTCGCCGGAAGCCGTCGACGATCTGATCCCGGCCTTCTGGGAACCGGCGGATTACTTTTCATTTAAGAAAAATCAAAACCTTTGGAATAAAGTACGCTAGGTAAACCTGCCTGCGAACGCTTTGCTTGATTGCCCCGGGGGTCTGTCCCGAGGGGCTGTCTCTACGTCATTCCCCCGAACTTCGAGGCGCTTAAGGCTGGCCCAAACATGCTGCCGGACGTCAATATTTATTGATCTACATCAAAGTTCGATCTAAACTTTCAGAAATTACTGAAACCTTAGAAGTTAAAAATGAACATGTCATCACTGGTTACTTCTGCTGTTATGCATTTTGGGGAAATGGGCAATCGTTGGGGATTTAACCGCACGGTTGGTCAAATTCTCGCGCTCATCGTATTACATGAAGAGCCATTGTCGGCGCAGGAAATTGCTGACGCGTTAAGTATCTCAAGAGGTAACACCAGTATGGGCCTTAAAGAGCTGCAATCATGGCAGCTTATTAAGCAACATCATGTACCGGGTGAACGGAAGGAGTTTTTCGTTCCGGCGGGCACTATCTGGGTGCTGGCTAACCGGGTGTTCGAGGAGCGTCGTAAACGGGAGATCGACCCCACCATGTCGCTGCTGCGCGATTTGATGATGGACACACCAAATGGTGAAAAAGACATAGCCGTGCAGGCCCGCTTAAATGAAATACACGATCTACTCGAGTCGGTGACCGCCTGGTCTCAGGAGTTACAGAACCTGGGCCCGGAAAAACTCGACACCTTAATGAAACTCGGTGCCGGGGTTGGCCGCATTCTGGAGCTTAAAGACAAGCTCCTGCCAGCCAAATCTAACTAAACAGGAGCGCATCGTGGATGCATTGATACTATCCAGGCTACAGTTTGCTCTGAATATCAGTTTTCATATTCTCTTTCCTACCATCACTATCGCACTGGGATGGTTCTTATTTTATTTCAAACTTCGCTCTAATCTGAGTGGGCATCCGGTATGGATGCGGATTTACCGTTTCTGGGTACGGGTATTTGCCCTGACCTTTGCCTTAGGGGTTGTCTCGGGCGTTACCATGTCTTTTCAATTCGGCACCAACTGGCCCGGTTTTATGGAAAAAGCCGGTAATATTGCCGGCCCGCTGCTGGGCTATGAAGTCCTCACCGCGTTTTTCCTGGAAGCCACCTTTTTGGGCATCATGCTGTTTGGTATGCGTCGGGTGCCTAACTGGTTACACACGCTGGCCACTTTTGTCGTGGCCGCGGGTACCACGTTATCGGCGTTCTGGATCCTGTCACTCAACAGCTGGTTGCACACCCCCCAGGGGCACGAAGTAATAGATGGGGTAATCTATGCGAAAGACTGGTCGGCGATTATTTTTAATCCCTCTTTTCCTTATCGTTTCAGCCACATGTTGCTGGCTTCCGGACTCACTGCCAGCTTTTTAATTGCGGGATTATCGGCCTATCGTCTGCTCATTGGCGATAACAAAATTGCTCCTAAACTCGCCCTTAAAACGGCCACGTATACAGCGGCGGTGCTCATTCCGTTACAAATACTGGCGGGCGACATGCACGGTTTAAATACCCTTGAACATCAGCCACAAAAAGTGGCGGCTATGGAAGGGGTTTGGGAAACTGAGCAAGGCGCGCCGTTGCTGTTATTTGCCATTCCGGACGAGCAGGAGCGAACTAACCATGCCGAGCTTGCCATTCCGAATCTGGCCAGTTTTATTCTTACCCATGAGTTGGATGGGGAAATTAAAGGTTTAAATGAGTTTCGTGGCGAGCATCCGCCTGTCGCGCCGGTGTTTTATTCCTTCAGGGTGATGGTTGGTATGGGTGTACTTATGCTGTTAGCCGCCTGGGCGGGCGCTTATTATCTGTTCCGCCGGGGGGAATTGCCCGACTGGTTAGGCAAGCTGTTTATCGCTATGAGCTTTAGTGGCTGGGTGGCAACCCTGGCCGGCTGGTATGTTACTGAAGTCGGCCGTCAGCCTTACCTCGTCAGTGGCGTTTTGCGCACCGCTGATGCTGTTACTGGTTTGCCGCCTCAGAATATTGGCTTATCGTTCACGCTATACGCGGTGATCTATGCCGTGCTGATGGTGGCTTATATCCGCACGCTGACGTTGATGTGCCGGAAGTCTGTAGGTATCGAAGAAATTAGCAAGGGAGACGCTGACGAAAAACATACCAATAAACTCGATATTGCCAGCAGCAACGCATAGGAGCTAAGCATGCCATTTGAATCACTTTCTGTTACCGCGCTGGGCAATATATACCTTGGTCTGTTGGCACTCGCGGTATTGTTATACGCCATACTCGACGGCTACGATCTGGGTGTAGGGGTGTTGTTTCCGCCTCGTAACGAGCAGTTTAAAGACGATATGATAGCCTCCATTGGTCCTTATTGGGATGCCAATGAAACCTGGCTGGTGCTGGCGGTGGGTATTTTACTGATTGCTTTTCCCGAGGCTCATAGCCAGATACTGCAAACATTGTATTTGCCGGCCACCTTTATGTTGCTGGGGCTTATTCTGCGTGGCGTATCTTTTGATTTTCGCGCTAAAGTGCCTCATAACAAAAAGCCCAAGTGGGATACGTGCTTTAAATACGGCTCATTACTCACCACGCTGTCGCAAGGATATATGCTGGGGATTTGGGTTACCGGATTACGCACCGATATCTACGCTCAGGGGTTTGCCTTACTTGCCGCTTTTGGGGTAACCGCTGCTTATGCGTTTATCGGTGCCTGCTGGCTGATCCTGAAGTCCGAAGGCGAGTTACAGGCCAAGGCCTTTTACTGGGCTAAACGCTGCCTGCTGGTGCTGGCCAGCGGCATACTGGCTGTGAGTGTGCTTAATCTTACCCTGCATGAAGAGGTTCGGGTGTTATGGCTGGAAAGCCCGGTGGGCTGGGTATTAATGACAATCCCGTTTACCTGTTTCGCTTTGTTGCTGTTATGCAGTGTAGTACTGAAGAAATTACCTGAAGCAGGCGGCAAAGGAGAATGGTTACCCTTTGCCATTGCATTGCTCATTTTCGGCTTATGCTTCGCCGCTTTCGGTATCAGTTATTACCCTTATGTGGTGCCGGGTAAACTGGCCTTCATGGATGTGCTCAGTGATGGCAATTCGTTGCGATTCCTGCTGGTGGGCGCGGTGGTGGTAGTGCCCTGCATTCTGGCTTATACCGTGCTGGTGTATCGCATTTTTGCCGGTAAGTCGGAAAAGCTTTCC
>OJDQ01000760.1_pt1 | contig 11595 bp, 7 predicted proteins | sample 1592851 | NCBI WGS metagenome assembly OJDQ01 (sample SAMN05416774, study PRJEB24817) | seawater metagenome | isolation source: Sea water | place: Canada:Atlantic | collected 2013-07 | reverse complement strand
GGTTATATCAGTCATGTTAACGGGCATTGGTGGTTAAAAACTGTCGATAGCGGTAAAAGAAAAGCGGTGAAATATTGTTTTTCTGCTCTTCTCAGCAAAATCTGCTGTGAGGTTTAAGCGAAGATAAATTGAAGCGACGAACCAACAAAGTTTTATTCGCCGTCTAATCACCAACGGCCGTGTACTGCCGGATAAATACCGCATGCAACCGGTTCAGGCAGCGCGAAAGACGCGGTTTTGCAATCATGGTCGTTGTGGGTCAGCATGCAGCATAGTCTGCTGATTGACACCTCAAAACAGAATTCACATTGCAAACGGTGGATTTAATTTGGCATTAAATAAGTGACACGGCATGGTGTAATAGAATTGAAACAAGTACGTCGCTGTAAAACAAAGACAAATACTGAAACGAACAACAACTGCTGGATAGAACAATGAGTGTATTTAAGCCCAAGTATATTAGCTTCGACTGCTACGGCACCCTGATTTATTTTGAGATGGCGCCGATGGCGCAAAAACTGTTTGCCGACCGCATTACTGAGGCGCAAATGCCACACTTTGTGAAGGACTTCTCCGCATATCGGCTGGATGAAGTGTTAGGTGCCTGGAAGCCTTATCAGGACGTTATTCGCAACGCGGTGACTCGCCTGTGTAAAAAATGGGGCATTGAATACCGTGACGAGGACAGCATTGCTATCTACAATGCAGTGCCTACCTGGGGACCGCATCCGGACGTGGTTGAACCGTTGAAGAAAGTCGCAGCGGAAATTCCGTTAGTTATTTTGTCCAACGCGATGAACGAACAGATTCATTCTAATGTGGCCAATCTGGAAGCTCCGTTTGCCCATGTGTATACCGCTGAGCAGGCTCAGGCTTATAAGCCGCGTTTACAGGCATTTGAATATATGCTGGATAACCTTGGCTGTAACCCTGAAGATATCCTGCATGTATCGTCTAGCTTCCGTTACGACCTGATGTCTGCACACGATATTGGTATTAAAAATAAAGTCTGGGTTAACCGTGGTCACGAGCCGGCAAATCCATTTTATGGCTATACCGAAATTCAGGATATCAGCGGTCTGCCCGGCGTAGTTGGCCTGGAGTAAAGCATTCGATGAAAAGCGCGTCTTTCTGGCTGGAGACAGCCCCGACTGTAAGCACAACTGAATCGGCATTACCTGAACAGCCCGTCGATGTACTGGTGGTTGGTGGTGGTTTCACCGGACTCTCCTCGGCCCTGGCATTAGCCAAACGAGGCGCCTCTGTCGCGCTTTGTGAAGCCGGAGTGGTAGGCGGTGAAGCGTCAGGTCGCAACGGCGGGCAGTGCAATAACGGCACCGCTCAGGATTATGCCGGTTTGGTTGCCGCTTATGGCGAACAAAAGGCGCAGTCTTTTTATCAATTTTATAATCAGGCGGTAGACTCGGTAGAGCGCATCGTTACCAGCGAGAACATTGAATGTGACTTTCGCCGGGCCGGCAAAATCAAGCTGGCCGCTAAGCCAGAGCACTTCGACAAACTGGTGCGCACCCATGAAGCGCTGACTAAAGCCGTGGATCCCGGGGCTACTCTGCTCGATGCAACGGCCTTACAAAAGGAAATTGGTTCCGACCAGTTTTATGGTGGGTTACTTACGCCAAAAGGCGCGCAATTGCATGTTGGCAAAATGGTTTATGGCCTGGCATCCCGTTGTCTGGAAAACGGCGTGGCGATTTTTCAGCATCAACCGGTTATTAACATCGATAAAACCGCCGAGCAGAACTGGGTGGTCACTACGCCGCAGCAAACGATTAACGCCAAAGCGATCCTTATTGCTACTGGCGGCAGCGGCCCGGGACCCTTTAGCTGGTTTCGCCGCCGCATTGTGCCGGTAGGCAGTTTTGCGGTAACCACCGAACCCTTGAGTGAAGCGCTGTGTGCCTCGTTATTTCCGGGCAATCGTTCCTACGTTACCAGTAAGAATATTGGAAACTACTTCCGTTTAACAGCCGATCGCAGGCTGCTATTTGGCGGTCGGGCCCGGTTTGCCGTGTCGAATCCCCGCTCAGATCTGAAAAGCGGCGAGATACTGCGTGAGGCACTTGATGAGATGTTCCCACAGCTTGCCAGCACAAAGATCGACTATTGCTGGGGCGGCACCGTGGATATGAGTGCCGATCGTTTGCCCAAAGTGGGTGAGCATCAGGGCATGTTCTATGCCATGGGCTACAGCGGTCATGGCGTACAGATGGCTATTCACATGGGTGAAGTGATGGCCGATATGATTGACGGTAAGCCGGTTGACTGCCCGTGGCTTACCACCCAATGGCCGGCCGTGCCATTTCATTTTGGTAAACCCTGGTTTTTACCTTTCGTTGGCCTGTATTACAAAGTGCAGGACATGCTGCACTAACACGTAAGGTACACGCCTGAACCGTAATCTATAGGGGACGACCATGAAAAATAAGCATTCAGATGCCGCTGCCATACAACAACTGGCGGCGCATCATTCAGGCAGCCGTCGCTCGTTGCTCAAAGCACTCGGCGCTGCAGGGTTAGTCACCGCAGCCAGCGGCCTGGCATTACCCGCCCACGTGCTGGCGCAATTGAATGAACAGCAAACGCCAGCCAAACCCAGCTATGGCGGCCGGATCCGGGTGGCAACCAACTCTATGTCCACCAAGGATACCCTTGACCCGGCCAGAGCTTCGCTGAGTACGGATTATGTTCGTATTTACATGATTTACAGTGGCCTTACCCAGTTTAACCGTGAACTTGGTGCTGACCTGGCTTTAGCTGAAACCTTTGAGTCGGAAGATCAGCAGGACTGGTACGTGACGCTGCGAAGTGGCGTGACCTTCCATAATGGCAAAAGTTTAACCCCGCAGGACGTGGTGTATTCCCTGCTGCGCCATAAAGACCCGGCGGTGACCTCCCGGGCAGCCCCGCTAGCGGCGCAGTTTAAAGAAGTCGTCGTCACCGGGCCAATGAGTTTACGTATTACCCTGCATGCGCCTAATGCAGATTTACCGGTAATGCTGGCGTCGTCTAATTTCTGCATAGTGGCCGACGGTACAACGGACTTCTCGCAAACCGCAAACGGTACGGGTCCATACCGGTTAAAAGAGTTTTCTGCAGGGGTGCGCACCATCGGTGAGAAAAACCCCAACTTCTGGAAACCGGGTAAACCCTACCTGGATGAGATTGAATTGGTGGGGATTGCCGATGAATCCTCACGGGTTAACGCATTACTGTCGGGTGATATTCAAATGGCGCTGGCCCTCAATCCCCGTTCAACGAAGCGGGTACGCCGGTCGGGCACGGCTGACATCATGCAAACGGAGTCCAGTTTATATACCAACCTGATCATGCGTCAGGATGCATACCCCACTAATAATCCGGACTTTGTGCTAGCGGTCAAATATATGATGAACCGGGAGCTTATCCAGCGTGCTTTGTTTCGCGGATACGCCACCATCGCGAATGATCATCCGGTTGCACCAAGCCACAAATACTACAACCACGAATTGCCGCAGCGCCCCTATGATATTGACCGCGCGAAGTTTCATTTGAAGAAGGCCGGATTAACCGGTGCAAGAGTACCGGTATTTGCCTCGCCGGCAGCCGAAGGTTCCGTGGATATGGCTGCGCTGTTGCAATTATCGGGGATTGAAGCCGGTATGCATTTCGGTATTAACCGTGTGCCAGCGGATGGTTATTGGTCGAATCACTGGATGAAGCATCCGCTGGGGTTTGGCAACATTAACCCCAGGGTGAGTCTCGATGAACTGTTTAGTTTGTTTTATAAATCCGATGCGCCCTGGAATGAATCAGGCTGGAATAATCCGCAGTTTGATCAGCTTTTAGCGGCAGCGCGTGGCGAAGGAGATGAGGCAAAACGCAAACAAATGTACTGGGACATGCAGGCGCTCATTAGCGAGCGCTGTGGAACGAGTATCCCGGTGTTTATGAATCTCATCGATGGTTATGATAAACGCATCAAAGGTAATTTCCCTATCCCGACAGGCGGACTAATGGGTTATAGCTTTGCTGAATATGTCTGGCTGGACGCCTGATTTTCTTAAGGAGTAACCAATGAAGGTCATTTTCCAGCTGATTATTAAACGGATTGGCTTATCTATTATTACGCTGTTGATTGTTTCGGCAGTGGTCTTTTTTATTGCCAACCTGCTTCCCGGTGACGCGGCACAGGAAATGCTCGGTCAAAGTGCTACGCCCGAGGCCGTGGCGGAGCTGCGCGAGGCCTACGGTTTAAACGATCCACCTTTGTTGCGTTATGCCAAATGGCTGGGCGGACTGGTAAGTGGTGACGCCGGTACATCGCTGGCCAATGCGCGACCGGTGAGTGAGCTGATCAGTGCCAGGCTCTCACAATCGTTGATGCTGGCGGGGTTTACCGCGGTGCTGGCTGTTCCGTTCGCGATGGTGCTTGGCATCGTTGCCGCTATGTACAGTGGCAGCCGTATCGATAAAGCCATGAATATCTTTACCCTGTCGATGGTGGCCGTCCCTGAGTTTCTGCTGGCGACCATTTTTGTACTGGTGTTCGCTGTTGAACTTAACTGGCTGCCGTCATTGTCCTATATTCCTGCCGATGCCGGCGTGAATGACTATTTCCGCGCTTTTGCCATGCCGGTGGCGACGCTGTGTATAGTGCTCAGTGCACAGATGGCTCGCATGACCAGAGCTGCGGTGCTTGAACAGCTTTCTCAGCCCTATGTGGAAATGGCGTTACTTAAGGGCTCGCCGCTTTCCCGAGCGGTGCTACGCCACGCCTTACCCAATGCGGTAGGCCCTATTGTTAATGCGGTAGCGCTGAGCTTGTCGTATTTGTTAGGCGGCGTTGTGATTGTGGAAGTGATTTTCAACTACCCGGGAGTCGCCAGTCTGATGGTGGATGCAGTAACCAATCGTGACATGCCGCTGCTGCAAGCCTGCGCCATGCTGTTCTGCACCGGCTATTTGATTCTGGTATTGATTGCCGATATTTCTGCCATTGTGGCTAACCCCAAACTACGTACCGGAGGCTAGATTGATGAAGGTAATTAAATCCATGCCCCTATCCGGCAAACTGGGCGCGCTGTTAGTCGTCTTTTGGGTGTTTATTGCTATTTTCGGGCCGTGGCTGGCGCCCCATTCGGCCAGTGAAATTGTGGCCTACGATGTGTTTGAACCCATCGGCGGCGACTATGTACTAGGTACCGATTACATTGGCCGGGATGTGTTCAGCCGACTTCTCGACGGGACGCGTTTTACTATTTTTATTCCGCTGCTGGCCGCTGCGCTGGCCTGTTCCGCGGGGACTCTGATCGCTTTGTTTTCAGCCGTAAGCGGGCCACGAACCGACGAAGTCATCGCCCGTTTTATGGATGCGCTGATTTCCATTCCCAGCAAAATCTTTTCACTGGTCATGATTGCGGCGTTTGGCTCTTCGGTGCCGCTGCTTTTAACTATCACCGCGGTCAGCTATATGCCGGGTTCGTTTCGTATAGCCCGGGCGCTGGCAGTCAACGTGGCTAATATGGATTTTGTCACAGTGGCCAGAACCCGAGGCGAAAGCCGCTTGTATCTGGCGGTAAAAGAAATTCTGCCTAATATTTTACACCCCATGCTGGCAGATTTTGGTTTGCGGTTTGTGTTTGTGGTGTTGTTACTCAGTAGTCTGAGCTTTTTAGGACTCGGTGTGCAACCGCCCGAAGCCGATCTGGGCTCACTGGTGCGTGAAAACATTTCGGGCCTGGCGGAAGGCGCGCCGGCGGTCATTATTCCGGCGATTGCCATTGCGACGATTACCATTGCGGTAAACCTGTTAATAGACAGTCTGCGCGGCGGCGCAACCTATGCAGCCCGAGGTAAGTAATATGACTGCACATGTGAATGTTGATAAGTTACGCGTTGAAGCCGGTCCGGTTGGACAGGCGACAACCATTGTCCATGATGTCAGCTTTAGCCTGCAACGTGGCGAGGTGCTCGCGCTAATTGGTGAGTCCGGCTCGGGGAAAACCACTATAGCGCTATCACTCCTGGGGTATGCCCGTCCCGGATGTCGTATAACCGGTGGTGCAGTGAATGTTGGCGACGATAACATGGCGGCTATGAGTGCTGCTCAACTAGCGGGTGTACGCGGGCGTAAGGTTGCTTATGTGGCGCAAAGTGCGGCGGCGGCATTTAACCCCTCTCGCCGGATCATGGATCAGGTGGTGGAAAGTGCCCTTATGCATGGCGTGATGTCGCGCAGTCAGGCCGAGGCCAAAGCCATTGATCTGTTTAAGCAACTGTCATTGCCGTCGCCTCAGACCATTGGCCGCCGTTATCCCCATGAGGTATCGGGTGGCCAGTTGCAACGCTTAATGGCAGCCATGGCACTGATTTGCGAGCCTGAGCTGATCATATTTGATGAGCCGACTACGGCGCTGGATGTCACCACGCAGGTTGATGTACTTAAAGCCTTTAAAGCGGTGGTAAAAGCCTACAATACCACCGCGGTTTATGTCTCCCATGATTTAGCGGTGGTGGCTCAGATAGCCGATCAGATCCTGGTGTTGCAAAGTGGTAAAATGATGGAGAAGAACACCACTGACATTATTCTCAACGATGCCGAACACGCCTATACCCGGCAACTTCTCAGTGCGGTGCAGGATAGCGATACCTTTCAGGATAATGTACCGGGAGAAGTGGTGATTGATGTGGCCAATATTGAGGCTGGCTACGGTAAAATAACTAAAGAGGGTAAACCCGGGATCCCCATACTGTCAGATATTTCCATGCGGGTTCGCCGCGGCCAGACCGTGGGGATTATTGGTGAATCCGGCTCAGGTAAATCCACCTTCGCGCGGGTTATCGCCGGCTTGTTACCTGCCGCTACCGGCACCATGTTACTTAACAACAAAGAGTTACCCCCTGCAATAGTGAATCGCAGTAAGGCCGAATGCCAGCATATCCAGATGGTGTTTCAAAATGCGGATACGGCGTTAAATCCTGCGCATAAGGTAGGTGATATTCTGGGACGGCCGCTGACCTTTTTCCACGGCCTGACCGGCACCGCGCGCAAACAGCGGGTAGCAGAATTACTTGAGCTGGTTAAGCTGCCAGCCGACCTGGCTGACCGTAAGTGCGGCGCTTTATCCGGCGGTCAGAAGCAACGAATTAACCTGGCTCGGGCTTTAGCTGCTGAGCCCAGTGTTATTCTGTGTGATGAGGTAACGTCAGCGCTTGATACGGTGGTGGCCGCGGCCATTCTGGAATTGCTCGGCGAGTTGCAGTCCAAACTCAATATTGCCATTGTGTTTATCAGCCACGACATTTCTACGGTAAAAAGTCTGTGCGACGAGATCATGGTGCTCTACAAAGGCAAAACAGTGCAATACACGTCGGGTAAACAGTTTGCCAGAGGGCCTTACGAACCTTATACCGAATTACTGTTAAGCAGTGTGCCAACACTGGATCCTACCTGGCTGGATTCACGTCAGTCGCGGGCATAAGGAATAATCCGGACTGCTCAATATTCCGGCTGGTGCGCCATTAGCGCCAGCCGTTATTTACCCCGCCCTGCGCTACCGGTTTGCTCTCACACCGCCAAACCGATAGTAGATCACCGTAAATACCACGCCTGCTACAAGCCAAACTAGTTCTGCCTGACTATAGGGGTAGCTTCGAATTGCATAAGTAATTTGCAATAAAAGGAATAATGAAAAGAAAAATCGGTGTTTATTCAGTTTCATCCGCTGTAACAAAGTTTGCCTCCTTGCATTGAATAACGTGACGGACAACTTAAAACCCAATTTAGGCTATCGCTCTGAAGACAGCTACTCTTCAATTAGCCAGTTCTTAAGATTGTCCTGCGGCACATTGTAAGCACTAATACTTACATTGTTTACTAATTAGGCTAAGCTGAAGGGCAACGACAGTACAACAATAAACAAAAAGGTACAGCTTATGACCTTAAAAGGAATTTTGTTCTCATTTCTGCTGGCCATCCTGCCGGCCGTTTCAACTGCCACTCAGTTACTCAGGGAGCCTGCACTACACGGTGACACCCTGGTATTTGCGTATGCCAATGACATCTGGAAAACCAGCGTCAACGGCGGCAAAGCCGAGCGCCTGACCAGTTTTCAGGGCAGTGAATCGCAGCCAGTCATTTCGCCCGATGGTAACTACATCGCGTTTACCGGCGAATACGAAGGTAATCGCGATGTGTTTGTAGTTAGCGTTAATGGCGGCGAACCCCAACGTCTTACCTATCATCCTGGCGCCGATGCGGCGATTGGCTGGTCGCCAGACAGCCAGCAGGTGCTATTCAGTTCGGCGCGGTTTTCGGCGCCACGTAACTGGCAACAGTTATTCACGGTGTCGGTGAATGGGGGCAACCCAAGCCAATTACCGATGCAGCGAGCCTTCGATGGCGCCTTTGATAATAGCGGTGAAAACCTGGTGTTTCGCCGCGCGGGCTTTTGGGACAGAGGCTGGCGTAATTACCGCGGCGGCCAGAATCAGGCGCTTAGGGTGATTAATATCGAGAGTCTTAAAGAGTACGATTTGCCTTTTGATAACGACTTCGATGTAGACCCTGAATGGTCATCAAACGGGGATATCTACTTCTTATCCAATCGTTCTAAAGTAACCAATGTTTTTAAATACTCACCCGGGTCAAAGGCGGTAACTCAGGTTACCCGGCAGACTACCTATGATGTGATGGGCTTTGCGGTAGATGGTAATAGGGTGGTGTATGAGCATCTGGGCGACCTGTACCTTAAAAACGGCACTGCCGCTGCCAGCCGGATAAATATAGAGGTGGCCGCAGACTTTTATTGGGCCCGCACCGGATACGTTGAAGCGCATAAACGGGTAACGGGTTTTGATGTATCCCCTACTGGTCAGCGCGCGCTGTTTACCGCACGGGGCGATGTGTATTCGGTGCCGGTTGAACACGGTTCGCCACGGGCACTGACCGATACTTCTGGTGTTCGTGAACATGCCGCGGCGTGGTCGCCAGACGGTCAGTCTATCGCGTGGTTCAGCGACCGCTCTGGCGAATACGAGCTGATCATTGCGGATCAGTATGGTACAGAGCAAACGGTGATCACGCTGGCGGGAAGGGGCTTTTATGATGAACTGCGCTGGTCGCCCGACAGCAAACGGCTGTTATTTACCGACTCTGCACAGCAGTTGTGGGTGGCCAACCGCAATAATCAAACGACCAAAATCATCGATACCAACAAACGGGTTCATCCTGAATGGCAAATGATGGCCAGCTGGTCGCCCGACAGTCAGTACATCGCTTACACAAAACAGGGCGTAAATTTTTTCCGCGAACTGCACCTGTATTCGGTGACGCAGCGTAAAACCTATCAGCTGACCGACGGCATGGTCGAAGTAACCTGGCCTACCTTTAGTGATGACAGCGAAGTGTTGTATTTCCTCGGCAGTGTGGATTACGGCCCTAAAGCGCCCTGGCTGGATATGTCGTCTATCAGTTTTACGCCCAGCTACCAGTTGTATTATGCGCTACTCAACGCAGAAGACATGCCGCTGTTTCCGGAGCGTTCAGATGAAGAGCCTGCGCCTGAAAGGGAAGAGGATGAAACCGGTGCTGACGAGCCGACAGTCGAATCACAAACCAAAGTGCAGGTAGCCGCTTTCGCTGAACGCATCATGCCGGTTAGCGCTAAGTCAGGGCAATTTAGCCATTTAACCGGTGGCAAAGAGGGTAACCTGTATTTTCTCAGTCAGTATGCAGACGATACCGGTGACAAACAAACCAGCCTGATGAGCTTTAATGCTACTGAGCGTGAAATGAAAAAGCTGGCCGATAAAGTCAGTGATTTTAAGCTGACCGCCGATGGTAAATCCCTGTTAGTAAAAAGTGGCGCCTCATATCGGTTGATCAGTGCCGACCAGGGCTCAGGGCAAGATGATAAAGCCATCAAACTGGCGTTATCCAAACGGGTTGATTACGCCGAAGAGTGGCAACAGATTTTTCGCGAAGCCTGGCGTTACCAGCGTGATTACCTGTACGTAGATAACTTCCACGGTGCTGACTGGGAAGAAGTTTATAAAGTGTATCAGCCGCTGGTTGCCTCTGTTAGTCATCCGCAGGATCTCACCTATTTACTCGACTCGCTGGGCGGCGAAGTGTCTATCGGCCATTCTTATACTGGTAGCGGTGAAAAACCTGAGACTGGCAAGTCTCATGTTGGCCTGCTTGGAATTGATTTTGAACTCGATAGCCAGGGGATAAAACTTACCAAAGTGTACACCGGTGAAAGCTTTGTTGCCGGTGCAAACTTAATGGCGCCCCTGGGCGCTTACGCGCATCTTATCGATAAAGGCAGTTACCTGCTGGCCGTTAACGGTAAGCCGCTGACCAGTGATAAGAATGTGTATGCGCAGTTCGAAGGCACCCTTGGTCAGGTGGTTAGCGTAACCATCGGTGAACCGGGGAATACAGACAGTGAACAGGACTTTATGGTTAAAACCATTGGCAATGAAAACGCACTGCGTAAGCAACACTGGGTGGAACAAAATCGACGCTATGTGGAAGAAAAGTCCGGCGGTAAGCTCGCTTATGTCTGGGTGCCCGACACCGCAGAAGGGGGGTATCACAGTTTTAACCGGTATTACTATCCGCAGGCCAACAAACCGGGGGTGATTATTGACGAGCGATTCAATCATGGCGGCTTTATTGCCGATTATATTATTAACGTACTGCGCCGTGAGTTAAATGGTTTCTTTAATAATCCCTACGCGCCAGCAGAGCCATTAACCAGTCCGGCGGCAGGCACCTGGGGAAGCAAGGTCATGTTGATTAACGAAGTGTCGGGCTCCGGCGGTGATATGTTGCCTTACATGTTTAACTACTATGGCCTGGGTAAGCTGGTGGGCAAACGCACCTGGGGTGGTCTGGTGGGCATCTGGGGCGTACCGGCCTTTATTGATGGCGGCAATATGACTGCACCACGTTCTGGTTTTTACGATGTTAACGGTGAATGGCAGGTTGAGAATTACGGAGTGGCCCCGGACATTAATGTAGAGCAATGGACCAGCAAAACCGCAAAGGGCGAAGATCCGCAACTGGATAAAGCCATTGAAGTTGGGCTGGCCGGCTTGAAAGGCTATCAGTCACCCATCAAACCAATGCCTAAAGCCCCGATACGTGTGCCGGTTCCGCAATAAACCTTTCACAACGAGTTTTACGTAAAGCCCGCAGTTAGCGGGCTTTTTGTTACTGAGGCAGAGGGTTAACCTCTACGGTAAGGTGGTCGCAAGCCAGTTGCTGACTCACTTGTTGTTTGATGTCGTCGGGAGTGAGACTGGCCGAAGTGGCCACACTGATGATGGCCGCGTGATGTTTGTCGGAGAGCTGCCAGTAATGAAAATCAGTGACTACCGACATGCCGTCACTTTCTATTAGTTGTTTTATCTTTGCCGCCTGTTTGGGCTGCACGGCTTTATCTAATAACATACCGCTGCTGTGGGTTATTAACCCCCAGGCCCATTTGCCGATGACCGCAGCGCCGACTATTCCCATGACCGCATCGGCCCACAGCCAGCCATAAAATTTACCCAACACTAACGCCACGATAGCCAGCAAAGAGG
>OJDQ01000757.1_pt1 | contig 11615 bp, 11 predicted proteins | sample 1592851 | NCBI WGS metagenome assembly OJDQ01 (sample SAMN05416774, study PRJEB24817) | seawater metagenome | isolation source: Sea water | place: Canada:Atlantic | collected 2013-07 | reverse complement strand
ACAGCAATAAGGCAATAACCGGTAATAACAAACCATTCGCGGCCTGGGCAAACATAATCGCCATCAGTGGTTTGGTACCACTTAACGTAAACCCCACACCAATAACAATTATGCTGAGCCATACGGCCCTGAACCAGGTACTGCGCATATCGGATGATTTATTTAAGGCACCGGTTACCGCGTAGGCAGCCGCAAGGGGGGCCGTTATCGCACTGGTTAAGCCTGCTGCAAACATGCCTAAGGCAAAAAACAGCTCGGCAAAATCCCCCAGCAGCGGCGCCAGCTGTTTGGCCAGGTTGCCCGCATTGAGGGCTTCTGACTGGCCATAAAAAGCCTGCATGGCAGTAGCCATTATGAACAGGGTGATCAGTCCACCAACGCCAATGGCCAGGGCAGACTGACGGCGATAAAACCCGGCCGGTTGCGCCCCTTCCTGTTCACTCTGAGCGATAAGACTGGCGTGCAGAAACAGGTTATAGGGCACAATGGTGGTGCCGATAAGTGCCAGTATTGTGGTGATGCTGTCCATGGAGGCTACCGGCGAAAGCAGTTGTCCGGCCATGGCTCCCCAGTCTGGTTCACTCACTGCAAAGGTCACCACAAACACCATCGCCATAATGGCCACCAGCATGACCAGCACGGATTCTATTAACTTGTAGTGCCCGCCCCATAGCAACGCGATAGCTAATCCGCCCAGCAGGCAGCTCCAGGCCGGAATGCCGATGCCGGCAATACTGTTGAGGCCGATTGCGGCGCCGGTAAGGTTGCCGGATTCATAGGCGGCATTACCCACCCCAATGGCGCCGACAACCAATAATGACAGCAGCAGACGTACCGCGGGGTTGTTGATATGGCTGCGCAAGGCTTCACTCATACCTGAGCGCGTGGCATAGCCGAGCCTGACGGCCATGTCCTGCAAAATGATGGTGGCGAGCACTGAGAACAGCAGTGCCCAGACCAGATGAAACCCAAAGTTCGCACCGGCCAGGCTGGCTGTTGATACGGTGCCTGGTCCAATAAAGGCGGCGGCGATGATAAACCCTGACTTGGTTCGGCGTTGCGACATGTTACACTCTTCTTATTATTGGATTTATGGGATAGTGATGCCGATCGGTAACTTTGTTTGCACCGTGATCGCCAGTCACTTTATTACAGCATGAGTCACTACAGATTAACAACACTTAGCCAATCAGGAGCCTGCTATGAGCACTAACCAGACCGACTATGAAAAACTGGTTATGGTGGCGGTATTACCTGAACAGGCTTATTTGCAAGGATTAATCTTCGGTGTTGCGGCGTGCCCTGAAATCCCTATGCCGGAGCAGTGGATGCCCTGGGTCATCAGGGCAAACGCCAATACGGCCATCAGTAAGCCGCAGGCTGATGAGTTGGCGGATTACCTGATGGGACAGTTAAGGGATACGCTGGACACGATGCGTAAGGATAAACCGTTGTTACCGGCAGGCTATGAGTGGCAGGGTAAAGCGCATCAGCAGAGCGATTTGAAGCGGTGGCTGAGTGGTCTGTTAACGGCGCATCAACAGTTGGAAAAACAATGGCAGCAAGCCTGGCAAATGGGCGAGCAGACTCTGGACCTGCCTGCGTTGTCAGCCCGGCTTAACCGGTGCTTAAAATTGTTCTCCACGCTGGCCGATCCGGCGTTAAGGTTACAGCAGACACCGGCGGCAAAACGCCAGGAACTTGAAGACGGAGTGCCTCGTCTGGCGGCCAGTTTACCCGCTATGTTGAAAGAATATGTCGAAATTAGCGGAGCACTGGTGCAGGGATTGCCCAATCAGTTTGAAGTGGTGCCGAAAACGTCTTAGCAGAAGAAAACTAGCGGGTTTTTTGACTGTTACGAAACTGCAGCTGCTCGCGAAACTTCACCACATAACGATCCAGTTCAATTTTGGCCTCATCGTAGGCTGACTGTCGTTCTAAGGACGCCGGTTCATCCAACAGCGCCCGAAAGGCGATGTCGGTCTTATGCAGCAGTTCCTTCAGTAGCTGGTTATTTACGTCCATTTAAGCGGGTCCTTTAAAACACCACGACGTCCATCCGGGTGTATGGGTTAACAGGGCTTTATTCAGGCTCAGCCCTAAATAAATTTTACCACTGCCAGTAATACCACGGCGAGTAAAATCAGTACAGGTGCTTCATTTAAAATACGGAAATATCGCGACGAATGCGTGATGTTATCGGCTGCAAATTGTTTAACCAGTGACCAAAGGTAAAAGTGATAACCATAAAGTACCGCTACCAGTACCACTTTAATATGCAACCAGGTAGATGCCGCAAACCACGCGTAACCATAAGTGTAGATGAGAGCCAGGCCAAATACCAAGGTGAGCAGGGCAAAGGGAGTCACAAACAGCCATAACCGACGTTCCATTACTTTGAACTGATCGCGGACGGCCTGTTGATCAGTTTCGGCATGATAGACAAACAGTCTGGGTAAATAAAAAATACCGGCGAACCAGGCGACCATAAAAAAAATGTGCAGGGCTTTGAGCCACAATATTGTCATAATGATTTCTCTTATCAGAACTGAGCGCGCTGCAAGAAACTTTGCAAGCGGTTCCAGGTAATGACGCCGGTTAGCCTGGCCGGATCGTCCTCAAAAATATAGACCGCACCAGAACGGGTACTTTTTAATAATTCATACACTTCTGCGAGGGTGGCCTGGGCCGACACGCGCTGCATTTTTTGATAGCTAATCGGATGCGCGTGGCGATCCAGACTGACATCATAGTGGACCCAGGAATACTGAATATCCTGCTCGAAGCGGTTCTGCTGAATTACGGTCTGTGTCGGGTTGTCAGACAGCACTTTTTCCAACGCCGACTCCGGCGCATCGTAGAAGAGTTTAAAATCTGTTTCCATGGCTGCCAGTACGCCAGTTTTTTCCAGCGCCTCACGAATGGAGGTGATCGCATAAGGCAACTTCTGAAAATCCAGTTGCTGGATAAAAATGGAACGGTTGCCTAAAAACTGTGTAGCCGTAACGTAGGCCGGCACAATGACCAGAATGGCCGGTAAGATGACCTCTGGCCGATAGGACAGTTCCATGACCGCAGATAAGGCGGCAAGAGGGGCGTGCAGAACCGCAGTCAGCATACCGGCAATGCCTAACAATGCAAAACTCGAGGTGAAGTCATCAAGCGGTAACCAGTGGGCAATTGGCAACAACAACACCGCGCCCGACAGCATACCCAGCACCATCACCGGGCCGATAATGCCGCCGGGGATCCCCAGACCAATGGCGAAAGTGGCCAGCAGGAATTTCATCAGCAGAATTTCAAGCAGGATGAGCGCCGTGGGATGACTGGAAAACAACGCATTGACATCTTCGAAGCTGGCGCCGAGTGCTTCGGGTAATAAGGCGCCGCCGATAGCGGTCAGTAACCCGGCCAGCAATAAGCGCCATACCATGGAGACTTTGCGAAACATGCGCATCACTGACATCAGTAACTGGTTAAACAGAGTGGCCAGTACGCCCAGTAAGCAACCAAAGACAATCAGGTAAAGATACAGCCACTGACTAAAAGAAGAAAAGGAAAAATAGGCCAGCTCGTTTCCTTCGCCAAAAACGATCCGGGTAATCACCGAGCCACAGGCTGCGGCCAGCATCACCGGTACAAATACGTGGATTTTATATTCCCGTAATACCACTTCCATAACAAAAATGACGGCGGCAAAAGGGGTATTGAATGAAGCAGAAATGCCCGCGGCAATACCGCATCCAGCCAGTGTTCGAATACTATTTTGCGGGAGCTTTAACGCCTGGCCAAACAAGCTGCTGCCGGCAGCCCCAAGATGCACTGACGGCCCCTCACGGCCAACGACAAAGCCTCCGGCCAGAGCCAGCATTCCACCAAAAAACTGATTGACCGTTGTGCGCCACGGGATATGGCCGTAATGTTGTTTTACGCGGTGAATAACAAAGGGTATCCCCAGCCGGTAGTGTTTAAAGCCGGTAAGGAAGGCTATCAGCAGGATGAGTATCACGGCGGTTACCGGCATCACAACCCACACCCATTTAGCATTGAGGCCAAAGTTTTGCAGCAGGCTCACGCCTGAGGATTGTAACCAGTCTATTCCGAGGCGAAATAGCACAATTAGCAAAGCCGATGTGACGCCAGCAATGATCCCAAGCAAACATACCTGAACGGAAGTGCGGGGGTGGGCCAGTTCTTGTCGCAGTGCGCGCAATTGCATAAAAAAGGATTACGGATAAGGAATAGGCAAATAGTATCACAAGTAGTTGGTTTGCAAAGTATTGGCCTGTCAATGGCGGGGATAAACCGAGGAATATTTGAATAATTGCGGTAAAACGGGCACAGTTCGGTTTTTAGTTTCATTGATGTTGCCATGCACTTATCTGAAATCCCTCAGAAACTGGGCCAGACCCGCACTATATTGTTGTTAGGCGCAAGCTTACTGGCAATGCTGGTGTTCGGCATGTTTCTCGCCAACGCAGAGCGTGGTCAGTTAGTCGATGAAACCCGGCAACTGCATCATTCGGTCACCAACCTACAAACCGAGAACGAGCAGCTTCAGACCCTGGCGAACCAGTTGGATGTGAAACTGGAACTGGCCGAAATGCGCGCAGAGCAACTTAAACAGGAAGTCGTGCGGTTAGAGGACGAAATATTTAACCTGCAAAAAGACAAAGCCTTTTACCAGCACGTAGTGGCGCCGGAAACCACACAGGACGGATTTTTTATCGATGGACTGGAGCTCTTTCCCACCGCCGTTGACGGATACTACAAAGCGACCATGGTATTGCTCCAGCAACGTGCAGTAAGCGCTATCGTTCGTGGTGAGTTAAAAGTGGCTGTAACCGGTATCCTGGAGGGTAAACACCGGATCCTGACAGCGGATAACGATGACATATTGCCGGAAGGCAATGTGGCTTATGGTTTTAAATACTTCCAGCCAGTGACGTTGTACCTTCAGCTGCCAGCGAATTTTGTGCCGGAAAGTCTCGAATTTACCACTGTGGTTTATCAGTATAAACGACGCAGAGGCGACTATCAGCGCAGCTATAGCTGGCAGGATATTCTGGTGGCCGGCGACCAAAGCAGTCGCTAGCATCTTTTTCTGACGGTGCTGTGATACCCATTTGTATTCTGGCGGGGACTACATCCAGCCAGGTTTTTTCACTTCCACTTCATATAGCACCCGCTCAACCAGAGGGGCGGCGAACAGAGTGGCCACAAAAGGCACACTCACTTTACCACTGGCCAGTACAAAGCCCAGCGTACTGAGCTGACGACGGCGCATAAACACACTTTGCTTTACAATAACCTGCTGCACTTTCGCTAGCGGGAAACACCAGTAATCAATACCGATAATGCCTTTGCGAACATAAATGTAGTTGTCATCGCTGGCAATGCCCAGACGCTTCCAGTGCAGGTAAGTCAGCGTCACCGTAATGGTTAAAATCATCAGTGCCGGCAATGCGCCTGCAGCGCCGAGTGCAGCAAAACAGACAAAACTTGTCAGGCCGTTAAGGGGCAGTATCCATAGCAATAGCTGTCGCCACAAGTAGCGAATATGAATGGCCGTAAAGTCCATATGTCGGGCCCGCTGAGCGGCAAATACATTGCTGGTGAGTTCATCCGACTCTGCCACCGTTACCGAAGGCACCAGCAGTTTGTGGGTGGCTTTGAGTTCATTGGGGTTGGCGCGACCGGTGACATTTTGCTCAAAGTAAAGATTCACACGGCCCAATACCCGGTCAAGCCAGTCCTGTTGCTGCCGAGCGATTTGTACCCGGGAGCGTTTCATACTGATTTCCTGACGGTTGAGTAACCCACTGCGGCGTATGTATTTCTCTCCCTGCCGGGTGAGGCGATAGCCGTAGAACATCAACACACAGCCCCCAATGGAAAACAAAGCCATTAAAATAAGCAGCACAATGGCCACCAGCACGCTCATAACGCCTACGTACCATAAGGTTACCACCTGCTCGCCAAACCAGGCTTCAACCTGTGGGCGCAGAACATTCATCTGGCGAAAAATAAAGCCTGAAATTTGTTCATAAAAAGGCGCCAGCGAGCCCAGCACAATCCACACCCGGTTATTGGTAATACCGTGCAAAATAAGGTCGCGTATGGAACGTTCGTTGAGTAACTGAGCATCGGATTCGTCAGGCTCTGTTGAGTCCGCCTCAGCGCCCGCTGATTGCTGGCGATGAGCCTGCATTACGGTACTTTTGACCAATTGCGCATAGTCACTGGTCACCCCGGCAAAGCGCGCTTCCTGTTTTGCGGAGCCGGCAGTATCCAGGGTTACAATGACCAGATCATTAAACCGAAAATAGAATGGCTGGTCGAACTTAACGTTTTGGATCCGCTCATAGGGCAGGTCGGTAAAGGTTCTGTCCAGCACGCCGGAACGGATCGCGATGCCTTTGTCCGACACGGTAAACTGAAAGAAATAGAATTTCAGCACCGACGATACCACCCAGCCGGCACCAACAGCCAGCAACAGCAGGGGAAAGTACTCTGAATTAATCAGCTTGTGGCCGCCGACCACATAAGCCGGAACGACATAGATGGCTATGCTGACCGACTGCTTTAACTGCATAAACAAAAAATGCAAAACAGACCAGGGTGACAGGCGTTGCCAGCGGGCCTGGGTTGTTGGCAGGGATTGTGTTGAAGAGGTCACTGTTAATCCCGGGTAAGGTCTGAGTGGTTTAACACAAACTGGCGCATTTTCTCGGCGATATCGTGGGGCAGCCCCGGTATTGCCAAAGTATGATCGCTGCCCCCGGCGGAATAGACCTTGAGGGTTGCCAGATCCGCGAAACGCTCCAGCGGCCCCCGTTGAATATCGATATGCTGGATCCGTAACATCGGCTGACAGATGACTTTTTTGAATATCAGCCCTTTGTACAGCACGATATCCTGCTCTCTGAGTGTATAGAAAATCAGCCTGTCAGCGAAAAAATGGTAAGTAAAAATCAGGCCGCCAAGCAGCGCAGTAATAATGGCGGCTACGCCGATGGAATATTCCAGTTCTACCGGCAGGGAAAACCAGGGCTGGTACGTCACAATCACCAGTACCAGAAATACCAACAGTGAAAAGCCTACCGTCACGGCCAGGTTAAGAGTCCGGTAACGGGCTGCAATCGGCTCGGTGGGAAGTTCGCCCAAACATGGCAGTTGTTGAGAATACAACGGATGGTTTGTTACTGGCAGATGTTCCATTTCGGTAGCTACATTTTTAATCGACTTTATCTTGGCTTTACTATACCACCGTGGGGAACCGGTTAAATAAGCAAGCCGGTATAAATTGTTACGGAGTTTGTCTTTGCGAAAGTCGGCTGGCGGCAAACGGGGCCGGGAAGTCCAGTTGGCTGAGAAGGGCGTCATCGGGTAAACATTTTGCTTCCACATGTTGCAGTAGGTCCTGACGCACCTCACAAAACAGCACATCCAGCGCGAAACGATTATTACCGTATAAGCCGCGATGCATCATGGCGGCATCGAATACCAGTAAATCACCGGCGTTTAATGCTATTACCTGCCCACGGGATAAGTCCTGATGCGACTCGCGGCCGTTACGAGCCAGCCTGACGTCGAGTTCTTCCGGGCTATCCCAGTATTTGTGAGAACCTTCAATAAGTTCAATACCGGGCTCATCATAAAGCGCTAGCCGGTAATGAAGAACGCGGGTAGAGCCCAACAGTGCCTGCTCTTCTGCCGGGGAATAAAGGTACTGGGTATCCCGGTGCCAGTAATTTTTTTGCTGTGGGTTAGCCGGGTCAAAAAATAGCTGCGTGTTCATAAAGGCTCCGCCATCCGGCAACAAGGGGTAAACTGCGGTCGCCATTTTTGCTGAGCCGATAATGGCGAACATGTTGTGCCTGTCCTCAGCAGGCATGCGATCAACATGGGTCAGATATGCCGAGTTAATGGCGCGCTGTCGATAAAAGTTCTGATTTTCGATGAGCCACTGCTGGTGAAAGCGGGCCGTTATCTGCCTAAGCTGTACCAGCTCGTGCTGGTCAAGAAAAGCCGGTAGATGAACAAAGCCACTTTGCTCGTAGCGGGCTGTAACCTCTGCAAACGCCAATGCGCTAAACTCCTTTTTGCTGGTTAATCAAATACCACCGGGGGCTGACACCGGGAGAAACAAGCTGCCAACAGGGCAGGCCGTCACTATCTTCTTAAGGCTAACCCGTTCAATTTAGACACAAACGCGCCGACAGTAAACCCAGGCCAACAGAACAAAACCGCCAGAACCGGTCAAAGGCAGCGAGAACACGGTGGACAATAGTTGATGTATTTACTCAGGTATTAGATAATAGCGCTATTGATTGCCGAGTGTTATCGGCCCAGGATTGAGGTGAGTATGTCGGTAGAAATGGCGTTACCAATTGATTTTTCAGACGCGGCAGCCTTAAAGGTTCGCGAGCTGGTGGAAGAAGAAGAAAATCCGAATCTGAAGCTGCGGGTCTATGTTACGGGTGGCGGTTGTTCGGGATTCCAGTACGGCTTTACTTTTGACGAAAAGGTCAATGAAGGCGATATGGCTATCGAAAAGAACGAAGTGACGTTAGTTGTCGATCCTATGAGTTTGCAATACCTGGTGGGCGGCACCGTTGACTACGTTGACGGACTGGAGGGATCGCGGTTTCTGGTCAATAATCCCAATGCCACAACAACCTGTGGCTGCGGCGCAAGTTTCAGCGTTTAATCATTATTAAAAGAGCAGCCTCCGGGCTGCTTTTTACATTTAAAGACAGGGAAAATGTAATGAAGCTCTATGGCTCCACCACGTCACCTTATGTACGACGCATTCGCTTGTTCTTTGCGGATAAAGACATTGAGTTTATCAATATGGATATCTTTGCAGGGCCCGGGCGGGAGCTGTTAAGAGCCAAGAACCCGGCATTGAAAGTGCCGATGCTGGAAGATGGCGAACTTATTATCTATGACTCCCGGGTGGTGTTTCGCTATTTAAGTGAAAAATTTACCCTCACGCCCCTTAGCTGGCCGGAAGAAAACCGCCTGACTCTGATTGATGCCGCTAACGATACCTTTGTTCAACTGATGATGCTCAAGCGTTCAGATATTGCCAATCAGCCGGACAAACTGTTTTTTAAACTCAATAACGAACGTATTGAAACCCTGCTGACAACGCTCAATGCTGAAGTGGCAGCCGGCCATTTTTCACAATGGGATTATCCGGCCATTTGTTTATTCTGTCTGATTGACTGGGTAACCTTCAGAGCGTTAACCCGGTTTGAATCTTATCCGGCGTTACTGGCCTTCTGGCAACAACAGCAGACACAGGTCGATATCGCGAAGACCGATCCAAGAGTTTAATAGCCTTTGTCGAAGTCGAAGGCATAAATGAGCGGGGTATTTTCCAGAAAGTGGATTAAATTCCCCTTAAAAATAATCGCGACGTCCTGCTCTCTGGATATCGCTGCCGTATGTTGGGTCACGTAGGCGTTGGGCAGCGTCCAGTAGGGGTGATCATCCGCTAACGGCTCATCAACAAACACATCAAGTACGGCAGCACGAATCTGCCGTGAGGACAGGGCAGCAACCAAGGCTGCATCATCTACCACAACGCCTCTTCCTGCGTTAATCAGTACTCCGTGTTCGGGCATTGCCGACAGAAATTCGGCATCAATGAAGTTGCCCGTAGCAGGCGTATCAGGTAACAGGCTCAGTACAAAATCGCAGGCACTGGCAAATGCCAGCTTATGGTCGGGGGTAAACATTTGTTTATAGTCGGCTGTCGCGCTGCCACTGCGATTGAGCCCTACCACGCGCATATCAAACACCCTTGCTACATCTACCAGGCTGGCAGCAATATCACCTGCACCGGCAATCCCTAGTGTCTTGCCGGCCAGCGCGTCAAAGCCTGGAGGTTGCCATTTATTTTGGGCGACTTTAGCGGCCTGATTAAAGCCTTCGATATTGCGCGCGAAATACAATAAGTAAGAGAACACATACTCGCGCATTTGCTGATCGAAAATGCCTTTAACGCCGGTGAGCTGATAATCCCGTTTACCGGCTCTGAGCAGCGGCGCATTGCCGGCAAAGGTCGATTGCAGCCAGCGCAACTGAGTGCACTGGTTAATCACCCGGGCTAATAAGTCAGGATCCCCCAAAGCCAGCTGTACCTGGTGGCAATCAAACTGGTCTGGTTGGTCGGTGGCAACAGACAAACTGACATTGTCTGGCAGCAGGGGCGCAAGGAGCTCAGAGTAAACCTGGTAATCCCTGCTTAAGATACTGAATTGCCAGGTGGCCGGTGGGGTAGATGTAGACATAAGTAAAGAAAAGTTTCCTGTTTGTGATTTATATGTGAATTAAATTCCTTAATTTTGTTTCTAATCCGAATTATATTCAGCGTAAAGCAAAAAGGAACTCATATGAAATCAAACCACTCGTTATCTATGGATGCCTGTCGTCCACTGTCGCCCCGCCGTCATACCAGCGATGCCGCGTCAGTAGAGCAGCTTGTCCAGGAGCAACTGGAACACTTTGGCATTCAGGCGGATACTGCCTATGGGCAGGCGCTGGCCGATACCGCCTACCACCTTTATGGGGCTCAACATGGTGTCCAGCAACTCTGGCAGGTTACACGAGATACCCTGGAAAGGTTAGATCAAACCGATAAGCTGAGCTATTTCAATGCTAAGAAGTTTTTGTCATTTCAAATTGCCAAGGTATTGGATACGTTACAAAACCCGTTCCGTCAGACCTGGCAGAGCCTGAATAAATCGGCGCCTCAACATTATCCGATCTTCGACAATGTCCCAGCGCTGTTCTCGGCGACACCGGCAGTGGTGAAAACGGCCACTTACGTATACGCCTGTACAGAGTGGATAGAAGATGCTTTTGAAGGCAAAGAATCTACCCATCAAATATACAGCCGCCTGATGAACCCAACCAATATTTCACTGGCTAATGCGATTGTCGATTTGGAAGCCGGAGACCAGGCCGGGTCTTATCTGGCCTGGAATTTCAATTCGGGCATGGCAGCTATCGACGCACTGTTATCTAACGTGTTAAGTCACGGTGATATTCTGATTGTTTCGCGCAATGTGTATGGCGGTGTTTATCAGTTGCTGCATGATTTCTTTGCCCGCGAAAACCGCCTCAACGTTACGCTGGCCTGGTTTGACGGCTATTCGGCGGATGACTTTGCCGAGCATCTTGCTGACGTGCAGCAGCGCTACGCTGATAAACTGGCTGCAGGCGGACGGTTGCACGTGTATATCGAATCGCCCTGTAACCCGCACGGTCTGGTACTGGATGTGCCCGGTATTTGTCAGCTGGCACACGCGCAACAATTACTGGTGATGCTCGATTCTACCCTGGCCACACCGGTGCTGCATAAACCCCTGCAGCATGCAGACAAAAACTGCCGTCCGGACTATGTGGTACACAGCTATACCAAGGATATCTGCGGTACCGGCACCACTACAGCAGGCGTGGTGATTGGCGAAAATCACCGAATGTTCCAACCCAAAGGGACCAGCTGTGAGGGCGTCGACTGGTCACAAACCCTGTTTTGGGATGTGTATTACATTAAAGGGGCATTCCTTGATTCAGAAAAAGCCTTTGATGTACTCACC
>OJDQ01000754.1_pt1 | contig 11662 bp, 14 predicted proteins | sample 1592851 | NCBI WGS metagenome assembly OJDQ01 (sample SAMN05416774, study PRJEB24817) | seawater metagenome | isolation source: Sea water | place: Canada:Atlantic | collected 2013-07 | reverse complement strand
AACAATGGCATCTGAATACACTACCTCAGAATACATCAAGCACCACTTGACCAATGCCTCTATGTGCAGCACCGACAATGGCATCGCGTTTAACGCGCAGTGTGCCGACGCCGGATTCTGGACATGGCATATTGATACATTAGGCTGGTCTATTGGTTTAGGTTTACTGTTTTTGTTTTTGTTCCGCTCTGCGGCTAAGAAAGCAACTACCGGCGTACCAACCAAATGGCAGGCATTTGTGGAAATGGTTATCGAATTCGTTGATGACAACGTAAAGAGTACTTTCCACGGTAAGAGTGACCTGATAGCACCATTAGCCCTGACCATCTTTGTGTGGGTATTGCTGATGAACCTGATGGATTTGGTACCGGTAGACGTGATTCCAATGATTTCAGGCCTGATTGGTGAAACCTTCTTTGGTGTGGATGCCCATCACGTTTATAACAAGGCAGTACCAACAACAGACCTTAACCTGACCTTTGCGTTAGCCCTGGGTGTGTTTGTACTCATCATTTTCTACTCCATTAAGATAAAAGGTGTAGGCGGTTTCATTAAGGAACTGACCATGCAACCGTTTAATCATCCGGCGTTTATTCCAGTTAACTTTATTCTGGAAACCGTTACCCTGCTGGCGCGACCTCTGTCACTTGCGCTACGTTTGTTCGGTAACCTGTACGCCAGTGAGCTTATCTTCATCCTGATCGCAACCATTGGCTACTTCCAGCTGCCGTTGCACTTTGCCTGGGCCGTGTTCCACATTCTGGTACTGCCTCTGCAAGCCTTCATTTTCATGATGTTGACCATCGTTTACCTGAGTCTGGCAAGCGAAGATCACTAATAACTGAACAAGCGGTTGTCGTGAGTAACCTGGAAGTTCACGGCAACCAAATTGAAACGTGTTTTAACTTTAACTTTTAACTTTAACTTTAAATATAATCGGAGACGTACATGTTATACATCGCTGTTGCACTACTGATCGGTATGGGTGCCCTTGGGACTGCTATTGGTTTTGGTCTGCTGGGTGGTAAATTCCTTGAATCTGCTGCACGCCAACCAGAGCTGGCACCTCAACTGCAAGTTAAGATGTTTGTTGTAGCGGGCCTTATCGATGCGATCGCCATGATCGGTGTTGGTATCGCTTTATACCTCTTGTTCGCTGTTGGTGCTTAATTTTTATTAACTCAAGTCTATTAGCGAACATTATGAGGAGGAGCGGTTGTGAATATTAACGCCACTCTAATTGGTCAATTAATCGCATTCATCGTTTTTGTGTGGTTCTGCAAAACGTATGTATGGCCACCATTAATGGCTGCGATTGAAGAGCGTCAGAAGAAGATAGCCGATGGCCTAGCGGCTTCTGAACGCGCTGAGAAAGACCTCGAGCTTGCTCAGGCGAAAGTCTCTGAGCAACTTAAAGAAGCGAAAGCACAAGCAGCTGAAATTATCGAGCAGGCTAAGAAGCGTGGAAATCAACTTGTTGATGAAGAAACGCAACGTGGCCATGCTGAACGTGAAAAAATCATCACGCAAGGTTATGCCGAAATTGAAGCTGAACGCAATCGTGCCAAAGAGGAACTGCGTAAGCAGGTAGCAGCATTAGCTATTGCCGGCGCACAGCAGATCCTTGAACGTGAAATCGACGCCAGCGCGCAAAGCGACATTGTTGAAAAACTTGTCGCCGAACTTTGAGATAGGAGATGAGCCATGTCTGAATTGACAACCGTAGCTCGTCCCTATGCAAAAGCGGCTTTCGATTTTGCTGTTGAGCATAGCGCCATTACTAAATGGCAGGAAATGTTAGGATTTGCCGCTGAAGTTTCGAAAAACGAAACAATTCACGAGTTATCAACTGGTGCAATGGCGGCGGACAAACTGGCAGACTTGTACATTAATGTCTGTGGCGACTCGCTCGATACACATGGTCAGAACTTAGTAAAAGTACTGGCTGAGAATAAACGTTTAACCGCGTTGCCTGAGATTTCTGCTTTATTTGATTTACTCAAAGCAGATTACGAAAAAGAAGTTGAAGTCTCTGTGACTTCTGCTGCTGCGCTAACCGAAGCGCAACAATCTGAACTCAGCGCATCGTTGGAAAAACGTTTGGCACGTAAAGTGAAGCTTATTTGTAACGTGGATCCTGCCCTGGTAGCCGGCTTAGTAATTAAAGCTGGTGATACAGTCATCGATGGTTCCGTGAAATCTAAATTGAACCGTCTCGCAGACGCGTTGCAAGCATAACGGGGATAAGAGCATGCAACTTAATTCCACTGAAATTGCCGAACTGATCAAGAAAAGAATTGCTCAGTTCGATGTAACCAGTGAAGCACGCAATGAAGGTACTATCGTCGCAGTAACCGACGGTATCATCCGCATTCACGGCCTGGCCGATGTAATGCAGGGTGAAATGATTGAGCTTCCTGGTGGTCGTTACGCGATTGCACTAAACCTTGAACGAGATTCAGTTGGTGCAGTTGTTATGGGTCCTTACGCGGACCTGCAAGAAGGACAAAAAGTCCAGTCTACTGGTCGTATCCTTGAAGTACCGGTTGGTCGTTCACTGTTAGGTCGTGTGGTAAACACCCTGGGTGAGGCGATTGATGGTAAAGGTGCTATCGAAACTGATACTTTCGAGCCAGTTGAAAAAATCGCACCGGGTGTAATCGAGCGTCAGTCAGTTGATCAGCCAGTACAAACTGGTTATAAATCTGTTGATGCAATGATTCCAGTTGGTCGTGGTCAGCGTGAGCTTATCATCGGTGACCGTCAGACTGGTAAAACTGCGATGGCAATCGATGCCATCATCAACCAGAAAGGTACTGGCGTTAAATGTGTATACGTAGCGGTTGGTCAAAAAGCCTCTACTATTGCAAACGTAGTACGTAAGCTGGAAGAGCACGGCGCACTGGCTCACACCATTGTTGTTGCCGCTTCTGCTTCTGAGTCTGCTGCCCTGCAATACCTGGCACCATACTCTGGTTGTACCATGGGTGAATACTTCCGTGACCGCGGTGAAGACGCCCTTATCGTATATGATGATTTGTCTAAGCAAGCTGTTGCTTATCGTCAAATCTCACTGCTGCTGAAGCGTCCTCCTGGTCGTGAAGCATACCCAGGTGACGTATTCTATCTTCACTCACGCTTACTTGAGCGTGCTGCACGTGTTAACGAGCAGTATGTTGAGCGTTTCACTAACGGCGAAGTTAAGGGCAAAACTGGCTCATTAACGGCTCTGCCAATTATCGAAACGCAAGCGGGTGACGTATCTGCATTCGTACCTACTAACGTAATCTCGATTACTGACGGTCAGATCTTCTTAGAAACTGACCTGTTCAACGCAGGTATCCGTCCGGCGGTTAACGCTGGTATCTCGGTATCTCGTGTTGGTGGTGCGGCGCAGACTAAAATCGTTAAGAAGCTGGGCGGTGGTATCCGTTTAGCCCTGGCTCAGTATCGTGAACTGGCGGCGTTCTCGCAGTTTGCATCTGACCTTGACGAAGCGACTCGTGCCCAGCTTGAGCACGGTGAGCGCGTTACCGAACTAATGAAACAGAAACAGTACACGCCACTTTCAGTAGCGGATACTGGTGTTTCCCTGTTTGCGGTAGAAAAAGGTTATCTGAAAGACGTGGAACTGAACAAGATCCTCGATTTCGAAGCGGCCTTACATTCATTCATGAACAGCGAATACGCTGATCTGATGAAGACTATCAATGAAACAGGTAACTACAACGATGACATTGAGTCTCAGTTGAATGACGCTTTAACGAAATTTAAAGCGACACAAACTTGGTAATCAATGGCTGGTGGTGCAAACCACCAGCACTACGTTGAGTAATCGGAGAGATAGTCATGGCCAGCGGTAAAGAGATAAAAGGTAAGATTGGGAGTATCAAAAATACTCAGAAGATTACCAGTGCGATGGAAATGGTTGCTGCGTCTAAAATGAAAAAGGCGCAGGAACGCATGTCTCATGGACGTCCATACGCACAAAGCATGCTTAAAGTGATTGGTCACATTGCTAACGGTAACCTTGAATATCGCCATCCTTATCTGGAAGAGCGTGAAGTCAAGCGTGTTGGTTATATCGTTATTTCTACGGATCGTGGCTTGTGTGGTGGCTTGAACACCAACGAGTTCAAACTGGTATCGCAACAGGTTAAAGAGTGGCGTGCCAAAGACGTAGAAGTCGATTTTGCTGCGCTTGGTTCCAAAGCCTGTGCATTCTTCAACCGTTTCGGTGGCAACGTGCTTGCTGCAGAATCTGGTTTAGGGGATGCGCCGTCGGTAAGCGATATTGTAGGGGTTGTTCGCGTAATGCTTAAAGCATTCGACGAAGGTAAGCTGGATAAAGTATTCCTGGTTTACAACGACTTCGTGAACACGATGACACAACAGCCTGTGAGTAATCAGTTACTGCCTTTGCCAAAGTCAGAAGACGAAACGTTAAAACATCGCTGGGATTACATTTACGAGCCGGATCCAAAACCTATTTTGGAAGCATTAATGGTTCGTTACATTGAATCTCAGGTATATCAGGGCGTAGTTGAAAATGCCGCGTCGGAGCAAGCTGCCCGAATGGTTGCAATGAAAGCCGCAACCGATAACGCAGGCAACCTGATCGATGATCTTCAATTGGTATACAACAAAGCGCGTCAGGCCGCAATCACACAAGAAATCAGTGAGATTGTTGGCGGTGCCGCAGCGGTGTAGGCAAAGGTTTATAAAAGTTAATGAGGACAAATTATGAGTCAAGGTAAGGTCGTCCAAGTCATTGGCGCCGTTGTGGACATTGAGTTTCCACAGGATGCGGTTCCAAAGGTATATGACGCGCTTAAAGTTACCGAAGGTGACTTGTCTGGGTTAACCCTGGAAGTGCAACAACAATTAGGTGGCGGTGTCGTTCGTGGTATCGCTCTGGGTTCTACTGACGGTCTGCGTCGTGGTTTAGTGGTTGAAAACTCTGGTGCACCAATCAATGTACCAGTAGGTGTTAAAACACTGGGTCGCATCATGGACGTTCTGGGTAACCCTATTGACGAAGCGGGCCCGATTGGTGAAGAAGAGCGTATGTCTATTCACCGTGCAGCGCCTAGCTACGAAGAACAATCAAGCGCGGTAGAACTGCTTGAAACCGGTATCAAGGTAATCGACCTGGTTTGCCCATTCGCTAAGGGTGGTAAAGTTGGTCTGTTCGGTGGTGCGGGTGTAGGTAAAACCGTAAACATGATGGAACTTATCCGTAACATCGCTATCGAGCACAGCGGCTACTCAGTATTCGCAGGTGTTGGTGAGCGTACTCGTGAGGGTAACGACTTCTATCACGAAATGAACGATTCAAACGTTCTGGATAAAGTATCACTGGTATATGGTCAGATGAATGAACCACCGGGTAACCGTTTACGTGTTGCTCTGACGGGTCTGACGATGGCAGAAAAATTCCGTGACGAAGGTCGTGACGTTCTGTTCTTCGTAGATAACATCTACCGTTATACTCTGGCCGGTACCGAGGTATCAGCACTGTTAGGCCGTATGCCTTCAGCAGTAGGTTATCAGCCTACACTGGCTGAAGAAATGGGTGTTCTGCAGGAGCGTATCGCCTCTACCAAGACTGGTTCAATCACGTCAATCCAGGCGGTATACGTACCAGCCGATGACTTGACTGACCCGTCACCAGCTACCACCTTTGCTCACTTAGATGCAACGGTAGTACTGTCTCGTGATATCGCGTCTCTAGGTATCTACCCTGCGGTAGACCCTCTGGATTCAACTTCACGTCAGCTGGATCCACTGGTAATCGGTCAGGAACACTACGAGACTGCTCGTGGCGTTCAAACGGTACTACAGCGCTATAAAGAGCTGAAAGATATCATCGCGATTCTGGGTATGGACGAACTGTCTGACGAAGATAAACAGGTTGTAACACGCGCTCGTAAAATTCAGCGTTTCCTGTCTCAGCCTTTCTTCGTAGCAGAAGTATTCACTGGTTCTCCAGGTAAATACGTTTCTTTGAAAGACACCATCAGTGGCTTTAAAGGCATCCTGGAAGGTGAGTTTGACCACCTGCCGGAACAAGCCTTCTACATGGTTGGTTCTATCGACGAAGCGCTGGAAAAAGCCAAGAAATAAGCCTTGTAACAGTGGCCGCTAGCTCAACGCTTAGCGGCTGACTAAAGGCTTTACGTACCTATCAGGAGGTTATTATGGCAATGACAGTTCATCTGGATGTAGTAAGCGCAGAGAAGTCTATCTTTTCTGGTCTCGTTGAAACAATGCAGGTGACAGGAAGCGAAGGTGAACTGGGTATCTACCCTGGCCACGCGCCTCTGATCACTGCAATTAAGCCTGGCATGGTGCGTTTGGTTAAACAGCACGGTGAAGAAGAAGTTATTTATGTTGCTGGTGGGGTACTTGAAGTACAACCTGGCAGTGTAACTGTTCTGGCCGATACGGCTGTAAGAGCAGAAGACTTGGATGAACAAGCTGCTGAAGAAGCTAAACGACGTGCCGAAGAGCACATCGCCAATCCGGGTGCTGATTTTGATTACGCCGAAGCTGCATTAGAGCTAGCCGAAGCAATTGCCCAGTTACGTTTAATACAGAAACTGCGCAAGTAAATCGTTATAAGCATTATGTGAAAACCCAGGCACTGCCCTGGGTTTTTTTATGCCCGAAATAAAACCCAACTGCTGTCTTGAAATGATAACTGTATAGATATACAGTTTACGGTAAGGCTAATTTAAAATTATTCAAACGTTGTCATCCTGGTGATCTCCAGATGTTGAATAATGCACGAGTTTTAAACTCATTCAGCAAGGAGATGATTTGATGAGTAACCCCACGCCTTTAACCACCCGTTGCCTGTGTGGCGACACCCGCATAACGGTTGTACCTAAGTCCCTGGAAATAGCCGCCTGTCATTGTAATACTTGTCGAAAGTGGTCGGGAGGCCCGTTTTTGGCCATTGAGTCTGATCAGGTTACCCTGACTGGCAACAATGTTGGCCACTACGCTTCCTCAGAATGGGCTGAGCGGGTTTTCTGCCAGCAGTGCGGCACTCAACTCTTTTACAAACTAATAGACGGTCACACACATTATGTGCCTGTGGGACTGTTTGCAGACGAGCAGGCCATGGTGTTGTCTCATCAGATATTTATCGAAAGTAAACCGCACTATTATCATTTTGCTGAGCACACTACTAACCTGACTGGCGAAGAGGTATTCGCGGCATTTGGGGATCAGCCATGAATAACGACACGCTGATTAATTATGTAGAACTGCCCTGCCGGGACTTGCCTGCCACTAAGGCATTCTTTGCGGCGGTATTTAACTGGACGTTCACCGATTACGGCCCTGCTTATGTTGAGTTTCATGATAAAGGCATCGTGGGCGGGCTATATCAGTCGGAACTTGCTTCTGTTACCGCCAACGGCGCGGCATTACTGGTATTTTACAGCCCGGAGTTAGTCACAACTCAACAGCGTATAGAGGCGAATGGCGGCACTATTACAAAACCGATATTCGATTTTCCCGGTGGCAGACGCTTTCATTTTACCGAGCCTAGCGGCAATGAATTTGCGGTGTGGAGCGATAAGTAAACGCTAAGCTACCATCACAGTGCTGCATAAGGTAATGTATTGCGTCGCATTGACCTGGCGACGCAATACATTATTTAGTTTAGAAGCAGATGAAAAATAATAAAAACGCAGTGCTGCATGTCTGGATGTTGCCGCTTCTGTTTGTCTTAGCCTGTTTTACCGCCTGTTACCTGACCGGCTCCTTGGATTACCGGAGCATCGTAAACGAACGTGCCCAGCGTGATTTCAACGCGGCGCTCGGGATGCCGTTGATCATTGGTTTTTTATGGCTGGCACTGCGCATATTGCATCGTCGCTCCGGTAAACGGATAGCTGATTTTCTGGTCCAGACCAACCAACTGTCGCAATACCAACAGCACATGAAAATGCTGGAAAAAAAGCTGATACGCCATGTTATTCTGGCTGCAACGCTGTCTATTGCTATTACTCTGGTGTATCTGATCAGCGAAGACCTTCTGGCCTTTAATCAGCCTTTCTCGGTACTGCTACTTAATGTTATCGCGGTGCCTTTCTGGTTCTTTCTGTTTTTGTTCCTGATGCAATCGGCGTCATTCACGCGTTATTTGTATAAACGCTTGGTGCTGCCGAATATCCACCAGCACTTTTGCTACTGCAAGCCCATTTGTGATCTGGGGGTGAGTAATGTGATCTTTTCGCTGTTTATGTTGCTGTTAATACCGGTGTTCTGGATAGGTAAACCGGTGCCACTGATTGACGCTTTGATATTGTCAGCACTAACGACAATTATGATCGGTCTGCTGTTTCTACCAGTATTTAAAACAGTTTATCTGATGCGTAAGCATCGCAACCAGAGTATTCAGCAAATAGAAAGTCAGCTTGCCAGTCTGATTATGAAGGGCAGATCTAACCCGGGAGAAAATTCGGCAGAGGTGCTCTACACACTTAATCAGCAGCTCGAAGACTTACGGCAACATCGTTGCTGGCCAAAAGATGGACTTGTAAATACGAAAGTTTTTATTATGTCGACCGGTCTACCTTGCTGTTTTTTGGTGCTCATCTGGTGGTTAATTTAGGGAAGTCGTTAAAATGAAAGTGTATGGTGACAGCCGCTCGGGCAACTGTTACAAAATTCAGTTGCTGTTAGGATTATTGGGCAAGCAGTGCGAATGGAAAGAAGTTGATATTTTAAACGGTGAAACGCAGACCGATGCGTTTAAACAGCTAAATCCGGTCGGTAAGATCCCATTGCTCGAACTCAGTGATGGCCGAAGCCTGAGTGAATCGAACGCTATTCTGAATTATCTGGCCGCGGGTAGCGCGTTTATTCCCTCCACCGAATTTGAACTGGCTAAAATGCTGCAGTGGCAGTTCTTTGAACAATACAGTCATGAGCCTGCCATTGCGGTAGCGCGATTTATAAACGTATACCTTGGTCTTCCTGCTGAGCGCCAGCAGGAATATAAGCTCAAGCAACAGGCCGGACATAAAGCCTTAGCGGTAATGGAGCAGCAGCTAATGCAAACGATTTTCCTGATTGGCGATCAGATGACCCTGGCTGACATATCGCTGTACGCTTATACCCATGTGTCCTATGAAGCAGGTATTATGCTCGATGACTATCCGGCAATCCGGCGCTGGTTGTCAATGATAGAGGAACACCGGGGCTTTATGCCGATGAAGCGTAACACTTGAGTTAGTCCTGCTGTGGTAAAAAGCGGCTCCATTGTTGAGTAAAGGCATTGAGTAAGTTTAGCAAAGGGGTTGGTTCCAGTTGTTCAAGATACTCCAGGCTGTAGGCAACGGCTTCGAGTGTGGAAAAGCTAAAATCAAGATCTGACTGACGAATTGTATACCGCCCAGGTTGGTTAAGTGGCAATTTGTAAAACGGATACTGATTTAACCAGCTATTTTTTTGCCAGATACCGAATGCTTGTTTCCAACTGGCATCAATAAAAATCGCACGCTCAATCGGTGGGGCATCATTGCCGGGGCGGCTGTGAAGTTCTACACTTTGTTCAGCGGGATAAAAGACCGCGGTTTCAACCGGGCTACGGGCAAGGTTTTCCGCCAGTCGGGCAAAGTCTGCGGCGGTTTTGCCTACCTGAATGGTGATGTTTGCCAGGGCAAGATTCAGTAGCCTAACGGTATTTTTTGCATGAACAGACTCTTTAGGATGCTGCAGGATAATCACTTCGATACGGTTATTTACCGGTTTCACGGCGGCACAGAGACAAGTTTGAGCAGGGTAACCACAACAAGGGCAGTGTTTGCGCATGGTTAAACAGGAGTCGGCTATTACGAATGGTCATAAGCTTACCCCAGCTGAACGCATTTGGCACACGGTAGGACTTATACCCACCGGAAATGTGGCGTCTTACGGAAAAATAGCCGACCTTGCAGGATTACCCGGCCGTGCCCGGTACGTAGGGTATTGTTTGCGCAATGTTCCCGCCTCTCTTACACTACCCTGGTATCGGGTTTTACGCAGCAACGGTCAAATTGCTTTTAAAACAGGCTCTCCTCAGGCAGCTACTCAGCGTGAACTGTTGGAAGCCGAGCAGGTACTGGTTCAAAACAATCGGGTAAACCTCAGGTTATTTGGTTGGGAACCGGGGTTGGATGTTCTGTTACATCAGTTAGCATTTTAATGTCTTCTCTTTGGGCAAGGTATTTATGGCATCGTTAACAATTGGCATTGAGCAACTGGAAGTCGGTATGTATGTACTCCAGATTGCCGAGCAAAAGGCTGGCACGGTACAAATCAAAACCCGTGGCCGGGTAACCAGTCAGGCCATTATTGACGAGTTAAAGCGCAAAGGCATAAAGCGGCTTATTATTGATACCGACCTGTCCTCCCATGCTACAAAACCCAAAGCCAGTGAACAAAGACAACCTGAGCTGGATACCCGGGTTCCGCTTGCAGCGGAGCTGGTCAAAGCGGAAAGTTTATACCAACAGGGAATTGTCCTGCAGAAAAGCCTGTATGATGCCGTTCAGGCCGGCACTCCTTTTGACGATTTTGTGCCGACAGAGTTTGCACGGACGCTAGTGGGCTCGCTGGATAGAAATCCGGATGCGTTATTACTGCTTTCACGGATCCGTGAAAAAGATACTTACTTACTCGAGCATTCTCTGAACGTCGGTATTTTATCGGCTCATTTCGCCCGTTCACTGGGCATGTCCCAGCCAGAAATCGAAGCTGCGGCTTACAGTGGTCTGCTTCACGATTTGGGTAAAATTAAGATCCCGGATGACATCCTCCATAAACCCGGACGACTCACCGATACTGAGATGGATGTGATGAAAAAGCACGTCGAATATGGCGTGGAGTTTTTGTCTGCAATGAAATTGGACGCCGGCCTGATAAAAGTCGTCAGTGAGCATCACGAGCGATTGGACGGGCTGGGGTACCCTTACCGCCTGAGTGGTGAAGACATTTCGTATAACGGGCGTATTCTGGCGATTACCGACATGTACGATGCATTAACGGCGGATCGCTGTTACAAAGCGGGTATGCCGAGTCAAAAAGCCCTGCAGATCCTGATGAAAGACAGTGAAACGAAACTTGATGCCACGTTATTAAGGCAGTTTATTAAATGCATAGGCATTTACCCGCTGGGCTCTCTGGTTGAGTTATCCAATCAACGGGTGGCGATGGTAATGCATCAAAATGACCAGCAGCCCTTGCGACCGGTGGTTAAAACTTTCTATTCCATTAGCGGTGGGCACTATATAACGCCCAAAGACGTCGATCTCAGTAAAGATTTGCAAATCAATATTGTAAAGGCCGTCACCCCGGCTCAATACAATATTGATATTAATCGCTTCTTTAAAGAGTCCATCATGGTTTAAAAGCCGGTGTTGCAATTTAGAAACAGCCGAATGTGTAAACATTGCAATCCTTGCATTGAGCCGTCGCTGAAATTACTGCCGCATTACCTCTTCTCCATTAGCCCCTTAAACTACGCAACTCCCTGATATCCACGCCTGTCAGGCGGATTCATCTGACGTTCATTAATCTGAAGTTATTGTTGGAACAGGATTTGCTCCCGTTACACTGTATGCGTAAGTTATCTGAGGAAATTATGAAAAAGCTATTATTAGTG
>OJDQ01000753.1_pt1 | contig 11680 bp, 7 predicted proteins | sample 1592851 | NCBI WGS metagenome assembly OJDQ01 (sample SAMN05416774, study PRJEB24817) | seawater metagenome | isolation source: Sea water | place: Canada:Atlantic | collected 2013-07 | reverse complement strand
GTCATCCCGGAATTTTCGCAGAAAATATCCGGGACCCCCTTCCCTGATATCGTGGGTCTAAAAAGTACGACATAAAAAGCGGGCTGCTTTGGGTGAGCCAGCCTGTTTAGCCGATACCGGCTAGCTTACGGCTTAATCCTCAATCTTACTGCGCCAGATGCCTATAACGCTTAACCAATCGTATAATTTACACAATGTGACGCTCCATTGAACGTTATTCACTGTCTGCTTATCTTATTCAGCTCGTGTTTGAGCCAATTTATAGCTACCTTTACGCCGCTAATCAGTGCAGTTGCGGGTATGCAAAAACAATTACAAAGCAGCCCGGCTACGCCTTTTAATCTGCCAGACATAGAGCAGAACAAGGCAAATCGGCGGCGTACCTAAAACTATTCACGCTCAGCCTGACCACTGACTAAGTACCTATTGCCTGAAAACGACCGTTATTTTTTGTTGTTCTTCTTTGAAGGGAATTTAATGTCTAGTGATACCCGAAGAGGCCGCAGGGGCCTCAAGGCAGTCGGTACCTCGTATAAACTATCGTTACTCTCTGTTGTTATGACCACGCTTTCCGTGTCGATTTCCGGCGCGGCTGTTGCTCAAACCACTGCAACGCCCGTTGCACGCCCCTCTGATGATGCGACCAATCAGAGCGCCAGGGAGCGGGACAGAATCTTACTCAAGCGCAATCCCATTGCTTCTGAATATCAGGGTAACGACACACCCGGGCGCTTTTTCAGCGCCGTAACAGATGCCGAAGGGGTGGATTTTCGTGGCCAGTTTCGCTTACCCACAGGACTGGCCGATGCTCACACTGCAGAAATTGAAGCCAACCTGAGTTACCAGGACGTCGCCCGCGACTACACACCGGGCGGCAGCCTTAAACTGGCAAAAGGTTTTGACCGCTGGCGGCTCCAATTCAGGGCGCAAAAAAATAGCCTGGAGCGGATTGTCGATTTTTATGAAGCCCGCTGGCTGGCCATTGAAGCACCAGGCGCTGAAGGCCAGCAGGCCTTATTGCTGGGCTTCCCTCGTTACAGTCAGGACAGTTTCGATACCACCAGCACTAACATGCAATGGCGTGCGGATTATGTACTTTCTGAACAGACTCAGTTTAGTTACGAAGGCATGTCGACCAACTACGACGATATTGCCACCCGCAACCGCCTTGAATACCAGATTGGTGCGGGGGAGATTGAAAGCGCCGTACTGGATAATGATGACACCACTTTAAGTGATGTCGGTGTGTCACAAGCCCGTATTCGGCGGTATTTCCACCGCATGGAAACTGCCAGAGATATTCATCGCCACCGCCTTGGCATGAATTACGAAACCGACACCAGCGCGTTTGAGGCCGGCTTGTACTACAGCCGTTGGGTAAATGAACGCCTCTGGCTGCCTTGGAACTTTGTCGATCAGGGTCTCAGCGCTAATTATTCGATTGATAATCCATACCTGCCAACCACCACGGTGACTAACGCCGATGTATTCAATACCAATGAATCGTGGTTCGCCAATTACCGGCCAACGCTAACAACGACCACCGACACGGATTACGCCTTTATAACTGACTGGAGCCAGCAATTTCACCTGGCCGGGCGGCCGGTCTGGTTAGGCAGCGGTGTTACCTGGCGCAACAAGGAGCGCAATAACGAAAACTACCGCTCTGTATTCACCGCAACCGACGACAGGTTCAGCCTCACAGAAGTCCTTGGTAATCATCAACCAGTGTCGATTATGGAAGGCAGAACCACGATCCCCGCAGGGATGGATCTGTTACTGGGTGAGCCCTATCTGGCGGCTAATCCCGGTCAGTTTAATTTTAATCCGGCGCAGTCTTTTCTGGAGTCAATTCAGGATATTTACACCAGTGAAGAAACCGTTAGCTCAGCCTACGTCGACGCTTACCAGCAACGCGATGCCTGGTTCTGGCGCCTGGGTTTGCGTTTTGAAAAAACCGAGACTCACACTCGTGGTGCGGTGAGCGGGCCAACAGAAGCCGGGATTGCCGAGCTTGGCGACCCCATTACGGCAGTCACCGTGGCCGGCCAGACCATCGAAGAAACCTTCGGTCATTTTGATGCCGCGTTTGTGGAAGGAGGCAACCGTTATGAACACTGGCTGCCGTCACTGGAACTGCGCTATCAGTTGTCGTCTTCCACCCGTTTGAAATTTAATTATTTTGAACAGTTAATGCGGCCACAATACTTTGACACAGTGCGTTACCGGCGTATCAACCCACCCACCCGAACCATTACCGAAGGCTCACCGGATCTCCTTGCCACGACCATCGTAAACTGGTTTGCCGGTATTGAATATCAGCACGAACAAGTGGGAAAACTCTATGCCGGGCTGTATTACAACGATATCGCTGATTTCTTCTATGACTCCAGAGTCACCGAAGAACTCGAGGGGATTGTGTACGATGTTACCCGGGTCGAAAATGGCACCGATGGCTTTATTCGCGGCCTGCAAACCTACTGGTCACAGCAGTTTACGCAAACTGCACTGGCGCTTATTGAAATTAAGGCTTCCTATACCTACTCCGATACTGAAGCAAACCTTGCAAACCGCACGATTGCTATGCCTGAACGGGCTGAGCACCGCCTGATGGTGAACCTGCTGGTGAAGCATAACCAATGGCGGTACAGCACGAATCTGGCCTGGCAAAGTGAAGCCCTCGATGATGTTGGGGCGGATGCCCAACAGGACACCATCAGAGAAAAAGTCCTGGTCTGGGATCAGTCTTTCAGCTGGCGATTTAACCAACATTTGAGCGCCCGGTTCAGCCTGAATAACATTCTGAATTACCCGGACCGTTCTTATCTGTCAGAACAAAAACGAATCATTAACAACCTGTATAGCGGTACCACAGTTAAATTAAGTCTGCGCTATACCTTTTAGAGCGTGCACCCGGTTTTCGTCGGGTGCGGCGTAATGAAAGGATTACCAGCGGATTTTCTGGCGCTGTTGTTTGCGCTGACTATTGGCCTGCTTTGCATCTTTGCGGCGGGCCTTCACCGCCCTGCTGACCCGGGTAGGACGGCGCTTTTTCTGAACTTTGGTACTTTCCTTAATCCAGTCTACCAGCCGGGCAATGGCATCCTCGCGATTCTGCTCCTGGGTTCTGAATTGTTGCGCTTTAATAATCATGACACCATCAGAGTTAACCCGGCTGTCATTGCATTTCAGCAACTTTTGCTTAATCGGCTCTGGTAATGAAGAGCCTTCAATATCAAAGCGCAAATGAATGGCACTGCTGACTTTATTCACATTCTGTCCGCCACTGCCCTGGGCACGAATAGCCTGCAGCTCTATTTCCGTTTCGGCGATAGTCAGTGTCGACGTGATCTGAATCATAATTGCTTATCTATCCATCATTTGGTAATCGTTACAAAGGGAATAGTACCGCGTGTCGCCAAATTTTTATAGCTTATGGCTTTTTAGCTAGCCCGCATAAAAATAACAATGTTACGATAGCAAGTGGTTAAGTACTCTCCAACGAGGTCAGCTTTAGGTGTTGCGCTCCTATACAATCTTTATTTTTTTCATAAGCATAAGCTCACTTTTGATTGCCACTGAGTGTCAGTCCAAACAGCTTACCGTGCTTTATGCAGCCGAACTGCCTTTAATTAACAATCCGCCTTACGGCAGTTACGCCAACCTCGCCAGCCTGGTTGCGCAAACCAGAGAAACACAACAACCGAATCTGTTTCTTTTCGGTGGCGGTAGCCTCGCCCCCAGTATGTTGTCGTCCTTCGACCGCGGTGCTCACATTATCGATATTCTCAACACTATCGAGCCCGATGCCATGGGGGTAGCGAAACGGGAGTTTAGTTACTTTGAAGATGAGCTCTCACTGCGCGCCTATGAAGCCGCCTTTCCCCTGGTGTTAAGTAATGTGACTGATCCATTGACCAAGCGTGAACTTGAAGGGACCTGGCAGGATATCATTCTGGAACGCGGCGATGTCAGAGTAGGCATTCTCACGGTTATCGCCAGTGGCTCGTCAGAAGAGTATTTAATGCAAAGATTGCTGATTAACTCGCCTTACGACACCATTGTAAGTCGTGCCACAGCCCTGCGGGAGCGTGGCGCGGAGCTTGTAATTCTGATGATTTCCGACGAATTGCCGTTCATCAATAAACTGTTGAACGATGCCAGCGTCGATTTAGTTTTACGTAACGATCCTTACTATGAAGAACCGGTAGCTCGCGATGAAAAACCGCTGCCAAACTACGTAATAGTCACCACCGAATCTGCCGCAGCCAGCGTCAGTATTCAATGGCCTGACGGGAAGCCGGAAAACGCTCAGTTTAAAGTAGCCACCCTGCCCCTGAGTGATTTTCCGAAAGATCCGGAAATTGCTGAGCAGGTAGCCACTTATGACAACCGAATTACCGCGCTGCTTAGCGAGCAGGTAGCCCGTCTGACCACCGAGATGGATACCAGCAGAGCCGCCGTGCGTACCCGTGAGAATGGCTTTGGCAACCTGGTCAGTGACGCATTGAGGGAAGCCAGCCATACCGACGTGGCGTTAATTAACGGCGGGGCAATCCGCGGTGAACGCAGTTACCGCGAAGGCCATTTATTAACCCGTAAGGATATCACCAGCGAACTGCCATTTCGCAACCACATCCGTGTGCTCAAAGTGGCCGGGGCCGATTTAAAATCGGCACTGGAGAATGGCGTGAGCCGGGTGGAAGATGCCTCGGGGCGTTTTCCCCACGTGTCCGGTATGCAGTTTAAAGTGCAGTTGTCCGCGGCGCCGGGCAACCGCGTTAAAGATTTAATGATAAACGGTGCGTCAATGGAACCAGACCGCATTTATTCGCTCGCGACTTCGGACTACCTGGCTATTGGTGGTGATGGGTACGAGAGCCTTAAGCGCGGTACCGAGGTCCCGTTCAGCCAGCAGGTAACGCCGCTGATCGCCGACATTGTGATCAGTGTGCTGCGCCGTCAGTCCGAGCTTTCTGCTACCGCACAAGGCAGAGTAACATTTGTCAACGGCAGAGATAGCTAAGATGACCAACGAGCAGGGACAAGCGCGCATCAAAAAAGGGTTTAAACTGACCCGGTTGTATTCACTTTCGGGGATCATCAATTTAAGTCTGGTTACCCTGATAGTCGCCGTGATGGTGCTGGCCTACACCACCTATTCGAAGCTTTCCTCTTTCGAACAATCGTTGAATTCGATGATGGATAAATCGCTGCCCAGTGTTATTCAATCCGGCAAACTCTATTCGCAAATGAACCTGTTGCTGAGCGGCACCGAGCAATTGTCGATGGCAAATTCTGAAGCCATGCGCCGCATTGCAACGAATACCATTACGCGTCAGATTGATGGCCTGCACAAACTGTCGCAAGAACATGAACAAACTTACCATATCACCTCACAGCTCAGTTCTGTTGAGCGGGAACTCGACGAGCTGAATCAACTGGTGAAGCAGCGCATTGCAATTAATACCAGAATTGCACGGTTAGAAAGTCAACTCTACCACTTGCAACGTCAGGTCACTGAAGATCTCCTCGTGGGTCACTCTGCGGCCGTTAGCGCATCCTGGCAATTATTGTTTTCACGCATCATGCTGCTGTCGGCAGAGCTCACCAATCTCGATCAGTTAAGCGAGATACGTCAGCGCCAGGAAGCCCTGGACAATCGTTTTAATTCACTCTCTGCGCTTGCTGATTCGTTACCCGCCGAGCAGCAACAAAGTGCGCAACTGGCCATTGCCGCCCTATCTGAAACCGTACTTCATCCTGAAACCGGATTAATCGCCTTACGCCAGTTACAGCTTAAAATTCTCGGCCGGGTTCAGGGCCGAAGTAACTTTGTGCGTAATCTTATTGCCGACTATGCCCGTTTAAACGAGTTCGAATCCCATCAGTTAAATCAGGCTGTTCTGACCCGGGCGGCGAACACATCCAAGCTGGTTGAGCAACAGGTTAAGCAAGCCAGTTTATTGTTTATCATCCTGCTGTTTGCCTATATCGGCTTCGCCGTGTTTATCCAACGGGTAGTAGTCAATCGTTTAAAAACCCTAAACAAACAGGTACAACGGCGCTCTACCGGGCAAAGTCACAGTATTACTGTTACCGGCAATGACGAAATAACTGAACTGGCCCAAAGCTTTGAACGGTTTGCCAGCACTATCGAGTTACAGAAAAATACCCTGGAAGAAATGAGCCTGCGCGATGCACTCACCGACATTGCCAACCGCCGGGCTTTTGATGATTATTATTCTCAGGCGCTCAATGTGGCAACCCGCCAACGCTGGCCGCTAACCGTATTACTGATCGATGTGGATTATTTTAAGCAGTACAACGACAACTATGGTCACAGTCAGGGTGATGTGTGTTTAAAGCAAGTTGCCAATCTGATTAAACAACAAATGCCCAGAAAAACCGATATTCTGGCCCGTTACGGCGGCGAGGAATTTGCCGTATTACTGCCCGACACCGATACCCAGGGAGCGGTAACGGTAGCAAAACACATTCTGGATGCATTTAAGAATGCTCAGATCCCCCATGATTTTAGTGGAGTTGCCGACCACGTTACGGTGAGTATTGGTATTTCTGTTGGCCAGCAACAGGACGGCAGCCTTACCCTGCCCTCAATTGAAGCCGCTGATAAAGCGCTATACCGGGCTAAACGAACCGGTCGTAACCGTTGGGTAAATGATGCAGATGAGGAAGAACAGTAATAAAATAAAAGGGTCAGAGTTAATTAATCTTTTAGGAATTAATTAACTCTGACCCCTTTATTTGGTTTTAGCTAAGCTTTAGCTTTTGTCGCTCTTACTCGAAGAGCTCTTTATGCAGCACGGTAACGATTTCGGTACTGTCGGATTCGTTCACCAGGAATGAAATATTGTGCGGGTTAGCACCAAAGCAAATCATTCGCAGGTTATAGTCAGACACCGCCGCAAAAATACGGCTCGATACGCCTTTACTGGTTTGCATGTGATTACCCACTACAGTAACCAAATCAAAACCATGCTCCACAGTCACGTCACAGATGGTTTCCAGCTCAGCTATGGTCTCACGATTTAAGCGCTGCGCCACGGAATTGGCCGGGTTATCCAGGGTAAAAGATACCGATATCTCAGACGTTGTTACCAGGTCTACACTGAGCTTATGCTTGGCAATAATCGCAAACACCTGCTGCAGGAAGCCCTGAGCATACATCATCTTAGGTGTTTTAACGGTAACCATTACCTGCTCTTTGCGGCGGGTCAGGGCACGAAACGGCGGCTCGTTTTCACAGTCTTTAACAATCCAGGTACCGCCTTTTTCCGGCTCTTTACTGGAGCCAACAAACACTTTGATGTCTTTACGAACTGCCGGCTCCATAGTGGCCGGATGCAGCACCTTAGCGCCAAAGGTTGCCATTTCCGCGGCTTCTTCAAAGCTAAGCTCCGGTAACGGGTGAGCCGCCGCCGTAATGCGTGGATCCGTGGTGTAAACACCGGTAACGTCGGTCCAGATCTCACAGACTTCAGCATCAATGGCTTCGGCAAGCAGCGCGGCGGTAAAGTCTGAACCACCACGACCCAATGTGGTAGTGCGACCTTCTTCGTCGGCTCCCACAAAGCCCTGTGTAACCACAATGGCATTGTCAATTTCAGGCTTCAGCAAAGCCTGAGCGTTTTCGGCAATGGCTTCCAGTTGCGGTGTCGCCGCACCGAACTCACTGTCGGTACGCAGTACCTTGCGCACATCAAAATTCATGGTCGCTACGTTCTGCTCCGCCAGTACGGCGCTGAACATCAGTGATGACATGCGCTCACCCATCGACAGCAGTTGGTCCTTGAGATCGGCGCGGTGCAGAATTTCTTCGTGAAAAGCGAGTTTCCTGACTTCTTCAAGCAGGTCATCCAGCTTAGCTGAAACACTGTCCCGGTCTTTTAACTCATTCAGAATTTTAAACTCAATATCGGTAATCGCCTGACAGACTTCGGCAATTTGTTCCTGGGTCATCGCTTTATGCGCCAGGTCGACCAGATGATTGGTAATACCTGCGGCGGCGCTTACCACCACGATACGAGTGCCTGGGTTGCCAGCAACAATGCGGGCACAGTTTTGCATAGCAGCATAGTTGGCAACACTGGTGCCGCCAAATTTTGCAATAGTTAACGCCTTACTCACGGTGTTCTCCGTTTGTACGCTGTTCAAATCAGCGTGATGGATTGACAATCAGTTGGTCGCCAACATGGACACCATGTTTAGCAAACCAGCCCTGGTTCATTTCTAGCGCGTATTTCACCACTTTTGAGGCACCTACAGACGTTAAGTCCTGTGGTTGCAGTGGTTTTATATCAGTAATCACGCCGTTTCTGTCGATAAATGCCACATCCAGTGGAACGAAGGTGTTCTTCATCCACATGCTTGCTTGTTTTTCGGGATCAAACTCAAACAACATGCCGCAGCTTTCGCACAATGTTTTGCGAAACATCAGGCCCTGCGCCCGTTGTTCAAACGTTTGGGCAAATTCCACCTGCAGTGTCATGTCGTTAATTTCTATGCGCGCAGATTCAAAATCAACAGCGTTTACGTTACAGGCACTCAGCAACAGGCCAGCGATCAGGAGTGCTGAGGCCATGAGTTTGGCGTTTATTATAGTGCGCGATCCCATTTATATTCCCTTTTAATTACCTAACATACAGACATAAAAAAAGCCGGGCCCTTACGGTGCCCGGCTTGCTAGTTTATACGTCAAGTCAGGCAACATTCAACGTTGGAATGATCTTAGCCTTGGCCTCTTCTTCTGCTTTCTTGAAGCTTTCCATCTTATCGAAGTTCAGGTAGCGGTATACATCGGCTGCCATTGAGTCGATCTTACCAGCGTATTCCATGTACTCCGCCGCAGTTGGCAGACGACCAACGATTGCACCTACCGCTGCAAGTTCCGCAGAAGTCAGGTATACGTTCGCGCCATCACCTAAACGGTTAGGGAAGTTACGGGTAGAAGTAGACAGTACAGTAGTACCGGCGTCTACACGTGCCTGGTTACCCATACACAGTGAACAGCCTGGCATTTCTGTACGTACACCTACGCGACCGTAGATGTTGTAGTAACCTTCTTCCATCAGCTGGGCTTTATCCATCTTGGTAGGAGGAGAAATCCACAGACGGGTAGGCAGTGTCTTACCGTAGTTATCCAGCAGTTTACCTGCGGCACGGAAGTGACCGATGTTAGTCATACAAGAACCGATGAATACTTCATCAACCTTGTCGCCAGCAACGTCAGACAATGTTTTGGCATCATCCGGGTCATTCGGGCAGCATACGATTGGCTCTTTGATTTCTGCCAGGTCGATTTCAATCACTTCAGCGTATTCAGCATCCGCATCGGCACGCATCAGGCTTGGGTTAGCCAGCCACTCTTCCATCTTCTGAGCACGACGCTCAAGCGTACGTGGGTCGCCATAACCTTCGTTGATCATCCAACGCAGCATGGTGATGTTAGAACGCAGGTACTCAGCGATAGACTCTTCAGACAGGTTGATAGTACAACCAGCAGCAGAACGCTCAGCAGACGCATCAGACAGCTCGAATGCCTGCTCAACCGTTAAGTCTTCCAGACCTTCGATTTCAAGGATACGACCAGAGAACTGGTTGATCTTACCTTTCTTCTCTACCGTCAGCAGGCCTTGCTTGATACCGTATAAAGGAATCGCATGTACCAGGTCACGTAACGTGATACCAGGCTGACGCTCACCTTTAAAGCGAACCAGAATGGACTCTGGCATATCCAGAGGCATCACACCGGTAGCCGCTGCGAAAGCAACCAGACCAGAACCAGCCGGGAATGAAATACCCAGTGGGAAACGGGTGTGTGAGTCACCACCAGTACCTACGGTATCAGGCAGTAACATACGGTTTAACCAGCTGTGGATGATACCGTCACCAGGACGCAGAGAAACACCGCCACGGTTCATAATGAAGTCAGGCAGAGTGTGCTGAGTGTCGATATCTACCGGCTTAGGATAAGCGGCAGTGTGACAGAAAGACTGCATGGTTAAATCGGCAGTAAAGCCAAGACACGCCAGGTCTTTCAGTTCGTCACGGGTCATAGGACCTGTGGTATCCTGAGAACCAACGGTAGTCATCTTAGGCTCACAGTAAGTACCAGGGCGGATACCTTCAACGCCACAAGCTTTACCAACCATTTTCTGCGCCAGTGAGAAACCTTTACCCGAGTCTGCTGGTTGCTCAGGCTTACGGAACAGCTCAGAAGGCTCTAAACCTAATGCTTCACGGGCTTTTTCTGTTAAGCCACGACCGATGATCAGGTTAATACGGCCACCAGCGCGAACTTCATCCAGGATAACCTTAGACTTATAGTCGTACTCAGCCAGTACTTCGCCGGTTTCGGCGTTAGTGATTTTGCCTTCAAACGGATAGATGTCGATAACATCACCCATGTTCATTTTTTCTACGTCAGCTTCAAAGACCAACGCGCCGGCATCTTCCATGGTGTTGAAGAAGATTGGCGCTACTTTAGAACCAATACAAACACCGCCGCCGCGCTTGTTAGGCACGCCTGGCAGATCTTCACCGAAGAACCACAGTACCGAGTTAGTCGCTGATTTACGAGATGAACCCGTACCTACTACGTCACCCACGAATGCAACCGGATGGCCTTTAGCCTTCACTTCTTCGATTTGCTTCATTGGGCCTTTTACGCCGTGCTCTTCTGGCTCTAAACCATCACGAGTCATTTTGTAAGCCGCTAAGGCGTGCAGAGGGATATCAGGACGTGACCAGGCATCAGGTGCAGGAGATAAGTCATCGGTGTTAGTTTCACCGGTCACTTTAAATACTGAGTAAGTGATTTTGTCGGCCATTTGTGGACGAGAGGTAAACCACTCAGCTTCTGCCCATGACTTGATGATGTCAGTGGCTAATTCGTTACCGGCTTTGTGTTTTTCTTCTACGTCGTGGAACGCATCAAACATCAGCAGCGTGTGCTTTAGTTCTTTGGCGGCCAGTGGCGCTAATGCAGCATCGTCAAGTAACTCAACCAGGGTCGCGATGTTGTAGCCACCGTGCATGTTGCCTAGCAACTCAACCGCTTTTTCTTTACTGATCAGATCACAGCTCACTTCGCCTTTAACAATGGCACTTAAGAAACCGGCTTTTACGTAAGCGGCTTCGTCAACACCAGGAGGTACACGCTCAGAAATCAGTTCCAGCAGAAACTCTTCCTCGCCTGCAGGTGGATTTTTCAGTAATTCTACTAATTCGGCCACTTGTTCCGCGTTTAACGGTTTTGGTGGGATTCCTTCAGCAGCACGCTCTTCTACGTGTTTGCGATATTCTTCTAACACGATGTTTTCCTCATGGTTATTCCTGCCAATTCGAACGGTCCCGGAGCAGGAAGTGACTATTTAAACGCCGGAATTATAACGGCATATATAACGAATTTGAATTTTTATGCAGTTTCGCAGACTTATAGCCGCTATTCAGCCAGACTATTGTTGTAACCACCGGGGTAACAACCGTATTTCTGCTAGCTTTTACGGATATTCAGCCTGTCTTAGCGCAAACTGTGTTCCGGTACGTTTTCTGCCCGCAACGGGGAAAAACGCATTAACCGGCCGCGCTCGCCGTCTGTCAGTATATATACCGATCCATCACGACCTACTATCACATCCCGTAAACGCTCATTTAT
>OJDQ01000751.1_pt1 | contig 11684 bp, 10 predicted proteins | sample 1592851 | NCBI WGS metagenome assembly OJDQ01 (sample SAMN05416774, study PRJEB24817) | seawater metagenome | isolation source: Sea water | place: Canada:Atlantic | collected 2013-07 | reverse complement strand
ATTTTCTCCAGATATACCTGTTCGGCCTGTTCAAGCGGCATTATATCTTCTGCTACGGCCTGAGTTTCGGTTGGGCCAACGCCAAGAATTTGCGGCGGCAGATCGCTCACCAGGATGTCGTCATCGTTCGACATGAGCGCGGCTTGCTCCACAATACTCTTGAGCTCGCGGATATTGCCCGGAAAACTATACTGCGACAGGGTTTGTAAGGTGCGTTCGCTAAAATGCTTGTGGCGATGTTCGCTGCCAGCGAGAAAATGTTTACATAGCAAAGGGATATCTGATTTTCGCTCACGCAGGGCGGGAAGGTAGATAGGAAAACCGGCAATACGGAAATACAGATCCTGGCGAAACTCGCCCTTTTCCACCATGGCCAGCAGATTTTTGTGGCTGGCACATACCAGGCGGAAATCCGCCTTTTTCTGTTTTAATCCACCAACCGGCCGGTAACACTGAGTTTCCAGTAAGCGCAGCAGTTTTACCTGCATGTTAAGTGGCACATCACCAATCTCGTCAAAAAACACGGTACCACCGTTGGCCACTTCAATCAGGCCTTTTTTGCTGTTGGTTGCGCCGGTGAAAGCGCCTTTTTCATAGCCAAACAGTTCCGACTCAAACAGGCTTTCATTGAGGCCGGTACATTCAATCACCACAAAAGGTTTGTCTTTGCGACGACTGGATTGATGCACGGCCTGGGCTACCAATTCCTTACCGGCTCCGGTTTCACCCTGCAGTAACACGGCGATCTCTGATTGCGCAGCGCGGTTAATGCGGTTAAGCATTTGCTTGAAATTGTCGGAGCCGCCAATCATTTTGTTTTTCTGAGAGTCGGCAGCGGCATAGCTGATGCGATCGAGGATTTCCAGGTATCCGATGGTCATGCCATCTTCATCCCGCACTGGCTTCATTAAAATATCGCAGTAGGTTTTGCCGTCTTTAGTGTTATGTATATGGACTACGCTGCTGGGGCGGTGGGTTTGCTGACACTGTGACAGCGGGCATTCTTCACCGCGCTTATCGCACGGCGCATCGTTGCGATGGGAAACCGCATAACAGGTACTGTTACCAACAATGACTTCCGTATCATAGGTCTCACGGTAGGCGTCATTTACGGCCTGAATAATGTAATCGTTAGTAATGAATATCGCCGGTTTATCAATGGCGTTAATCATTGACTGAATAAGCGACGCGTTCATAACAACCCTCTCCTGAGACAAATATGGCAGCTCAACGCTGCGCTTGTTTGTCAAATCTGACACAGCTTAAAGTGCTTAACAAGCCGTTTTGTTTATTAATATATTAAAAATCTAATATAAAACATCATCCTACTATGTTTACACCACAATGGCACGAATATTGGTAAATAACTTGTTAACAGACAGGTTTGTTCAACGGTTTTGTTAGTCAATAGTGTGGCAATGCTAGCAGAGTCAATAACGATAAAAGAGAATGATTATGGCAAAAATAGTGGTGTTAGGTGCAGGAACCGGTGGCATGCCAGCGGCCTACGAAGTAAAGGAAGCGTTAGGTGCAGAGCATGAGGTAATGGTGGTAAACGAACGGCAGGAATTCCGGTTCGTACCTTCTAACCCCTGGGTTGCCGTAGGCTGGCGGGAAGCCGGGGCGGTTACCATGCCAATCGAAAAATATCTGGCGAAAAAGAAAATCGGTTTCAAGTGTGCCCGGGTCGATAAGATTGATGCTGATACTAATCAGCTGGTCACCGGCGAAGGCGAAATCATTGACTATGATTACCTTATTATCGCCACGGGTCCGCGTCTGGCCTTCGACCAGATTGAAGGTGCGGGTCCGCAAGGGTTCACTCAGTCAGTGTGTACGCTGGATCATGCTGAACAGTGTTATGCCGACTTTGAAAAGCTGGTGGCTAATCCCGGCCCGGTGGTGGTGGGCTCGTTTCAGGGGGCTAGCTGTTTTGGCCCGGCTTATGAGTATGCTTTTATTCTGGATAAGGCCCTGCGCGACGCGAAGATCCGTCATAAAGTGCCGATGACTTTTGTGACCAGTGAACCCTACATTGGTCACCTTGGCCTGGGCGGCGTGGGCGATTCTAAATCGATGCTCGAATCGGAATTGCGCAACCGTAATATCAAGTGGATTTGTAACGCTCAGGTCGACAAGGTGGAAGAGGGGATGATGCACGTCTCTGAGCTCAACCGTAAGGGCGAGGTGGAATATACTTATGAAGAACCTTTCAGTCATTCCATGTTGATCCCGCCGTTCGGCGGGGTGCCCGCGGTAGCCAATGTGGAAGGGTTGTGTAACCCCAAAGGGTTTGTGATCACTGATGAGTTCCAGCGCTCACCGAAGTACCCGAATATTTTCTCAGGGGGTGTTTGTGTTGCAATTCCGCCGGTTGAAGCAACACCGGTGCCTACCGGCACGCCGAAAACCGGGTATATGATTGAAACCATGATGACGGCCATTGCACATAATATGAAGTCCATCATTGTGGACGATAAACCGCCTTCAACCAAAGGCACCTGGCATGCAATTTGTTTGGCTGATATGGGCGACACCGGTGCCGCATTTGTAGCTATGCCGCAAATTCCGCCGCGTAACGTTACCTGGTTTAAAAAGGGTAAATGGGTGCATCTGGCTAAGATTGCCTTTGAAAAATATTTCATGCGTAAGATGAAAACCGGTACCAGCGAACCTGTATACGAGAAATACGTGTTGAAGGCACTGGGTATCGAAAGACTGGAGCAGGATGACAAATGATCAGACTCACTAAGAAAGCAGTGTTAATGGGGTGCTTATTGCTCCCCCTGGCCGCTCAGGCCCAACAGCTTAGCGAAGCAGAGTTTAAAACGCAGGCGAAGCAGAAGGCCATGCAACTGGGCAAAACGCTGAAACAAAACCTGCAGCAGGCGGTAAAAGCCGGCGGGTTACCTAATGGTGTTCAGGTGTGTAAGGACATCGCGCCGGCTATAGCAGCACAACTCAGCACCGATGGCTGGCAGGTAGGGCGCACCGCGTTGAAAGTACGCAACCCGCAAAACCGGGCAGACAGCTGGGAGAAATCATCGCTGATGGCCATGGTGAAAGGGCTGGAGGAGGGTTTGGAGCCCGGCGCCCTGGCAACAGTTCATGTTGATGAAGCAGCCGGTAAATATCGTTTTATGGCGCCAATTATGACTGGCGGCTTATGCCTCAACTGTCATGGCGTGTCGCTGGCAGAACCAGTGAAGGAAGCCATCAAACAGCAATACCCGGATGATGAGGCAACCGGCTTTGCCGCGGGAGATTTACGCGGTGCTTTTACGGTGACCTATCAGGCTGGAGAATAACATGGCAAAGGGCTCTCTTAGTGCGCTGCTGGTGACACTTTGCCTGACATGGCCAGCGGCAAATGCGCTGGCCGCTGATGAGCGTATGGCTGTAACGCTTAACGAGGAGCAAAAATCGTTTGTGCTGGGTCATATGCGCGACATGCTTGAAGCGCTAACCGATACCCAGCAATTGCTATTGGAAGGCAAGCGGGAGGAGCTTCGCCAGCGTATCGCGAACCTGCAAACCCGCGAGCAGGCGAATCGCCCTAAAGGGTTGGGCAAGCAAATACCGCAGGCTTTTCGCGCAATGGCGCAGAGTATGCGGCCACACTGGCAGGCAATCCAGGATCCACAGCTGAGCGAAGACGAGGTACGCCAGCATGTCGTGGATTTGATGCAGGTATGTAATGCCTGTCATCGCACTTTTGCTATTCAGTAATTTCCCCCCGTTACCACCGTTAATAAGCGGGCAGTTTGCCCGCTTACTCACACCAGATTTCGGCAAAATATTAGTCGGTTCAGTTGCTTGACCGCGATCAATTATTAACCTCCCGGATTACAGTATCTTCATAGCACTTCTCTGATGATCAGGCCTGCCAGTTATGACAGCTAACTGACAAATATGGCAGGCCGGTGTCAATTTGCTTAGTAGATTTCCACCATACATTCAAATGAATATAATTTAATCCATTTATATCAATGGGTTGCTTGGTTTTTCGTGGTTGGCGCAAGTTATGCAAAGTGATGAACATCAGGGCCGCCGGGCCTTATATATCGAGCCGGATTCAGCTTGTCAGCACGACTTGTTGTCATTCTGTTGGTGGTCACCCCCAGTTTTTATTTTGAAATATCAAAGGAGAGTCTCATGAGCGATACGTTGATAGAACTATCGCGGTTACAATTTGCTTTAACAGCAATGTTCCACTTTATCTTTGTCCCGCTAACCCTGGGGTTAACGTTTCTGTTAGCCATCATGGAGTCGGTATATGTGATGACCGGTAAAGAAATCTACAAACAAATGACCCAGTTCTGGGGCAAATTGTTTGGGATCAATTTTGCTATTGGCGTTGCAACCGGGCTTACGATGGAGTTCCAGTTCGGTATGAACTGGTCTTATTATTCTCACTACGTGGGCGATATCTTTGGCGCGCCGCTGGCCATTGAAGGCTTAATGGCGTTCTTTTTGGAATCCACTTTTGTGGGCTTGTTCTTCTTTGGTTGGGACAAGATGTCAAAGGTGAAGCACTTAATGGCTACCTGGCTGGTAGCGATTGGGTCTAACTTCTCGGCGTTGTGGATTTTAATCGCCAATGGCTGGATGCAAAATCCGGTAGGCGCCACATTTAATACCGAATCCATGCGGATGGAAATGACCAGCTTTAGCGAAGTGATTTTTAACCCCGTGGCACAGGTGAAATTTGTTCACACTGTCTCGGCAGGCTATGTGACCGGCGCAATCTTCATACTGGCCATCTCCAGCTACTATCTGCTTAAGCATAAACATATCGCCTTTGCCCGTCGCTCCTTTGCGATTGCGGCGAGTTTTGGTCTGGCCGCCACGCTGTCGGTGATTGTGCTCGGTGATGAAAGCGGCTACGAAATTGGTGACGTGCAGAAAGTTAAACTGGCCGCGGTTGAAGCTGAATATGAAACTCATCACGCTCCGGCTCCCTTTACCATTTTAGGTATTCCCGATGATGAAGGGGAGAAAATGGATTACGCCGTCCAAATTCCATGGTTAATGGGCATCATTGCTACCCGTTCACTGGACGAGGAAGTGACTGGTATCAAGGATCTCAAAGAGATGCACCGGGTTCGCATTTTATCTGGCGTGCAGGCGCAAAAGCAGCTCGAAAAGGTCAAAAACGGCACCGCGACACCTGCTGAGCTGGATATGTTTGAGCGGAATAAAGACGACCTGGGTTATGCCTTGTTACTCGAGCCATTTGCCGATGACATCACTCAGCCAACCCCTGAGGCGCTGGAGAAAGCCGTGAATTACAGCATTCCGCCGGTTGCTCCCTTGTTTTACGGATTTCGTTTAATGGTTCTGGCGGGTTTTCTGATGCTGGCACTCTTTATCGCAGCTTTCTATTACAGCACTAAGCACCAGATCACTAAGCCCCGGTGGTTGCTGAAATCGGCCCTGTGGGCTTTACCGCTGCCGTGGATTGCCTCTGAAGCGGGTTGGTTTGTGGCTGAATATGGCCGTCAGCCCTGGTCTATCGCCGAAGTGTTACCAGTGCACACCGCAGTGTCGAACCTGTCTGTTTCAGACGTGGTGACTACGCTGGTGGCTTACACTCTGTTCTATGCAACGATGTTCGTGATTGGCTTCTATCTGATGAAAAAATACGCCAAAAAAGGACCGGTCCCACCGGAAGATGACACTAAACTGGACGATGCAATTGGCCTGGGCACTCAAGGAGCAAACGCATGATTGATTATGAAGTACTACGAGTAATTTGGTGGGTGCTGGTTGGCGTATTGCTGATAGGCTTTGCCATTACTGATGGATTTGATTTGGGGGTTGGCGCACTGCTTACCCTGATTGGCAAAACCGACGACGAACGCCGGGTAATGATCAACACGGTGGGTCCACACTGGGATGGAAATCAGGTTTGGTTTATCACCGCTGGCGGTGCTATTTTTGCTGCGTGGCCAATGATTTACGCGACTGCTTTTTCGGGGTTCTATCTGGCTTTGGCGCTGGTGCTGATCGCCTTATGGATGCGTCCGCTGGGTTTTGATTTTCGCAGCAAGCTGGCGGACAAACGCTGGCGTACCAGCTGGGACTGGGCATTGTTTACTTCGGGCTTTGTCCCTGCGTTAATCTTTGGCGTTGCCTTTGGTAATTTGCTGTTGGGCGTGCCTTTCGAGCTGGATGGTAACCTAAAAGCGACTTACACCGGTTCATTCTTTGGTTTGCTTACCCCGTTTGCACTGGTCGCTGGGTTGGTGTCAGTGGCGATGATCCTTAACCATGGTGCCACCTGGCTGCAAATGAAAACCGATAGCTTTATTGAGGTTCGGGCTCGGGCCGTCTCCGTCATTCTGTCTCTGGTAACGGTCGTGCTGTTTATACTGGCTGGCCTTTGGGTTGCCTTTGGTCTGGATGGTTTTGTGGTGACTTCTGTAGTGGATACTATGGCTACGTCTAACCCGCTTAGAAAGGAAGTAGCGGTTGAGGCCGGTGCATGGATGGCTAATTACAGCAAATACCCCTGGATGGTAGTGGCGCCTCTGTTAGGTATTGGTGCAGGATTAGCCTGCGCTTTCTTCTCCAAAGCAGGCCGCGGTGGCTGGGCGTTTGTGAGCAGCGCGCTGATGATGACCGGGATTATTCTGACTGCGGGCTTCTCAATGTTCCCATTCCTGATGCCAAGCACTACCATGCCGGTGGCAAGCTTAACCGTGTGGGATGCAACATCCAGTGAAATGACCCTGAAAATTATGTTTGGTGTCGCCTGTGTATTTGTTCCTATTGTACTGAGCTATACCGCATACGGCTTTTATGTAATGCGTGGTCGCATTAAAAACAGCGACTTAGACTCATCTCACGCGATTTATTAAGGAGAACAGAACATGTGGTATTTTACCTGGATATTAGGTGTGTTGCTGGCTTGTTCATTTGGCATTATTAATGCCATGTGGTTAGAATCGACTGAGAATTTGGATCGTCCTGAAGACTCAGAAGATCAGTAGTGAACGAGAACCCGTCCCTGCCACGGTGGTTTAATGCCACCGTCATTAAACAGGGTGTTGCATCGCGCAGCACCTTGTTTTTATTGGTGGCCATAAAAACCACCCGACTCCTGTGTTTAATTGCCGGTTACTGGCTGTTTGCCGCGATGATGCACGATTGGGTGGTGCTGGCTCAGCAGCCGGATATGAGTGACTGGCTGGGTCTGGCGGCTGCGTTATTACTGGCCTGGCTACTGCAGGACGATGCTTATCGGCGCACCTTGCAGGCTAAAACCGATTTACTTAATGGCCTTGAAAAGCGCTTTGCCGAGCGTTTGGTGGCAGAGCAAACCTCGTTAGTCGGCACCCATTCGGCTTACTTCTGGCAATCGGTATGGACCCGCCACATCAGCGCGCTGGCTCACTGGCGCTACGACTATCAGGTGCAACAATACGTGGCGGTGCTTACGCCGTTTTTCGCGCTGCTGTTTATTCTGGTGGTTAACCCGGTGGTGGGGGGCAGCCTGCTAATCACATTGCCGCTCATCCCGCTGTTTATGATTTTGGTGGGTAAGGGCGCTGCGGCGCTTCAGCGGAAACACTTTGTTGCCCTCACCCGGCTCGGCAGCCTGTTTGTTGATCGCCTCACGGCGCTGGGGTTACTGGCCAGTTTTCGCACCCATCAGATTGAACAAAAGATTTTAAAACAAGCCAGTGACGACCTGAACGAACGCACCATGAAAGTGGTTGGCGTGGCGTTTTTATCCAATACCGTACTGGATTTCTTTTCGACCATCGCCGTTGCCTTAATTGCGGTGTTTATTGGCTTTAGTTTATTGGGCGAGTTCTCGTTAGGCCCGGTGCTTACGCTGCATTCTGGCTTATGGTTGTTACTTACCGCGCCATTGCTGTTTTCTGAACTTAAAGCGCTGGGGCAGTTTTACCATCAGAAGGCCGAGGCTGAAGCTGCGCGCGATGCGGCTGGCGACTGGCTTGCGACGCTGGATGCCGGGCAGCTGGATGAACCGGCTAACGAACTCACCGAGCCGCAGCAGTTTAGCTTACAACTGGCGGATAACCTGCTTGCCAGCCAGTCATTAACGTTGCTGCCTGGAGACTGGGTAGCCGTAACCGGGCCGTCTGGCAGTGGTAAATCCCTGTTACTGGAAGCCTTGGCTGGCCAGCGGGCGGGGGATTATCGTCTGCCTTGTCGGGTGGCTATGCTTACTCAGCACCCGGTAATGTTACCCGCCACGCTGCGGGAAAATCTTAATTATCAGCGCACTTTTACCACCGCCAGACTGGAACAGGCACTTAGTGAAGTGGAGCTTAAGCCATGGCTGGACTCGCTGCCGGCCGGGCTCGATACGCCGCTGGCGGAAGTGCCTGCTATCTCGGGCGGACAGGCGCAGCGTCTGGCTCTTGCGCGCTTGTTACTGTCTGACGCGCCGGTGTGGCTGCTCGATGAGCCCACTGCGCATCTACCCGAAGCGCAGCATCACAGCCTTAGCCAGCTTATTCATTCCCTGGGGCACGGGCGAACCGTGTTATGGGTTTCCCACAAGGCGTTACCGGATGACTGGTTTAACCGAACCTGGCAGGTGGAAAACCGCAGGGTGCAGCAAACGCACGGGGAGGCAATTTCGTGAAAGCCTTTATTACCGTGTTACTGGCAGTGCTGCACGGCGGTGCCGGGCTGGCGATTTTAATGGTTTCTTCCTGGTTTATTGCCGCCTGCGCTGTGGCTCCGGTGAATTTTAACTATATGCTGCCGGCGGTAGTGATCAGAGCCCTGGCGCTGTTACGCATTGGTAGTGGCTATGCTCATATGTGGGTAGGTCACAAGCACTTACTGCAACTTACCTCGTTGCTTCGCGTGCAACTATTTGAACGGCTGTTTGCCGCGCAGATCCGCCAGCGCAGTGAGGAAGTCGAAGCGCTGGCCAGTCATACCGAGGCTATTGCTGCGGTGTGGGTCGGCTGGGTTTCTCAGCAGGCCTCAGCTCTACTCATGCTGATGGTGAGCGCAGTAACGCTGCTGGTGCTGGATTTCCCTTTTGCTGGCTGGACAATAGCACTTGGCGTTATATGGCTGATGATCATGGCTGTACTCTGTATGCAAGGGCTTACTTTAGCTAAGGTTCAGGTGCTTCAGGAGCATAATTTCAGAGAGCAATCCGATGTGGTGCTCAGAAGTGTGGCCATCTGGCATTTAAAAACAGTGCAAGAGCAGTTAGCGCAGTTACCCTCCGCACAAACGTTGTGGCAGACTGAAACCAGTCAGCAGCGGCTTACTTTGCAGAGTATGTGGGTGTTTCAGGGGCTTGCCTGGGCGCTGATGCTGATGATTATTTATCTGGCTATCCATACTCAGCTTGAAGGTGACGGCGGTAACCCGCTGTTGCTGGTGGTGCCCATGCTGTTGCTCAGCGCCGGTGACTGGCTGGGCCGTTCCTTCAATGGTCAGCCCGCGCTGAACCGTTATGTGCAGGGCAAACAGGCACTTAAAACACTACCAGTAGAGCCTCTGCAACTGACAGACGCCGTACCACTGTCTGACACGCTCAAACTGACAGACTTTGGTTCTGTGAACCTACCCGAACAAAAAGTGACGGCGGAGTTTGATGTCTGCGGTCTTTATCTGGTTGGCGGACCAAGCGGCGCAGGCAAGTCCCAGTTATTGCAGGCTATCAGCGGGTTAGTAGCCAGCCATGGGCAACGTCTTTGTGATGATGAAGCGCCGGGGGAGGGCCTGATTGAAGGCTGGCTATATCTGGAGCAGCAACCGGTGATCCTCGCCGCCACGCTCAGACATAACCTGACCCTGGGCCGGGACTTTTCGGCTACGCAGCTTAATGACGTACTGAGCAAAGTTGGCCTGGCTCAGCTTAACGACCTGGGTGAGTGGCTCGGCCCGGGTGGCCGTGTATTATCAGGCGGCGAGCGCAAGCGCTTAGGCATAGCACGAGCAATGCTTATCCACTCACCGGTGTGGCTGCTGGATGAACCCTTTGAGGGGCTCGATGGAGCAGCGGTTAGTCAGCTGGTTAGCCTGTTACAACAGGACGCTGCAACGCGTCTTATCATTATTGCCAGTCACGTGTATCCGGCTGAACTGCAATGTAAAGACACGCTGATACTAAGTCCTGTAAGCTAATTCCATCAGGCTACGCGGATAGGGATCACATCATCGGTGATCCCATGTTTAAACCGGGCTTTTAAACAATCGGCTGAACCGGCCTCGAATTCCCGGCAGGTAGAGGAGCGTTGCGCGTAGATACTGCAACTCACCTGTGTGCCAATTTCCCCTTTCAGGGCTACGCACCTGGGGTTGGGTTGATTAGTACCGGCCATGGAAACTAAATTAGGTGAAATTTTAGTGGTCAGTTCTGCCGGCACCGAACCACCGGCAAAGGGATCGGACTCAGCCCAGTAAAAAGACACCCGAAAGGTGGCGCAACAGGCACCACAATCCACACAAGACAACATATAACTGCTCCACACTATGTGCAAAACAACCAGTGATTAGCTGGGTTTGCGAGCTAACGCATAAGGGTAAGAAAAAATCATCTGGAAGGCAGGCAGAGGGTACCCACTCTTCACTACAGAATGTGAATTATGCCACCAAAACTGAAAAACCATAAATAAAATAAATTCACGTAAATCAATATTTTGCTTGGTTTAATGAAGGTGGGTTTAGGCTCTATAAGGTTAAGACCTGCCAGCTGGCAAAGCTTTTGCTGTATCAACGTAATGACCTATTTTACTTTGATACAGAGAACCGGCAAATGAGCAAAATTCAAATCACGCCATTTTTCCATGAGCCCACGTTTACCGTGACCTACGTGGTGACTGACCGCGCCACTAACAGCTGCGCTATTATCGATCCAGTGCTTGACTATGATGCTGCCGCCGGGGCCGTTTCCCATGAGTTTGCTGACAAAGTTGTCAGTTACGTTGACAAAAATGGCTTAACGCTGGAGTGGATCCTGGAAACCCACGCCCATGCCGATCATCTGACTGCCGCGCCCTACATTAAAGACAAGCTGGGTGGTCTGATTGGTGTAGGCGATCACATTCGCCGCGTACAATCCACTTTCAAAACGATTTATAACCTGGAAAGCACGTTTCTGACTGATGGGAGTCAGTTTGATCAGCTGTTTGTTGATGGTGAGGTGATAACGCTGGGTCACCTTGATATGGAAGTGCTGCATACCCCCGGGCATACCCCGGCCTGTGTCTCTTACTACATTGAAGATGCCGTGTTTGTTGGCGATACCCTTTTTATGCCCGACTATGGTACAGCCAGGGCAGATTTCCCCAATGGCAGCGCGCAAACGTTATATCAGTCTATTCGCAAAATTCTCGCCCTGCCAGAGCCCACCCGGATGTTTGTTGGCCACGACTATAAAAGCGCAACACGCGATGATTTCGCCTGGGAAACCTCGGTTATTGAACAGCGTCGCAACAATATCCATGTGAAAGACGGCGTGAGTCAGGCCGACTTTGTGGCCATGCGGGAAGCACGGGATGCAACGCTGGCGGTGCCTAAGCTGTTGTTCCCGGCTATTCAGGTCAATGTCAGAGCTGGCCAGATGCCGCCGGCGGAAGACAATGGCAAGTGTTACCTTAAAATCCCGCTGACGATTAAGTCATAACTATGATTTTCACTTTTATCGGCGCCATTGTAATTGGTGTAAGCCTGGGCTT
>OJDQ01000744.1_pt1 | contig 11809 bp, 9 predicted proteins | sample 1592851 | NCBI WGS metagenome assembly OJDQ01 (sample SAMN05416774, study PRJEB24817) | seawater metagenome | isolation source: Sea water | place: Canada:Atlantic | collected 2013-07 | reverse complement strand
AGCACAACCTTGCCAAGGTTGGGGTCGGGAGTTCGAATCTCCTTTCCCGCTCCAAATTCAAAAACCTCAGTGCGAAAGTACTGGGGTTTTTTTATGCGAGCAACTCCCGACCCAAGGGTCGAGAGCTGGAGCGCCAGTCCGATCGATCTCCTTTCCCGCTCTAAATTCGAAAACCTCAGTGCGAAAGTACTGGGGTTTTTTTATGCGAGAAACTCCCGACCCAAGGGGCGAGAGCTGGAGCGCTTTTTGGGCGCTCCAAATCGACGACTATTATCGCAATGCGCCATGCGCTGCCTGATAGTCGAATGTTTTACCGTCACTTTCAGCTTCCGCTGCCATGTCTTCTAAACGCTGAAAGCGTTCTATCTCGTCATCTGCTAGAAAATGCAGGCAATCGCCACCGAAGAACCATAGTAAGTCGCGATCGATAGCGGGCATTAGTTGCGGGTGGTGTGTTGCGATATTGGCTAATAGATCATGGCCTGATTCATAACCTGAACCAGTTTGTTGCACCAGCTGGTCAATAACGAGCTGTAATTGCTGTAGAATCTCTTCCGAAATTGCTGTGCTGTCCTGCTTGCTCGCATTTAGCAGACGAGTTTGGGTGTTTTTAAGTAGCCCTAAGTGATAGTCCAGACGTTCGCTCATTCGATCTCTCATAAGGTTATAGGTATGGTTCCGGCATTAATGGTGGAAGGCCTCGCTAAAGTATATGGCAACGGCTTTGAAGCCTTAAAAGGTATAAACCTCACAGTACAGCAAGGCGATTTCTTTGCTTTGCTGGGGCCAAATGGTGCGGGTAAGTCAACCACCTTGGGTATTGTATCGAGTCTGATACAGAAAACATCTGGTTCGGCATCTATTATGGGCTTTGATGTGTCCAAGCAGGCATTTGATGCCAAGCGTCATTTGGGCGTCGTACCGCAAGAATTCAATTTTAACCAGTTTGAAAAAGTGTACGACATTGTCGTTACTCAAGCGGGGTACTTCGGTATGACTCGCAAAGAAGCAGCAACCAGCACTGAAAAGTTGTTACGTCAGCTTGATCTATGGGACAAGCGTGATCAGCCGTCAAGAATGCTTTCTGGTGGTATGAAGCGTCGTTTGATGATTGCTCGTGCTTTGGTGCATGGTCCGAAAGTCTTGATTCTGGACGAGCCAACCGCGGGAGTGGATATCGAACTACGTCGTTCAATGTGGGCTTTTATGCAAGAGCTCAATAAAAGCGGTACTACCATTATTCTTACGACCCACTATTTGGAAGAAGCGGAGCAGTTGTGCCGTAACATCGCCATTATCAACAAGGGGCATATTGTTAAGTGCATGAGTACCCGCGAGTTACTGAGTCAACTTAAGACTGAAACCTTCGTGTTCGATTTGATATCCCCGGTTGCTGAATCATTCAACTTGCCGGGTTTCGAAACGAATATTGCTAATTTAGAAAGCATTGAAGTCACGGTTGAAAAGGGGCAAAGCATTAATCAAATTTTTGCTTTGCTAACCGAACAGGGGGCTGAAGTTCGTAGTATGAGAACCAAGTCAAATCGTTTAGAAGAGCTATTTGTCGGCTTAGTTCAGGGAGACAACGCATGAGCTTAATGCGCGTACAATGGGTAGCCTTCAATACCATTCTAGTGAAGGAAGTTCGTCGATTTATGCGTATCTGGCAGCAAACCTTATTGCCGCCAGCCATTACGATGACACTCTACTTCGTTATTTTTGGTACTTTGATCGGTTCGCGAATTGGTGAAATGGGCGGCGTAGATTATATGTCCTTCATTGTTCCTGGTTTAATCATGATGAGTGTTATTACTAACGCGTATGGCAATGTGTCGTCGTCGTTTTTTAGTAATAAGTTTCAACGCAGTGTTGAAGAAATGATGGTGGCTCCGGTTCATCCGGTGACAATTTTATTAGGATATCTTGGCGGTGGTGTCGTGCGCGGAGTTCTTGTTGGCGCTATCGTAACGCTTCTGTCGTTATATTTTACCGACTTGAAAATCTATAATATTTGGATCGTGGTCAGTGTCATACTGCTATCGGCTATTTTGTTCTCACTTGGTGGTTTTATTAATGGGGTTTTCGCTACTAAGTTTGATGACATTGCCATTATACCGACCTTCATTATTACGCCCTTGACCTATTTAGGCGGTGTGTTTTATTCCATTAGTCTTCTGCCTGAGTTTTGGCAGGGGGTATCAAAGTTAAATCCAATTTTGTACATGGTGAATACCTTCCGTTACGGCGTGATGGGGGTGTCTGATGTCAGTGTTGTATTTGCATTTGGTATGTTGATTTTCTTTATCGTCATTTTAGCCGCGTACAGTGTTTGGTTGTTGCAGCGCGGCGTAGGAATGCGACAGTAGTAGGAGATAGTGTTATGGCATCAGTTCACAGCGACAACAATCCATTGGGTCAGGTATCTGCCTATCGCGATACCTATGATCCGAGTGTGCTGTTTCCAATTGAGCGTGACGAAAGCTGGAGGGCACAAGGATTAGATCGCAATCAATTCCCCTTTTTCGGCGTTGATATTTGGAACGGTTACGAGATTTCTTGGTTGAATGCCAAGGGTAAGCCCTTGGTTTGCACGGCGGAGTTCCGGATTCCAGCTACTAGCCGTTATTTGATTGAGTCTAAGTCATTCAAGCTCTATCTGAATTCCTTTAATCAGTCGCGCTTTGACAGCGTAGACGCTGTAAAGGCGCTCATGGTTGCCGATTTATCTGCTGCGGCAGGTGTGGCTGAAGGGACGTTTGTAGACGTTATTTTTCATGGCTTTGATACGCAATTTCCGTCAGCGCCAGAGGCGAAATGCTTAGATGATATTGATATCGAAGTATCTAGCTATGAACTTGATCCCGAATTTCTACGCGCTAGTGGGGATGAAATTTTCGACGGCTGGCTCTGCAGTCATCTGTTGAAGTCGAATTGTCCGGTGACAGGGCAGCCCGATTGGGGCAGTATCTTCGTTTATTATCGAGGATCCAAGATCGACGAAGCGGGCTTGTTGCAGTACTTAGTGTCCTTACGTCAGCACCAAGATTTTCATGAGCAGTGCGTCGAGCGCACTTTTAGGGATATTTCAGCGCGATGTCAGCCGGAAGCATTGACGGTTTATGCTCGCTATGTGCGACGTGGCGGTTTGGATATCAATCCATTCCGTAGTTCTATGACGGATGCAAAAGCAGAGAATTTCAGACTGTTTCGGCAGTAATTGGGATTTTTCGGTCGTGTCATTAAGTGCGTCAGGCGACGCACTTTCCGCGTAACTTGCGTGCTGCTTTTTCTAGCGCGTCAGCCACTTTATCTTTATCTTCTTCGCGAATTTTATCCGTTTCCATGTGTAGGGCAAAGCCTTCGATATCGTGGTTAACATAGTTATTATCGATACCATTATCTAGGCGATAATCGACCACTTGGAAGGTGGGTATCGGATCGCGAAAACCTTTAACAATTGCATTGGATCGGCTCCGACATACGATTCGGTCTCGTACTAAGCTGTAGGTATCTTGGGATATTAAAATTTCTCCCGCTTCAGCTTCGGTCTCCAGGCGGCTGGCTAGGTTAACTTCTTTACCGATAATGGTGTAATCCATGCGGCTTTCTGTACCAAAGTTACCGACTGTGCAGTAGCCCGTGCTGATACCCATTCGGATCTGTAAGGGCGTTGTTAATCCATGCTCAGCCCAGCGTTGGCGAAGTTTGTCCATATGACGACGCATTTCGATGGCCATAGATACGCAAGCGAGGGCATCGCGTTTGGTGCCTTTGGTTTTGGGATCTCCAAAGAAAATCATGATGCCATCACCAATAAATTTATCGATGGTGCCGCCATATTTCAGCGCGATTTGCGACATATCGGTTAGATAGGTATTCAGTAAGTCGGTGAAGGCTTCCGCTTCCATTTGTTCTGATAATGCGGAAAAGCCGACGATATCTGAGAAAAATACGACTAGTTTTTTACGTTGTGTTTCTAGACGAGCTTGTCGGCGTCCTGAAAAGATCGACTCCCATACCTGCGGGGCAACGTACTTAGATACCTGATGCGATAGCGCTTGGAAGCGCTCTACTTGCCCTTGAAACTTCAGTTTCAAACGAATAAGGTCGCGGGCTTGGCGATAGCTGTTATACGCCGTAAGAGCCAGATGCACACCGACGCCTGTTGCAGTAATTAAAAATACTTCTGTTGGTAATTGAGGCATAGGGGTATAGCCAATCACGAGGTAGGCTGCCGCTGCACCTGAGATAAGCGAGACAATACAAAATGCCCATGCGGTGAAGCTACCCACAACAATAAAGCTGGTGTTGATCATGATGAGAAAGAGTACAACCAGCTCCATTGGGAAATTAATGTAGCCAAGAAACAGACCACACCAAAGTGCGTCACCATGAATAAGAAATTGGCGTGTAATATAAGCGCGACGACGACGGAAAGGGCGACTTAGTATATAAATGAGATGTGGATACGTTAGCGCAATGACTGGGACTATCATCATTTGCTCACCGTAGTAACCATAATGCATGGCCGCAAACATCGCTAATGCAGCGACCCCGTAGCCAAATATGCGAGCTACATAGTCCTGTCTTGGCAAGGTCGTCTCGGAGAAATGAGAGAGGTCTTGTGGACTAGCCATGCTCACATCCTAGATTGTTATTATTATGTTAGGTAAAACCTATCACTTCTAGTGACATAGTCTTAGATCTAAGTATATACCGTTAAATTAAGGGCGCAGCAATAGCCTGTCTGGAATGTCATGAACCATGTTGGGTATTATGCGCCAAATGAATAACTAAAGAGAAGGTCAAAAAATGGACGCAATTAAGGCGATTACTGAACGAGTTTCCGTCCCTCAATTGACAGGGCCCGACATTACTATGGCGCAAAAAGAGACATTGTTTCAGGCTGCCTTGCGAGCTCCTGATCACGCATGGTTAAGACCAAGCCGATACATCACCATTAGTGGAGACGCACGATCAACGCTAGGGGAGATCTTCTTGCAATCAACACCGGAGTGGGAGAGCCTCTCTGAGGAGCGCCAACAGAAGCTGAGAGGCATGTTACAGCGCGCTCCATTGGTTATTGTAGCGGTCACGCGGGTACAAGATCATCCCAAAGTGCCACGGGACGAACTATTACTATCAACCGGTGCTGGCATACAAAATATGCTGACAGCTGCTTGGGCTCTAGGACTAGGAGCAATTTGGCGCACCGGAGATATGGTGCATAGCGAAGGTGTCCGTCAGGCATTGGGACTAACCACTGACGATGTCATCACTGGGTTCGTTTATATAGGCCACGTTAACTGCACACTGAAGCAACCGCCAGTGATGCTATCTACCGACTTTGTTAGCGAATGGAATGGCGAAACTCTTGTAAAAACAAACGACTAGGCAAAGTGTATTGACGCTTCGTAAGTGCCTGCGTATAGTACGCGACCTCTGAATTGCGCTTTTAAGGCGTGCATTTAGAAATTGGTGAGGTGTCCGAGTGGCTGAAGGAGCACGCCTGGAAAGTGTGTATAGGTTTATCCCTATCGAGGGTTCGAATCCCTCCCTCACCGCCAGTATTTAATGAAAGAGCCCCGCAATGCGGGGCTTTTTTTTGTCTATTTAATCCGCGAACCTCCGGTTCATATCTCCTTTTTTATATTCTGTAAGGAGTATATCGATAGAAAATCTGTTTATTTCAATGCTAGTAGCTAGGCTTATCAATATGTTTTAGAAGTCATACAAGGGTTTGGTGACAGCATGGCGATAGGTAGCCGCAGGAATGGTCAACTTTGGATATGGATGACGGTTTCGTTTGTAACTGGATTATTAATCAGTTATTGGGCCTCTGTTCGTGTTGAGCAATCGAATCAGGAGCACATAGACCGAGCGTTATCAACTCAGGCTCAAGATCTGATTCAGCAGATTTACAATCGAGTTGAGTTGTACCAATACGGTTTGCGCGGTTTGCGTGGCACGGTGGCGACGGCTCAAAATAATTTAAGCCGGGAGTTAATTGAACGATACAGTAAGACTCGGGATTTAGACTTAGAGTTTCCCGGTGCACGTGGATTTGGGTTTATTCGCAGAGTTCCAGTTGCTGATGAAATGGATTTTGTGAAACAGGCGACATTGGACGGCTGGCCTGATTTTAGTGTTCGACAGTTAACTCAACATGGTGGTGAACGTTATATTATTCAGTACATTGAGCCCGTCGGGCCTAATAAAGCGGCTGTGGGCCTAGATATCGCTTCTGAATATAATCGCCGCGAGGCTGCGTTCTTGTCGTTACGAACGGGAGAGGTGCGGTTAACGGGACCAATAACTTTGGTTCAAGCAACAGGTAAGCCGTTGCAGTCTTTTTTGATTATGTTGCCTATCTATAAAAATGCAGGCACTCCTACCACGGTTGAGGAGCGTGAGCGACTAGGTTTCGGTTGGAGTTATGCACCTCTAATCATTGAGGAAGTATTAACTAATTTACGATTGCGTCCAGACTATTTCGCCGCTGAAATTAACGATGTAACGAAGCCTGAAAAGGAGACTCAATTTTTCGACAATCGTGATCTATCCAAAGGTGATCTAGTTTCTGAATACCAAATCGAGCGCGAAGTCTTTGGTCGAACTTGGCAATTCAAGTTTGGTGCATATCCCGCTTTCGTCCAGTCTTTAAATATGACATCAAAAGAGCAGGTATTTGCTCTTGGTACTGTCCTCAGTTTCTTAATTAGCGCTGTGTTAGCATTATTTATAAATAATCGACAGCGGCGCGCTGACTACTTTGCTCAACAAGCGCGCCTAGCCGGTATCGTCGAGAGCTCTACTGATGCAATTATTAGCCAAGATATTAATGGAAAAGTTATCAGTTGGAATAGTGCAGCGGAGAGAATGTTCGGTATTTCAGCGATTGAAGCTATTGGGAATTCATTGGCTGATCTTATTATTCCTAACGATATTTGGCAAAAAGAAAATTTATTGTATAAGGAAGCGATTGTTGAAAAGCAACCTTTCCCGTTAATTGAAAGTCAGCGCATTGGAGTTGATGGACAGTTAATAGATGTCTCCATTTCTATCGCCGTTGTGCGTAATACAGAGAAAGAGGTGATTGGCCTATCTGAAACCATTCGCGACATATCAATTCAGAAATCCACTCAAGCAGAAATTATAAAACTAAATAGTAATCTAGAGCGTCAAGTTGAGGAGCGCACGCTAGAAGTGCGTACAGTCAATACTTTACTTGAAAGTGTTTTAGATTCTGCATCGGCTATTTCGATTATTGCTACCGATATTAATGGTATTGTGATCTTGTTTAACAAGGGTGCAGAAGAAATGCTGGGCTATAAAGCAGAAGAGATGGTGGGAGTTCAAAGTCCAGCCATCATTCACAGTCCTAGCGAGTTGGAACAAAGAGCAAAGGAGTTATCCAATCAATACCAGCAAAAAATAGAAGGATTCAAAGTATTTACCTTTATACCAGACAATGAAGGGCTCGAGCGTCGTGAGTGGACCTATATTCGTAAGGATGGTACTAGGTTATTGGTTAGCTTGTCGGTAACGGTTATTCGAGACATCCACGGTGCTATTAGCGGCTATCTCGGTATAGCGGTCGATATTAGTGAACAGAATAAGCAACACGAAGCATTAGCCTTTGCCATGAATCAGCTCGCCATGGCCGCTAATGTGGCAGAGTTAGGTGTGTGGTCGTGGGAGCCAGGAAGTGATTTTCTGGAATGGAATGATCGGATGTTCGCGATGTATCAGCAGCCTCTGGAATTAAAAAAAACAGGTGTGATGTACGAGCATTGGATTGCGCGAGTTCATCCTGATGACAAAGTTCGCACTGAAGAAGCATTGAATGCTGCCATCGAACGTCGCGCCGATTACGACTTAGTATTTCGTATTATACTGCCAGATGGTTCGGAACGGAGTATTAAAGCCGCAGCTGATATTGAGTTCGATAAAGATGATAATGTTGTTCGAATAACCGGCATTAACCAAGATATTACTGAACAAATACATCAAGAATCTATTCTTCGACATGCCAAAGAAAAAGCAGACGAAGCGAGTGCGGCAAAATCGAATTTTTTAGCCAATATGAGTCATGAAATTCGTACTCCAATGAACGCGGTTTTGGGGATGTTGCAATTGGTTGCCAATACGAACTTAGATGACAGGCAACGTGACTATATTTCCAAATCCAAGAGTGCTGCTCGATCACTTCTTAGCTTGCTCAATGATGTCCTTGATTACTCAAAAATCGAAGCAGGTAAATTACAGCTTGATTTACACCCATTTAGTATGGATGAGGTTTTGCGTAATCTCGCCGTCGTCCTCTCGGGAAATCTAGGCTCTAAATCGGTGGAAGTCTTATACGATATCGACCTTACTATACCCCAGTTGTTGTTGGGTGATAGTAATCGGTTACAGCAGGTTTTGATTAATTTATCGGGGAATGCACTTAAATTTACCTCGACGGGTTATGTCATTGTTCGCGTCCATAAAATTAGCGGAAATAAAAATGATATTTGTTTGCGTATCTCAGTTGAAGACACCGGTATTGGTATCTTAAAGGAGAATCAAGTTCACATTTTCGATGGATTTACTCAGGCCGAAGTTTCTACCAGTCGCCGTTATGGTGGTACAGGTCTTGGTTTGGTTATTTGTAAGCGGTTAACGGGATTGATGGGGGCAGCTCTGAACCTTGAGAGTGAGTTGGGCGAGGGGAGTAAATTTTGGTTTGATCTTAATTTGCCAGTAGTTTCCGCCAGTGATACTGATGACATACAAATTGTCGATAGACGAGTGCTGGTTGTTGAGGACAATCAGTTGACTGCTGAGTTGTTTCAACGTACTGGAATGGATTTGGGATGGCAGGTCGATGTGGCATACAGTGGGAAAATAGCTTTAAAAATGATTGCTAAAGCTCAGGAAGGAAAAGAATTTTACGACGTTGTCCTAATGGATTTGCAGTTGCCGGATATAAATGGCGATGATGTTGCGCAGTCGATCGTTAACTTGATGGGGGAAGATGCTCCAAAAATTATTATCATAAGTGCATATGGACAGGCATCAATTGGGAATGAATTTGGCGATGACGCACCAGTTTATAGTGACTTTTTAAGTAAACCGATTACACCTTTGCAGTTATCTGAATCGGTAGAGCGAGTGTTGAATACTCGGGAAAATCCTGTAGTTGAAAACAATGGACGTTTGCAGCGTTTAAAGGGTAAGCACTTGTTAGTGGTTGAAGATAATATTATTAATCGTGAAATAGCTTATGAACTTTTAGCTACCGAGGGCGCTAACGTGGATTTAGCGACAGGCGGGATTGAGGGGGTTGATAAAGTTATATCAGGCACTTGTGTTTATGACCTTGTTCTTATGGATATTCAAATGCCCGATATCGATGGCTTAGAAGCCACACGAAGAATTCGTGCTGATGGCCGTTGGAATAATCTCCCCATCGTGGCTATGACGGCTAATGTCTCATTAGAAGACCGTGAGGCTTGTGCTGCGGTTGGAATGAACGCTCATATCAGTAAACCAGTTGATCTTGAAGAGCTAGTAAATACGGTCTTATTGGTGGGGATGGGAACCTCAACTGAGGATGAAAATGTATCGACGAACGATAGCGCTTATGAATTGATTGAAGATAAGTTAAGTCTTCTGCGAAGATTCAATAATAATAAGAACCTATTTAAAAGAATGCAGAGTATGTTTGTAGTAGAAATGCAAACAATCATCGAGGAAGTTGCTCTGTGTTGGCAGACTAAACAATGGCATGAAAGCACAAAAGCCCTACATACGTTAAAGGGTGCCGCTGGAACAATGGGGGCCGTTCGTCTTTCTCGACGTGCGCGAGATATGGAGGAAAAGTTTAAATTAATAAATGATGATAATGCTGTCGATGTTGAATGTTCTGGCTTATTAGTAGAGCTTGTAGAGTTAGTTCAGCTCAGCGACGGGGCATTGGCTAGTCTCATCGACAATGACGAAAGATAAGCGCTAATGGATACTTTCACTAGAGCCTAATGGTGGATAAGAAGCATTTACATTGTGTTTGATCGTTGCCTAAAATCCGTTTACCTGTCTTGTTGTAGCTATTTTTACTGATGATTCAATTCTTTTCTGGATGGGCGGAATAAAGCGCCTTTCCTTCTTAGATTGAATAGTTGTAGAGAAGTTATTTCTTAGCTTGTTTTCAATGTGGCTTTAAATGCCATATCTTTTGCGTATTCTTTAGGGGGAAAATCCAGTCCTCTACAAATGTATGTTTGTAATCTTGCACTCATTGCTACATTAATAATTATAAAAACGACAAGGTCATCACATGGATACTAGTAGTGAATGTATCCCTCTTGGGCACATTCAGACGTATTTTGATTTACGCCGCACATTGAAGCTGGATGCTACTTGGCTTATGGATAGAGCGAAACTGAGCGTCCAAAAGCCTGATGAAACGCTGGAAGCTATACTCGGTATTGACGAGCAGCGCTTTTTTAAAAATGCCAGTATCGAGCTTCGACCGGGTGAAGAAGGCGGCTTTATCAATACTAAGCAGTGTGTAGCCTTGGTTGATCAGGCCGTAAAACAACTCGATATGCCATATCTTGGTTTGGTCATGGGGAACCTAATGACTGCAACTTCGCATGGCATGGCTGGTTTAGCTGCAGTAACTCAACCGACTTTATGGGATTGTGGTCTGGCCGTAACTCGTTATTGTCAGGAGTTATTTCCACCACTGGAAATGTCTGTACGCCTTGAAGGCCCTATAGGTATGTTTGTTATCGAAGAGAATATTTCGTTAGCTCCGTATACCCATTTCTTCATGGAGTTGAATGTCGTTAGTTTTTACAACATTTTTTGTGATTTAGTTGGCGCGGATGATGAACCACATTTGGTCGAATTTGGCTATCCTGAGCCTGCTTGGGGTAATATCTATCGTTGTTATTTTCGCTGCCCCGTTGTGTTTGACTGTCCCGAAACTCGCATTGTCGGGAAGTCGTCCCTGAAAGACAAAGAGTTACCTTTAGCTAACCGACTAATGGCGATAACTGCTGAAAAAACCTTATTTGAAAATATCCCAACCAAGGCTATACGGTTATTACCATTACGACTTAGGCGTTTGCTTGTGCGGTACTACGGTGCTTTTCCATCCCTTGAAAAAGCCGCCAGTGAGCTAGGCATGAGTGGACGAACGATGCGCCGAAAATTAGCGGAAGATGGAACGTCCTATCAGTCTGAACTTGATAGGGTGAGGGAGAAATTCTCACGCGAATACTTTGCTCGTGGGGGAAACTCGATTACTGAGTTGGCATTACTGCTCGGTTTCGCGGATTCATCAGCGTTCGCCAAGGCATTTCGGCGCTGGACCGGTATGGCCCCTACCGAATATTTAGAACGGCGCAGTCATCACAATTAGTTGGAACGCATTAGTTATTGGTGGCCATATAAAGCCGAGTATTGGCCGCTTAAAATTGGATGGATAACGTCGGTTCAATTCGCTTCAAGTGAACAAATATTTAATTTATAAATGGCCATTAATAACCGACTACTGTCCGCTTACGGCCAGCAAGTTAACACTCTAGGGAGTACTGTTGTTACAAGGTTTCATCGTTTCCTAAATCGTGAAATCTAAAAATAACAACAATATCCTCCTAGGAGCGCATCAATATGATGTCTAAACGTATTCTTAAAGCCGGTTATATCGGCTTGTTAGCTTCAATGTTACCTGTTGGCGTAGCGATGGCTGCACCGTCAGTGGGTCCATCTGGAATGGATTTCTACCTGTCTCTTATACACATCTGACGCTGCCGAC
>OJDQ01000740.1_pt1 | contig 11874 bp, 8 predicted proteins | sample 1592851 | NCBI WGS metagenome assembly OJDQ01 (sample SAMN05416774, study PRJEB24817) | seawater metagenome | isolation source: Sea water | place: Canada:Atlantic | collected 2013-07 | reverse complement strand
TCAGAACAACAATGGAGTAGCCTTCCAATGACAAGAAAAACACATCAATGGCAGCGTTGGACCAAATTACCGCTGGCCGTGGCAGTTGCAGCCGGGATGTCCGGTCACGCAGCCGCCTATTCGTTTTATGTGGGTGATGTGGAAGCCCAGTTCAACACCACGCTGTCTGCGGGTGCAGGTTGGCGGGTCGAGGATAGAGATAAGCGTCTGATCGCGCAGGGTAACCTTGGCCCCGAGTATGCCCCAGGTGGCTCCCTTGCCAATATTGGTTCCTCTACGAACAACTATGACGACGGCAACCTCAACTTCGAGAGTGGCGATACTTACTCCAAGATCGTCAAGGGTAACAGTGAACTTTACCTGAACTACTACGTTGACAACCCCTACCTTACACGCGTGGGCGGCCTGCTTCGTGGGCGTTACTGGTATGACTTCGAGTTGAAAGACGAGAACCGCGCCGTTGATTTTGTCGGCCAGCAGCGTGAGCTGAATCCAGACGCGAAAGATAATGCTTCCGGTGGTGAAATCCTCGACGCCTACATTTTCTCTGACTGGTATTTCGGTAATGTTCCGGTCAGCCTTCGCTACGGCAAGCAGGTTGTGAGCTGGGGCGAGAGCACCTTTATCCCGGGCGGCATCAACGTCATCAACCCGGTGGATGTTCCCGCCTTCCGGGCGCCGGGCTCTGAACTGAAAGACGCGCTTCTCCCGGTCGAGATGTTCTACATGTCTGCGGGTATCACAGAGAACGTCACCGTTGAGACCTTCGTACAGGCAGACTGGGAGCCGGTTCGTCCGGACGACTGTGGTACCTTCTTCTCCACCAACGATTTCGCAGCTGATGGTTGCGGCCCGGTACTTCTCGCTGGCCAGCTACCGGATTCCCAGGCCTTTGCACAGGGCTTCATCGCGCCTCGGATTGGAGACCAGGAAGCGGATTCCAAAGACCAGTTTGGTGTGGCCGTGCGCTGGTATGTACCTGAGCTGAATGACTCAGAGCTGGGTTTCTACTACATCAAGTACAACAGTCGTCTGCCATACGTCAGTGGTCTGGTGAACAACCCATCCAGCCCGACTTCGACGCAGCAGAACGATCCGAGCCTGCCGTTCTCCAGCTTCCCGAGCTACTTCATCGAGTACCCGGAGAACATCAACCTGTACGGCATCAGCATCAACACCACCACACCCGGTGGCTGGTCGCTGGGCGCTGAATACAGCTTCCGCGACAACGTGCCTTTGCAGTGGAACGCTTTTGAATTGATCTTTGGTGGCTTGCAGCAGCGTGATCCAGCAGGTGACCCACTTAGTAAGCTGGAAGCGCAGCGTCTTGCAGAAAATCCGGGTGCAAACCTGGCTGGCAAGCCGGTCGCCGGATACGATCGTTTCAATGTGTCCCAGGCTCAGTTTACGCTGATCAAGTTCTTCGATCAGGTAATGGGCGCCAGTCGGCTGTCTTTGATCACGGAGTTCGGTGCAACTTATGTGCATGACCTGCCGGATTACGACGAAGCTCGTTACGGTCGTTCAGGCACCTTCGGTATTGGTACTCTCCCGTTCGGCCCAATCGACATCTGTTCCGACGGTGGTGCCAACATCAACACCAACTACTGTAACAACGAAGGCTTCACAACCGACTTCTCGTGGGGTTACCGTACCCGTCTGGTTTGGGATTACCTGGACGCCGTGGCCGGTGTTAACCTGTCACCTCAGCTGGCCTGGAGCCACGATGTTGAGGGTTACAGCCCGCAGCCGGGCGGTGCTTTCAACGAAGGCAGCAAGGCCATCGGTCTGTCTCTGCAGGCGGTGTACCAGAACAAGATTACCGGCAACATCGGTTACACAAACTTTTTCGGCGGCAAGCCGTATAACGAGTTGACTGACCGTGATTTCGTGAGTGCTAGCGTTTCATACTCATTCTGAACCCGGAAAGAATTCGTTGAACGAGGGAATTTAAATGAAACTTAACAAGAAACTACTGGCCACAGGCGTCCTGGCAGCGAGCATGTTTGCCGGCCAGGCCTGGGGTGCGGTTTCTGCTGAAGAAGCGGCCAAGCTGGGTAACTCGCTGACACCGATGGGTGCAGAAAAAGCCGGTAACGGTGGCGCCATTCCTGCCTGGACCGGTGGTCTGACAACGCCGCCTCCCGGCTACAACAATGACGGCATCTATGTGAATCCGTTCGCGGATGAGCAGCCCAAGTTCACCATCGATCAGAGTAACGTCGAGCAGTACAAAGACAATCTGTCCCCGGGCCAGGTTGCGATGATCGAGCGCTACGATGACTACTTCATGCCGGTGTATGAAACCCATCGTACGGCTGCTTATCCTGAAGAGGTCATGGAGCAGACCGTTGAAAACGCGACCACGGTTGAGCTGATCAAGGACGGTAACGGTCTGGGGAACTATCAGTCTGCCACCCCGTTCCCGATTCCCCAGAATGGTCTGGAGGCAATCTGGAACCACATTACCCGTTACAGAGGTGGTTCTGTACAGCGTACCGTTGGTCAGGTGACGCCGACTGAAGGTGGTGAATTCTCTGTTGTGAAATTCCAGGACGAGCTTACCTGGCGTACCTACCTCTCGGATTACAATCCGGACGAGGATGCGAACGTTCTATTTTACTTCAAGCAGGCCATTACCGCTCCGGCACGTCTCGCCGGTAACGTACTGCTGGTACACGAGACCATCGACCAGGTTGCCGAGCCTCGCCGTGCGTGGGTTTACAACGCCGGTCAGCGTCGGGTTCGTCGGGCGCCTCAGGTAGCGTATGACGGACCGGGTACCGCGTCTGACGGTATGCGTACTTCGGATAACTTCGACATGTTCAACGGTGCTCCGGATCGCTACAACTGGGAGCTGGTTGGCAAGAAGGAAATGTACATTCCGTACAACTCCTACAAGCTGACCGATCGCAGTCTGAGCTATGACCAGATTATTCAGGCTGGTCATATCAATCAGGATTACACTCGCTACGAGCTGCACCGTGTATGGCATGTTCGCGCAACCCTGAAAGAAGGGGCCCGCCACATCTATGCCCAGCGTGACTTCTACATTGATGAGGACTCCTGGCAGGCATCTGTCATTGATCACTACGACGGCCGTGGCGAACTCTGGCGTGTTGCAGAAGCCCACAATATGCAGTTCTATGATCAGAAAGTGCCCTGGTACGCCATTGAGACGCTGTACGACCTGCTCTCTGGCCGCTACCTCGCGCTTGGTCTGACCAACGAGGAAGAGAACCCGTATGAGTTTGGCGTTGAGCGCCGCTCCAGGGATTACACGCCGGCCGCACTGCGCCGCGCTGGTACCCGGTAAGGGTTCTGAAGAAGACCAAAAAACGGCGGGCCTCACGGCCCGCCGTTTTTTTTACACCCTGGAAAACCCTTTCACGTCAAAATTTTGCAGCCCACCCCTCAATTGGTTTAACCTTCTTATCATACTAAAGGCGTACCCGATGTCGGTCGCCATTGAAAAGTCAGTGCAAGATCCACTTTTCCGGCGGTGCAAGGCAGTGCGAGCCGGAGCTAAATGGGGCAGTGCGTGAAACCATTCAATGATGGCTGTGCAGCCAACGACGAATTCCAGTCAGCGAACAGTGGTCTTCAACGGGGCGAGTTAATCAGGGACCTGCTCAGACAACGGGTTCATATTCCCCCGGTTCCGTCCGATTCAATGGTTCGGCCAAAGCTTGATACCAGGATTTCCGAAGCACTGACTTCCAGAGGTGTTCTTTTTCTGGAGGCGCCCTGTGGTTACGGCAAATCCCACGCTGTGGTCAGCGGCCTCGTCAGCGCTCAAATGGCTGCCGATCAAGTCCGCTGGATTACGCTGAACTCCCAGGATAATGCACCATCCCGCTTCCTGACCTTGCTTGCCATTGCCCTGGATCTGCCTGAAACCCCGGAGCAGGGGCTCCAGAGCGGCGCCACCTTCTCGGATACCCTTTCGATGATGCAGGTCGCTTTGGCGCGTGAGGGTTCCGGCCAGCCACGGGTCCTGGTGCTGGACAACCTCCAGAATCTCAGCAATCCCGCCGTAGTGGACCTGCTTCAACAGCTGGTGATGGAATTTCCGAGTGGTTCGTCCATCGTTCTTATCTCCCGTAAGGCGCTACCTTTCGAAACGCACAGCCTCGAGCTGGAAAACCGTTTCACCCGCATCGGGTCTGAAACGCTTGAGTTTTCCCGTTCAGAAACCTTCGAGTTTTTCCGGTCCGCCACGACGAAGAGCGAACTCACCAGCGTTGCTGTCGATAACCTCTACTATATGACCGAGGGCTGGGCGACGCCGTTGGCGCTGTATCGTCGGGAGGTTGCTCAGAATATCGAGCGCAAACCCATTCAGGAAACACCGAGCGTTGAAAGGTTTTTGAAGGAGTCGGTGCTTGGCAATCTGACCCCGGGGCAGATGCGGTCCATGCGGGGTATTGCAGAACTTGAACTGTGCTCCGATGAACTGTTCCTGGCGCTTGAGCGACTCCTGCCTGAAGCTGGCTTTGTTCCCTCTCAGGCTGCCGAGCGGGGGCTGCCCCTGAAGCCTATGCCGGGTCGTGGTCGCTGGTTCCGTGTGAATCCGTTGTTGCAGGAATGGCTGAAGTCGCCCGTAATGGCCGGTTATTCGGAGCGGATGCTGCAGGCGAGCCGATGGTTTGGCGTGCGCGACCAGTTCCCGGAAGCATTGAAATACGCGCTACTGTCTGGAGATGCCGAGGAAGTCATCCGCATCGCATCTGAGGGATCAGAGGCTTTGCTTTTGGGTCAGGATACCGCATCGCTCCTGCGCCTTCGAAAGAGTCTGCCGGCCCAGCTCCTGGAACGAAGCGTGCGTCTCAGAATTGTCTATAGCTGGGTTCATGCAATTGGCGGCCAGTTCCGCCAGGCTCGAGCGCTGATTGATGGTCTGGCTGTGACCGACCGACAGGAGCAGGCTGCACGGATTCGTGCCTTGAAAGCGTTTATCCTGCGGGGCGAGGGCAGTGTTGGGCCGGCTTTGGAAATGGCTGATCAGGCCCTGGCTGACGGTGAACTCAGCACTCAGGGTCAGCTTGTCACGCAGATGGTCCGTTCCAGTGCATTGTGTGCAGAGGGTCGATTCCCGGAGGCCCGGGAAGCAAACCGCGCTGCGTCGAGACTGGCAAGAGAAGCGGGCGATTCCGGTTCAGAAGCACTGGCGGTTTATGCCCATGCCCGGATCGAACTCGGCAAAGGTGCCCTGAAGCATGCGGAGCAGTTGTTGCGCACGGGTCTCGATACCGCCATGCAGGAGCTTTCGCGTCCCGCCCGGATTGGCGAAACCCGCCTACAACTGAATCTTGTGCTTGTGCTTTGGCATCAGGGCCGTGAAGCGGAAGCAGATCGCCTGTTGGTCACCTGTGGACGTCATGCTGAACAGACCAGGGATCTTGGACTGCTGCTGGCGATGACCATTCGTGTCTTGATGTGTCGGGCCCAGGGTCGACTTGAGGATGCGTTTGTCTGGATTGGTCGGGCCGAGCGTACCATGCATTCCTGGCAAGTCGACGAATCCCTGTTCGTACCTGTTCTCGAGGCCCTGAAAGCAAACTGCTGGTTGTCGCAGAATCAGATCGACAGTGCCGATCAGGCGGTTCGAAAGCTTGCTCCTTACCGGGAAGCGGGCTGCGTACCGGAGCTTTTCCCCATGATGCCGGGCTTGCTGGACTGCCTTCAGGTTCGGGTCGACCTCGCCCGCGGTGACCTGATAAAGGCCCGGGAAACCCTGCAGGGTATCCGTGAACGGTATGAGGGAGCCATCCCATGGGGCGTGGAGCTCCACATGCGCTTGCTAGAGGCTGTGATCGTTCTGGATGAAAAGGGACCGGTGGTTGCCCTGAAGATTCTGTCTACCGTCGTGAGCGAGGCTGCCGCAGAGCACTTCATCAGTCCTTTCCGGGAGCTCAGGAACGAGTTGCAGGAGCTAATGACGAAGGGCTTTGGTCAGCTTCCCGAAAGCGCATTTAAAGAGGCGCTGGGCGAGGTGTTCGAGCTGCGTGAGGTCGCTGGTACCCTGGACACCCTGGCAGAACCCATCAGTGAGCGGGAGCAGGGCGTGCTCGAGCTGATTGCAAAAGGGCTCTCTAACCAGGAAATTGCTGACAAGCTGCATATCTCCTTGCACACGGTGAAAACCCATGCTCGCCGGATCAATGCCAAGCTGGAAGTGAAATCCCGGACTCAGGCTATTGTGCGCGCCAGAGAGCTAGGCTTGCTGTGAAAAAGGGGTCTGACCCCGTGGGGTCAGACCCCATGTTCAGACTTTAACTCCTCAATTCGCTGATCCTTCTCGGCCCAGATCTCACCCACCCAGCGCTGGAACGCAATACGGGTCTCCCGGTTGTTTTCGTAATCCATCCCCAAAAACTCGGCGGGAATTTCCCGCGTCCGAACGTCAATAATAATCCTTCGGATTCGCCCGCAAAGGTAATCCCAAAAGCCGGCCCTGCCTTCGGGATACACGATCGTGACATCCAGCATGGTGTGAATCATGTCGCCCATCGCGCCCAGTACAAAAGCCGTTCCGCCTGCTCTCGGTTTCAAGAGGTGCTTGTAGGGTGAATTCTGGCGATCATGCTTCTCGGCCGTAAAACGGGTGCCTTCCATGAAGTTGAAGATCGTCACCGGGGTGTAGCGAAACTTCTCGCAGGCAGCCCGGGTGGCCTCTACATCCTTCCCCTTCAGCTCCGGGCGTTTGGCGATCTGCTCCTTGGTATGGCGGTGCATAAAGGGAAAATCCAGCGCCCACCAGGCAACCCCGAGTAACGGCACCCAGATCAGTTGTCGCTTCAGGAAGAACTTCAGCAGGGGGATCCGGCTGTTCAGCACATACTGAATGGCGGGAATGTCGGCCCAGCTTTGATGGTTGCAGGTGACAAAATACCAGTGCTTCCGGCTGAGATTTTCCACGCCCCGCACATCCCAGTCGACCTTGTGCAGAAGATCCATCAGCAGATTGTTGAAGCCAATCCAGACCCACGCGATGGTGTTGAGGATCACCGTGCAGCCCTTGCGTACGGCGGTAATGGGCAGAACGAGTTTAAGCAGGGCGACTGCGAGGAGAAACGGAATCAGCACCAACGTGTTACACAGGATGAGCAGGGCCGCCAAAGTCCCCTTCAGCGGCGCGGGGAGAAAATCGAGCATGGGGTAGGGTCTCTAACCTTCAGCCGGGTTGGTTTTCAGTGATGATTGGCGGGGTAGCAAACCGGTTTCCGCTTCGGTAGAAGCCAGCTGTTCAAGGCTACCGGGTTCGAGGTTTCTAACCACGCTGCGAAAATCGTCGTCGTAAAACTCCAGGTTGTTGTAGTGAATCATTGCCCGGATCTCTTCAATGTATTCTTCTCCGCGCTCGGAGTAGCCAAGCAGACCCTCTGCAAGCTCCAGGCCTGAGAGAGGGGCATTATCACGGCGGTCTTCGAGGCGGACGTCTCGCAACAACTGATAGGTCGGGTGGCGATTCAGGTTCTGTATGTACGCGCGAACCGAGCGGTAGGGTGAGGAGAACTTGGCCACCTCATGGCTCGCCCCCTCTGCCCGGCCCCGGGGAACAAGTCCGCAGCCTTTTGAAAAGCACCACTGGCCAAAAAGGTTATTACCTTTCGTGGCAAACCGGGACGTGCCCCAGGCGGATTCGTTGGCGGCCTGTGCCAGGATCAGAGACGGAGGAATTACATCGAGACGCTTGCGTAGCAGGGCAAACTGCTCGTCGCTGCCGGGCTCGGCATCCACTCTTAATCGCTCGGACTGTTGGGCCAGCCAATCATACTCCTTGCTGGTCAATGTCTCCTTCGCAGCGAGGCTATCCAGGTAGTCGCGCTCAATCAGAATCCGTGAGTTGGCCAGAACAATCCGTGGGTAGAGAAACGAGAAGAACGCGGCCTTCTTCTCGGTGGTGTCCTGATACTGAGAAAAATCTGGCAAGTCGTCGTTGGCCCAACTTGGGAGCGGGGGCAGGGACGACAGTGCGGGTTCGGAGCCTGTGTTATCGGAGTTGATCCGGTCAATACTGGCCTGTGGCGTATAAAAGCCACCGCCGATCGCAAATGCAATCAGGGGGAGCATCAGTATGACGGCCCGTTTACCCGCAGACATAAAACCTCTCGTTTCAATCGATATAGCAATGATTATAACAGGTTATACGAGAGCGTTTGCCAGTTGGGTTTTGTCGGATGCCACTGCCGTCAGGGCAGTCGTGTTGCAACCAGCAAACCGATCTGCTCCTCACCACCCCCTGTGGTTCGGAAACGCAAATAGAACTGGTCCTGACTGGCGGTGTGGAAACCCTCAAGTACAAGGTTGCCTGAGGTGAACTCTACTCTCCCGTCGCCCAGTTGGCTGAGCGCCAGGTCGATGTCCGCCAGGCTCTCCAGCGCAGGTTTTGTCACGGTCTCGTCATCAACGGAATGGGTGCTGGTCAGCGAAGTCGGCGAGAGTGTTGCCGAGCTTGAGGATTCGATGGTCAGCAGGGCATTGTCAAAATGTCGGAGGCGGTTCGTCTGCGATGTCAGGGCCAGGGCCACGCCCTGAACCCTGAACTGTCCCGAAGCCGGTACGGTGTTCGCGGTTTGTTCCGCGGCAATCAGGATACCGTCTCCAAGCGGACCATCGTCCAGGTTGAATGCCATCAGGGTGCCATCCGGGGTGCTGGCACCGACACCGATATCTGGCCGCTGGAAATCACCGGAAGCGGTGGTGATGTCCAGGTTCAGTCGTCCGATATCCACATCCCCGTTGCTGAGCCGCGAGGTTCGGTTGCTCAGGGTCCAGGATTCTGTTCGGGTACCGGTGGAGTCCGTCGTGACAGCGCCTGAACTGTCTCGTTGTAATGACGTAAAGCTCTGGGATTGGTTCACTGTGCCGCCAGAAATCTGCCATTGGCCAACGCCTGCTTCAATGGTGAGAGGCGTTGTCTCATCGCTGAATCGGGCTCCTAGATACAGCATGTTGTAGTCGCGTCCATTCAGACTGTCGGCGTCGAATCCCTCCTTCCTGAGGAGGTTGACCTCAAGAACCGACAGATACTGATCCTCCAGAGTACCCAGCCGTCGCAACTGGTCGCCGTCCGCTTCCAGCTCGATAGCTTTGCCAGCGCTGAAGTAGCCGCTGATCACCCGGTCGGGCCCCGTGGTTTCATCCTCAGGCGCACTTGTGAAGGCGTCCAGATAGTAGGGATTGCGAGTCCAGCCAATAATTTTCGAGCTGCCCCGGCCGGTAATGCTCTGATACAGGGCCCGACCTGCCAGCAGGCGAGTGTCTTCCAACAGCGTGGCTGCTCCGGGGGATGAAGAGTGAGTGTTCCGTTCCCAGTATTCAGAGCCCCGAACGAAGAAGTCGTTTCCCGCCTGGTGAATCAGAGCCTCGCGATCGTATGGGATATCGTTGGCCAGAGAGGTCACTCGGATGTTGAAGGCATCAAAGCTGGTCAGGGTGAGAGCCGGATAGACATAGCCGGTGCCATTATCATCGGTCAGCACCTCTTCCTGGGCCGTTCGAACACCAAATTGTCCGGACCCGCTCAGGGTAGACTCGAGAAAGGTCTGCCCCAGCTCGATACCCAGAAATACCGAATTGTAGTCTGCGGAACTGGCGCTGATCTTTCCCGAGGACGTCTCATCGAGCACGGCGTAGTCGGCCATTGCGCTCACGTAACGGGCAAAGTCTCCCCGATCTTCGAGAATATCCAGGGCACCGCCGAGGCCAACATTGGATGGAATCTCAATTTCAAAGTCGTGGACCTGATCGGCGAGGGTCGACCACACATACTTGTTCAGGCATAGCTCGCCGCCTTTATCGGCAACGCAATCCAGAATGGTCTGGAACTCACCGGCCGTATAGCTGCTGAGCGTGTTACGCACCAGATATTCGGAAAAAGGATTCACCTTCACATCCCGGTCTGCATCGGCCGCCAGGGCTCGCATCCGGGTGTTGCCATAACTGGCATCGATAATCACATCCGGTCCAAGGGGCAGGCCTTCTGTGAATTCGATAATGGTGAAACCTTCGCTGTCGGTGCGGCTGGAAATGGGAGGCTCGCCCAGGTTCTGCAAGGCCGGGTTGGTGTAGTAAACACTCACCCTGTCCGGTTGCACGATTCTCAGGTTGCGGCGGGTAGGCTCGCCGTCGCTGGTGACACCACCCGGTACTTCCATGGTTACCCGGACTTCATTGCTGGCCAGGCCGCCTGTGTTCGAGGAATCGCCGGTGCTGCCGGAACTGAAATCATCGACCGGGTTCTTGTTTCCCGCGAAGTCATTGGGCTGTCCGGCTGCGCCGGCAATGGCATCTTCGCCACTTCCGCATCCCGCGGTGAGCACCAGAGTCGAGGAGAGGAGTAAACCGAGTGTGAATCGCATGCCTGGCTATCCGTGCAGAAAATACAGGCAGACAGTCTAACAGTCGGATTCTCGGGAAAGCGTGAGGAAAAGCACGAAAGAGTCAGGGAGGGAAAGTGAAACAGGCCCGGGAGAACGGGCCTGTTTCAGATGAGGCATGAATCAGAAGAAAATCTTCATGCCGGCCATAACGCCCTCATCGAGATTGACGTCTCGTGAGGAATTCTCGATATCGGTGTTAAGGTAGCGGTAGCCAGCAAAAACCTCCGCGTTGCGGATCACGCGATAGCTGCCACGCAGCTCCAGGCTGGTCATGTCATCGGAATCGCCGAACGAGAGAATGCTGGGTGCGTAATGCAGGCCGCCAGTGAACGACAGGCCCGGCACGTTCGGGATGTTGACGGTTGCGAAACCGCCGAGACCGAGAGCGCCACCATCTGCACGGCCCTGATCCCAGAAGATGCCGCGCATGCCGATGCCGGCGGTAGTCGGCAGGTTACCGATCGCAGTGCGGCCCTGGGCATGGAAATCAACGTTGAAAATATCGCGGCCACCTTCGTGGTAGGTGTAACCGGTGCCAAGCTGGATATCGTTGTTGGTGCCGAAGAAGTTTACCTGGCCCTTCACCGAGTCGTTTGTAAGGCTAAGATCCACGTCACCTGCGAAGGCAGGCGCGGCAGCCAGTGAGAGAACCATCAGGGAAATCCGGGACGCTTTCATAGTTGTGCACCTTCGTTACGTTTTTAGCAGAATTGGCGGTATGTTAACGGGACGCACCGGACCACTCAACTTAAATGCCAGTAAGTCCCCGTTAACTTTCATTTTTCGCAGATCAGTGCCGGGTGGTCTCGCCGCCCTGGTCCAGATCCTCCGGTGATGCGTTCTCTGCGGGTACCCGGTATTCCTCGTTGGCCCAGGCCCCCAGATCGATCAGTTTGCAACGCTCGGAGCAGAAAGGGCGCCAGGGATTGGTCTCGGTCCATTCCACGGACTTTTTACAGGTTGGGCATTCAACGTTCATGGTTGCCTTCGGGTATCGGAAACGTGTCTGGATGTCTGTGCCTGTAGTTCGGTAAGCCGGTCTCAGGAGGCAGCAGACGCCTGACAATATTGTTCCAGTACTGCCCGCAGCATTTCAATATTGACAGGCTTGGCAACAAACGAATCCATACCGCATCGGCGGCAGCGTTCCTCGTCTTCTTCCATGGCACTGGCGGTCAGTGCGACCACCGGGATGCGCGCGCGGTTGTGGGTTTTCTCCCATTCCCGCAGGCGACGGGTGGCTTCAAAGCCATCCACACGGGGCATCACACAATCCATGAACACCAGATCGAACGGGTGCCACTGCCAGAGGCTGGCCGCAGCCTCACCATCGTTGGCGGTCATCACGTCGCAACCGAGTTTCTCCAACAGCCGACGGGTCAGCGTGCGGTTCACGGGATTGTCTTCCACCAGCAACACCTTCATGCGGCCGCAGGGCTGTCTCTTATACACATCTCCGAGCCCACGAGACAGGCAGAAATCTCGT
>OJDQ01000733.1_pt1 | contig 12036 bp, 9 predicted proteins | sample 1592851 | NCBI WGS metagenome assembly OJDQ01 (sample SAMN05416774, study PRJEB24817) | seawater metagenome | isolation source: Sea water | place: Canada:Atlantic | collected 2013-07 | reverse complement strand
GGCAGCGTCAGATGTGTATAAGAGACAGCTTCTGAACGGTGGTTGCTCCGAAGCCGTTCTGGGAAAACTCCTTTTCCGCGGCCATCAGAATACGCTCGCGATTGCGCTCACGGATTCGGCCCGGACGCACTTTCTTGCGCTTGCTGCCTGATGACGTTGTTCGCTTCGTTTCGGGGGAGTCTGGTTCGATTTGACGGGTCATGGTGTCGAGTAGCTTCAGGTTGGAACGTCGAGGCTCCGACGATAGCCGATCTCTGTGCGGCAATCAAAGGAATAGTCTTTACACAAAAAACTGGACTATTTGGTCAGGAAATTGTAAAAAGAATAACGGGCCCATGTGACTTTTGGCATCCGTGATGCGGCATCGCCTGTGCAACTACTGAAATCAATCAAGGGCTTACGCCAATAACTCTGATGCTCAGTCTTAACAAAGAGAAAAGCAGAAAGAGACAGGCGCAAGTGCAGAAGAGCGGGAAAATTTGTGATCAAATTCTACTTGAACGGCCAACTACAAAAACTCAACCAAGTCGACCCGAATCTAAGCATCCTAGACTGGCTGCGCACCAGGAAGCGACTGACAGGCACTAAAGAGGGCTGCGCATCCGGCGACTGCGGGGCTTGCACCGTCGTGATCGGCTCGCCCGACCCTGAGCAGTCCGGGCAACTCCGCTACGACAGCGTGAACAGCTGCATCGCGCTCGTCGGAAGCCTGCATGGCAAACATCTGGTGACTGTCGACGCGCTAAACCAGGAGCCGGCCCACCCGGTCCAGAAGGAAATGGTGGAGTGTCACGGAGCCCAGTGCGGCTTCTGTACACCAGGCATCATCATGTCGCTGTTTGCCTTGCATACAGAAAACGCGGCAAATGGGTCAGTGCCCGGTGACGACGCCTTGTTGGAGGCGCTGTCTGGCAACCTTTGCCGCTGCACGGGTTACCGGCCAATCATCGAGGCCGGACGTCGGGCTTGCGTGCAAACGTGGGAGCCCGGCACTGGTAACGCCGTTCTGAGCCGAAGCAGTGCGCTCAGCGGCCCGGATGGCGCGGCTCCGAACAACCCCGCGCCGGGCCTTAGCGGCATAGCCTGGCTGCAGAACCCCGAAATGATCGCCGACCTGTTAAGCGTGCAGGGTACTGCTGGCGAACTCACCGACGATCACGGCTACCGCTACGACGCACCAGCCTCCCTGGACGCGCTGCGTGGGTTGTGCAGTCAGTTTCCCGAGGCAAGGTTGATTGCCGGCGGCACCGACCTGGCTCTTGAAATCACCCAACAGCTCAAAGACCTTGATCACCTGATCGGCGTGAGTGACGTCAAGGAGCTGCAGGAGATCCACGAAGACGAAGACGGGATCTATCTCGGAGCCGGAGTCACCTACCGCGCCATGTTCCATAAGCTGGAGGAGCGTTGGCCCCACTTCGGGCCGATGCTGGAACGCCTGGGTTCACGCCAGATCCGCAACCGCGGGACGGTCGGGGGTAATATCGGGAACGCATCACCAATCGGTGACATGCCGCCCGCACTTATTGCACTGGGGGCAGAGCTCGACCTGGACAGCGTTGATGGTACCCGGCGCCTGCGCCTTGAGGACTTCTTCCACGGCTACAAGCAGACCGACCTCCAGCCTCACGAATTCATTCGGGGCACCTGGATCCCCGACCCGGCACCTGACGAAAAGCTGTTCATCTACAAAGTCTCCAAGCGCATTGATGACGACATTTCCGCAGTGCTGGGTGCCTTTTGGCTCAAGCGCGAGGGCAAAACAATCAAGGACTGCCGACTGGCCTTTGGCGGGATGGCGGCAACGCCAAAGCGGGCCAGTGGTGCTGAAGCGGCGCTTCGAGGCCAGCCCTGGAATGCAGACACGGTTGCGGCCGCCATTGCCGCACTGGAACTCGAATTTGAACCCATGACAGACGTGCGGGGGTCCGCAGCCTATCGCCTGCAAGTAGCCGGCAACCTGCTGCGCCGCGCGTTTTTGGAGAGCACTCAAGACACCACAACAACAAACCAGCCCCTCATGGTGACTGACTATGCGTAAACTACCTCCCAATATTCCGCGGCCCACCACAACGGCGAAAGGGCTGACAGGCACCCAGGCATTTCATGACAGTGCCTGGAAGCACGTTCGTGGACAGGCCCGCTATATAGACGACCTCCCCGAGCCCGCAGAACTCCTGCACGCGGCCGTCGGCCAGAGTACGCACGCCCACGCCCGTATCACCGCCATGGATCTCAGCGAGGTTTGGGCCTACCCCGGCGTGGTTTCGGTCATGACCGTCGAGGACGTGCCCGGCCATACCGACATCGGGCCGGTCTTTCCCGGCGATCCGGTTCTGGCCGGAGATGTGGTCGAACATGTGGGCCAGCCGCTGTTTGCCGTTGCGGCAACGAGTCATCGCGCGGCCCGCCAGGCGGCCCGACTTGCGAAAGTCAGCTATGAGCCCCTTCCTGCCGCGTTGACCGCGGAGGCCGCGCTTGATCAGCAGTTGTTCGTGCGCCCCAGTCATACCCAGTTGAGGGGCGACCCGGATAAAGCGCTTGCCGAAGCGCCGAATCGCCTACAGGCCCAGATGCACGTTGGCGGACAGGAGCATTTCTACCTGGAAGGACAGGCGTGCCTGGTAGAGCCTACCGAAGACGCGGGCGTGTTTGTTCATACCTCCAGCCAGCACCCCTCCGAGGTGCAAAAGCTGGTGGCCGAAGTCCTTGACCTCCCCATTCATGAAGTCCAGGTGGAAGTACGGCGCATGGGTGGCGGCTTCGGCGGCAAGGAAACCCAGGCCGCACCGCTGGCCTGTATCTCGGCCCTGCTTGCCCGACGCACCGGGCGGCCCGTTAAATACCGGATGGCGCGCTACGACGACATGGTACAAACGGGCAAGCGACACGACTTTTTCAACACCTATGACATTGGGTTTGACAACGAGGGTGTGCTGCGGGGGGCCGACATCATGGTGGCTGGACGCTGTGGCTTTTCGCCCGACCTGTCCGATGCCATCGTCGACCGCGCCATGTTTCATTCCGACAACGCCTATAGCCTGGGGCAGGCGCGTGTTGTTGGCCACCGCTGCAAAACCCATACGGTTTCCAATACCGCCTTCCGAGGCTTCGGTGGCCCCCAGGGCATGATGATCATTGAGCGGGCGATGGACGATATCGCCCGCCATCTCGACATGGACCCGCTGGATGTGCGAAAGCGCAACCTGTATGGGCCTGGCCGTGATGTAACCCACTATGGTCAAACCGTCGAGCAGCACGTTTTACCGGACCTGATCGACACGCTCGAGGCCAGCTCGGACTACCGTCAGCGTCGTACCGAGATTTCCAGGTTCAACAAAGAGAACTCGGTACTGAAACGGGGCTTGGCCCTGACACCGGTGAAGTTCGGCATTTCATTCACGGCCAAGCACCTCAACCAGGCCGGTGCACTGGTGCACGTTTACACCGATGGCAGCATTCACCTCAATCACGGCGGCACCGAAATGGGCCAGGGGCTTTACATCAAGGTAGCCCAGGTCGTAGCCGCAGCCTTCCAGGTAGACCTGGACCGGGTAAAAGTGTCCGCGACCCGAACCGACAAGGTGCCCAACACTTCACCAACGGCCGCCTCCTCGGGCACCGACCTGAACGGCATGGCTGCCCTGGATGCCTGCGAGAAAATCAAGCAGCGCCTGGTCGAGTTTGCCGCCGAAACCTACGGCGTGAGCGCGGACTCGGTACGGTTCGAAAACAACCAGGTCCATGTCGACGAGCAGCAGTTCGACTGGGCGGAATTCGTACAGCAGGCTTACATGGCGCGGGTTTCGCTGTCTTCCAACGGGTTTTACAGCACCCCCAAGATTCACTATGACCGTGGAACCGGTCAAGGTCGGCCCTTCCTGTATTACGCCAATGGGGCTGCCTGCGCAGAGGTGGTGGTGGATACCCTCACTGGAGAGTACAAGACCATGCGCGTGGACATCCTTCACGACGTGGGGCAGTCGCTGAATCCGGCCGTGGACATTGGCCAGATTGAAGGCGGCTTTGTTCAGGGCATGGGCTGGCTCACCACCGAAGAGTTGGTATACAGCGACGAAGGCCGACTGTTGTCCAACGGCCCGGCGACGTACAAAATCCCGGCTGTGTCAGACGCGCCACCGGATTTCCGGGTGGCCCTGCTGCCTCACAGCCCCAACCGGGAAGCCACCGTATTCCGCTCAAAGGCTGTGGGCGAACCGCCACTCATGCTGGGCATGGCAGTATGGTCTGCCCTGCGTGACGCTGTTTCGAGCGTGGCGGACTATCGCTACAGCCCGCCCCTGGACACGCCTGCGACACCAGAGCGGGTGCTCCAGGCCGTCACTGCAACCGAGCGCTGGGTAGCAGCGCAGGGGGAACCGTCATGCAAGAACGCCTGACCTGGATCCAAGCCGTTGCTGACTGCGAACGTCGCGGTCAGCCCTATGTTTTGGTCACGGTACTGGGCGTAACAGGCTCGGTACCACGGGAGCCGGCCAGTAAAATGGTCGTCACCCGGGAACACAGCTACGACACCATCGGCGGCGGCCACCTGGAATACCGGGTGATCGCCCGTGCCCGAGAGCGCCTGGCAAACCAGGAATACAGTTACGAGTTGGCGCATTTTCCCCTCGGCGCCAGCCTTGGCCAATGCTGTGGTGGTAGCGTGGCGGTCCTGCTGGAGGCCCAGTCCGGCGGCGATGCCCGCCTTGTGGTCTTTGGTGCGGGTCACGTCAGCCATGCCCTGATGCGTATCGTGGGTGATTTGCCCTGGCAGATCACCTGGGTCGACTCCCGGCAGGAATGTTTTCCCGCCACCGTTCCCGCCAACACCACCGTTCACTGTACCGACGACCCGGCCGGGGATGTTCCGGGCCTATGCAGCAATGCTCATGTGCTGATTCTTACCCACAATCACGCACTTGATTACGATCTCTGCCAGGCGCTGCTCAAACAGGATGATGTACTGACCATCGGCCTGATCGGCTCGCAGACCAAAGCGGAGCGTTTTCGCAAGCGCCTTGATCACCGTGGGTATACCCAAACGGACATCGACCGTATTCGGTGCCCTGTCGGGCGCAGTGACATCCCGGGTAAACGGCCCATGGAAGTCGCGGTGTCCATTTCCGCCGAGCTTCTTAGCCTGGTCGCTTCCGACACGGCCGAGAAACCATCAAAACGAGGCCTCTCCTGGGGGGCTCTCAAAGCGCTTACGAAAGAAGTTAAACCTAACGAGGTTGAGGTCGCGGGCGACAAAACGTAACTCAGCAGACAACCTGACATTGCTGCCAATCCCGGGCCGGCGCCTGCTTGAGCGCCGGCCTGGCAAGTACCCTGCCATCAAAAATTCAATTTGCTCACAATTTTTCTTGACAAGTAATACATATTTGTACGAAGTTATCGGTCATAATGTATACAACAAAGAGCTGTAGGAATGACCGAAACAGACCACAGATTATGGATTCGCAATCCGCTTGCCTGCTCTGACCCAGGCGCAGCCGGCGGTATTGTCGTCACGGGAACAAGAATTGTGGAAAAAGTGGCCGGGGGGCAGCAACCTCACCAGCCCGTTAACGAGACCTTCGATGCTTCCGGGCATGTCCTGTTACCCGGCTTGGTAAATACCCACCATCACTTCTACCAAACCCTGACCCGTGCCTATTCCCCCGCGCTCAATAAAGAGTTATTTCCCTGGCTGACCACGCTTTACGACGTCTGGGCCAATCTCAACGACAGCCAGATGGCCCTGGCCAGCGAGTTGGCGATGGTCGAGCTGCTGATGTCGGGATGCACCACCGTAGCGGACCATCATTACGTCTTTTCCGGTGCCTTGGTAAACGCAATTGACTGTCAGGTCGAAACCGCCCAGCGCCTCGGTGTTCGAGCGGCACTGACTCGCGGGTCCATGAGCGTCGGGCGCGACGATGGCGGTCTGCCGCCGCAGACCGTAGTGCAGGACGAGCAAACCATTGTCGAGGACAGCCAGCGTCTTATCGACCGTTACCACCAGCGTGCTGAAGGGGCCATGACCACCATCGCCCTGGCGCCTTGTTCACCGTTTTCAGTCAGCCGGGAGTTGATGCGCGAGAGCGCGCGGCTTGCAGAGAAGAACGACGTTCGCCTCCACACCCATCTTGCCGAAACTGAAGATGAGACCGCTTACTGCCAGAAGCTGTTTGGCATGCGCCCTCTGGATTACCTCGAGGACAGTGGCTGGCTCACCGATCGCACCTGGCTGGCCCATGGCATTCATTTCAATGACGATGAGATTCAGCGCCTTGGCCGTGCAGGCACGGGTATCGCGCACTGTCCCTCTTCAAACATGGTTCTGGGCTCAGGGCTGTGCCGGACCCTGGAACTCGAAGCGGCGGGCTCACCGGTCGGATTGGCGGTCGATGGTTCAGCGTCGAGCGACCACTCTAACCTTGCTTCAGAAATGCGTCAGGCACTGCTTCTGGGCCGCCTGCGTTACTCGCCGAGCCAGGTAACACACGAAGCCGTCATACGCTGGGCAACGGAAGGCTCGGCCCGTTGCCTGGGACGAACCGATATCGGCGGACTGGAGCCAGGCCATCAGGCCGACCTGGCGCTGTTCAAACTTGATGAGCCGCGTTTTTCAGGCGCGGAGAATCCACTGGCTGCGTTGCTGCTATGTGGCGCGCACCGCGCTGACCGGGTCATGGTCGCCGGGCGCTGGAGAGTGACCGGCGGTCAGCCCTGCGACGTCGATCTTGACGCGCTGATGGCACGCCATGATGAGGCTGCCCGCCAACTAAGGAGAGCCATTTAGAAGATCTTTGTAGAGCTATTGGTAGTCAACAGTCAGGCATTCCTACAAAAACAACACCTAGGAGAGACTCATGACAACAAGTGCATCCGAACGGCCAGATACCGGTCCAGATGACCGTTATAGCACCCGCGACGTTAATTCCATGCCGCCCTTGCGCCGCGCGATACCTCTGGGTATTCAGCATGTTCTGGCGATGTTCGTTAGCAACGTGACCGTGCCGATCATCATCGCAGGGGCGGCGGACCTGCCTCCCGACCAGACTGCTTTTATGGTTCAGGCCGCGATGTTTGTCGCCGGGGTCGCCACCCTGTTGCAATCCCTGGGCCTGGGGCCCATCGGTGCTCGCCTTCCTATTGTCATGGGGACCAGCTTCGGATTCGTACCGGTCCTGATTCCCATTGCCATCGGCATGGGGTTGCCCGCCGCCCTTGGAGCGGCGTTGTGCGGAGGCGTCGCGATGGCGCTGATGGGGCTGTTTCTTCCCTGGTTTCGGTTTCTGTTCCCGCCAGTGGTGACTGGAACCTTTGTCGTGATGCTGGGCATTCTGTTGATGCCCGTTGGCCTTGCCTACGCCGGTGGTGGTTTCGGCGTATCGGATTTCGGCGCCCCCCATCACATCGGACTGGCCTCCCTTGTTCTCGTCGTAACCGTGGGTCTTCACCAGTTCGGCCGAGGTATCTGGAGTGAAGTTGCCCCACTGGCCGGCTTGCTGGTTGGCTTCGTTGCTGCCGCGGCTTTTGGCTATGTCGATTTCTCCAAGGTGGGCGATGCCGACTGGGTAACGTTCCCCACCCCGCTTGGCATTGGCATCGAGTTCCATATGGCCGCCATCATCCCCGTGGTGGTGCTGTCGCTGGTCACCGTGGCCGAATCCATCGGCGATATAGTGGGTACCACCGCGGGTGGGCTGAACCGTGAACCCACCAAGAAGGAGCTCTCTGGCGGCGTCATGGCCGACGGCATCGCGAGCGTGTTTGCCGCTATCTTCAATGCGTTCCCCCAGATCAGTTTCAGCCAGAACGTAGGCATGGTCGCATTGACGGGTGTCGTTAGCCGCTATGTGGTGGCGATTGGTGGCGGATTCCTGGTCCTGGCCGGTCTGTTGCCAAAGCTCGGCGGTCTCGTTTCCAGTATTCCAAACGCGGTTCTCGGCGGTGCGGTATTACTGATGTTCGGTATGATCGCCAGTGCCGGCATTAAAATGCTCAGCCAGGTGCCGTTCGACAAGCGCAACATGCTGATCATTGGTACCTCTCTGACCATCGCGGTGGGTTTGCCGGCACAAGAAGGGCTCTATGCCAACCTGTCCGAAAACCTGCAAGCGATGATCGAATCCGGTTTGATCCCCGGGGCCATTACCGCCATCGCGTTGAACCTTATTCTTCCAAAAGTCCATAAACCGGCGCCCGATGACGCTGAACGGGCAGAAAGCACTGTGATAAAACCTGATTCACTTTGAACATCCGGAGGGGCCGGGAGAGCCCCTTGGACGCCGTTATTTCACTCAAGGAGGGAGGGACAAGAGAAGGCGTTTCGTCGGACAGCAATACGTAATCGCCCAGGAGTACCGATGAGCATTCGCCTAAAGCTAATCATAGGAATGGGGGCAGCACTGCTTGCCAGCACGTTGCTGCTGGTTTCCCTTAATATCGTCCAGATGCGAGGGCTTCTTGATCGATACCTGCTCAACTCCGCCCTGCCATCCAGCCTGGAGGCCATAGCGAACTCCGTTGAGCGCGACCTCCAGGCGCCTATTACAGCTTCGCGGCTGATCGCAGGGAACAGCTACCTCAAAGAGTGGATCGGTGACAACGAACCACAGCAGGGGCTCGCCCCCGCTACCCAATATCTGGAGGGGGTCAGACGCAGCCAGGATGCCGCCTCTGCCCACTTCGTGTCGGTAAACACCGGCAACTACTACACCCATCAGGGCATCGACAGGGTGGTGACTCCCCAGGCGGACCGCTGGTTCTATAATTTCCTGGAAAGCGGCGAGACCATGGATCTGTCGCTGGACGTGGACAAAGCGACGGGTAAACCTACCCTCTTCATCAATGCCCGCATGGAGGATGGCGGCGAGGCTATCGCAGTAACCGGCGTCGGAATCGGGCTTGATCAGATGGCGGAGCGAATCAGGGAATTCCGCTTTGGTGAAACCGGTATCGTTTACCTGGTGTCTGAAACCGGCCAGGTCAACATTCATCCTGATCTGCAGCAAACAGACCAGCCCCTATCGAAGGTTATCTCTCCAACGGCCGCCGCCGAACTGTTGAAAGACTCGACGTACCATCTGACCGAGTTTGATCGTGATGGCCGTCGCTACATCGCCGCCAGCCTGCCTCTGTCGATCACGGACTGGCGTGTCGTTGTAGAGGTTCCGTCTGCCGAGATCTACGGCGAAGCCAGCCGTGCCAACCAGATCTCCTTGCTCGTCGGCGTCCTCGTGGCCCTTGTTTTCCTGGGCATCATTGCGTTGGTCGCCACTCGCATGACGAAGCCACTGACAAAAATCACTCGGGCGTTGACCGAAATTGCCAAGGGTGGCGGTGATCTCACTCAGGAACTGGCGGTTGAACGCAAAGACGAGCTGGGCCAATTGGCGACCGGGTTTAACCAGTTTGTCGGGGCACAACGAGAGATGGTTCGGGGGCTTCTAGAGACGGCAATCCGGCTCAAGGCCTTTGTCGAGCAGACCTCCACGGTGATGACGGCCAACACCGACCGAGCCAAGGAACAAAGCAGCCTGACGGACTCCGTCGCCACGGCGGTGTGCGAGATGGAAGCCACGGTTCAGGAGATTGCCAAAAGCGCTACGGAAACCGCCAACCAGCTGGAACAGGTCGGCAACAGCGCCAGTGACATTCGTGAAGGCATGTCGCGTTCCATCGCCCAGGTCGAGGGAATGGCGAGTAACATCCGCGAATCGGCCTCAGCGATCCAGCAGTTGGCTACCGAAGCGCGGGATATTGGCCAGGTAATCGAAGTGATCAATGCCATATCCGATCAGACCAATCTACTGGCTTTGAACGCAGCGATCGAAGCAGCCCGGGCCGGTGAACATGGGCGCGGATTCTCGGTGGTCGCTGACGAAGTTCGCAGCCTTGCACAGAAGACGCAATCATCAACCAAGCAAATTCGAACCATTATCGAGCGCTTGCAGGAGGGCTCCGAGCGTGCGGTCGAGACGATGGCCACAAGCGAGAAAGCCACCGAAGAAACCGTCAGTACCTCCGCCAGCATGGGCAAAGCTCTGGATGGAATCGGCGAAAACGTGGACCGGATTGTAGAGATGAGCCACCAGGTGGCTGCAGCAACCGAAGAACAGAGCTCCGTCACCGAGGAGATCAGCTCAAACGTTCAGAACATCTCTCATCTCAGCGCACGTTCGAGTGAGGACATGACGGCAGCCAGCCGTGAAATCGAAGAATTACGTGCGATGGCGGAAAAGCTTGAAGCTCAAATGAAAGCGTTCCGGCTCGACCGTGAAGACTGACTTAATGAAGAAAAGATTCGGGCGCTATACAGCTCATCCAACAACGACTAACTAGAGGGAGCCATCAGTGAAACAGATATTCGCCGCCTGCCTGCTGTTTGCCTTGACCGCCCAGGCAACTGCGCAGACCTACGTGGTTGGAGTGGAACAGGGAAACTTCCTGCCCCACTACGGGGTTGACGAACAAGGCCAATACAATGGCTTCGCCCGTGAACTACTGGACCTTTTCGCCGCACATGCCGGCGTAACCTTCATCTATAAACCCTTGCCGGTCGATGAACTGATGCCGGCCCTGGTTGAAGGCGAGGTGGACTTCAAGTACCCGGATCATCCCGACTGGGCCCGCTCAGCAAAAACCGGGGACAGGATCAGCTACAGCGGCCCCATCGTGGAGTATGTTGACGGCGTTCTGGTGTCTCCGCGACGCCTCGGCCTAGATGGGGACCGCCTCAAACGCATCGGCCTTGTCGATGGCTGGACGGCCCGGGGATACGAGGAAAAGATCGAGGCCTCACAGATACTCCCGGTACCCAGCGACAGCCTGCCCGAAATGATTCACCAGGCGTTGCTGAAGAACAGCGACGGCGCTTACTACAACGTGGTGGTCGCCCTGCACCACATCAACAATGTTCGGGTAAGGCCGGGCGTTCTCGTGTTCGACCCCAATCTCCCGCATACCCGAAGCGCCTACCGGCTTTCAACGATCAGGCATGGGGATTTGCTCCCGCGCTTCGACAGCTTTCTTGAGGAGCGCCACGAACAGGTCGCGGCGATCAAGGCCAAGCATCGGGTAGAGGCCAACATTGGCACCGAATACTTTGGCATGGAGCAATGGAAAGTGGACTTTCTCAAGCGGCAAAAGGCGAAAAACGCTCAGTGACACGGTCCCTCTCGCCGTGTTATTGCCCGAACTGATCAAGGCTATTGAGGGCACAGCTCCGTTTCCAGCCAACGGCGCACTTCATGCCGGTGACGCCTGCGGTTGAGCTGTTCACTGTGGATGTCGCGGGGGAAAATTTCCGATGCACCGTCATGTCTTAGCCAGAAACGCCGGCGTACGCCCACGGCATAGCGGCTGGGGCCATGAACCACTGCAGCCCGTATTTCAACAGCAGTAACATCCTCGAACAGGTAGTCGCTGTCACTGTCGCTATCGTCACTTCGGCGGCCCAGGATAATGTTGCGAAATGAACCCAACACCAGGTACCCGCCGGGCTGCAACGGCCCCTGCCGCAGCACCTGGTGTACATTGCTGTCGTCTGCCCCAACCCGGCGATACTCGGTAACTGTCAGGGTTCTCTCCTCACCGCTACGGGTTTGCAGCACCACCTGCACACACTGCACATGGATGGTTTCCTTGCCCATATTCACCAGCAGACACAGGGCGTCCGGGTTCTCGTTCTGGGCGTGGTGAATGACCATATAGGGGCGGTTATTGCGCTGGTACTGAATCAGGAACAACTGAAAATAAACGATCCAGATAACCGCCATGATCGCGCTGCTGATGGGGCTTATATAGTCCATTTGCTCTCCTGCTTCAGCCGACATATGCGCTTACACGTTCTGTCGATCCACCAGGATTTCAACCCCATCTCCGAAACAGATCACCCCTCGCTACTCAACCGCGCCACCACCGCCGCCAGATCCGTCATGCCCTTTTCCACCTGCTGAATACCGGTAGCAATGCCGGAGATTTCATCCGAACCTGTCTCTTATACACATCTCCGAGCCCACGAGACAGGCAGAAATCTCG
>OJDQ01000732.1_pt1 | contig 12052 bp, 20 predicted proteins | sample 1592851 | NCBI WGS metagenome assembly OJDQ01 (sample SAMN05416774, study PRJEB24817) | seawater metagenome | isolation source: Sea water | place: Canada:Atlantic | collected 2013-07 | reverse complement strand
ACGCAGCCAGAGAATTGCTATTATCTATTGACCGGAGTTGGGCTCATATGTGTTATATTCTAACCATGCTTTGCAATGCGCATTTGCATGCGTATACTTGGTGGTGAGATTAGTTGGAGTAATAAAAATGCAAGATTTATATGACATCCATGCCCCCAAAAAAGCGACAAATTTAAGCTTAAACAGCGATTTATTGCAAAAAGCTCGAAATTTAAAAGTTAACCTGTCCGCAACATTAGAACAAGCACTTAAAGACAAGCTAAAAAATGTTGAAGCAGAGAAGTGGAAAAAAGAAAACAAAGCTGCCATAGCTGCATACAACGAGTTTGTTACTGAGAACGGTTGTATAGGTGATGAGTACCGGAACTTCTAATGGCGCAGTTTGATGTTTACAGAAACCCAAGCAAGAAAACGAATAAAGCTTACCCATTTCTTGTTGATGTTCAAAACTCTGTAATTGACCAGTTGGCAACAAGGCTGGTTGTACCGTTAACAAATAGCAATACTAGAAACAATCTTTACATGAAAAAATTGACTCCGGAGATACAATTCGAAGGCGCAACATACTTATTTTTAGCCCAACAACTTAGTTCTTTACCCGAAGACGTGCTCAATGATCGCATTGGTTCATTAGAGCAATCCAGAGAACTGCTGATAGATGCAATAGACTTCGCTATTACTGGAATATAACGCCCTAATTTGGTGGCACAAACGCGTGGGCTATACTGCGAAGCAGAGCCCGCGTGTTTGTGTCCTCAACATTGTTTGTTATGCGTGCGAGACACTTGCCCTTCGCGGCTTTGCCGCCAGCACCTGCAACAACAAACTGTTGATTTAAATAAAAACAATTACCTTAAAACAACCCTGAGCGAAAAGCCAGATGATAAAGCGGTGGCTCGATAAGTGAACTGGCTGAGAAAATTTTGAATTGCAGACTTCTGGTGTTACCTGGCCAAATCGAATAAGCGTTTCTAAAGTAGGGTTTAAAACTGGAAACGGTAGGCACTGATACAACCTATTGAAACTGCCTAGCCCTAACCAGCTACCGCAGCACCAAACACATGAGAAATGACAACGGCGCATAACACCCCAAGAAGGGGCAATTGCACGCAGGCTAAAATACGGAACGAAGTGACGCAGCCCATGTGTTAGCGTCCCAGCGAGCTTGCGAGCGATTTAATGCGTTTGTTATACGCAATTTGCCACACCTGTAGCGTATTGCTACAATGTAATGGCGAACTATTAGGAGACATATTATGGCAACCGCGAGCGTAAGACTAGACCAAGATCTAGTTGAGAAAGCTACAATTATGGGCAAAGCACTAAACCGAACTATGCCAAAACAGATTGAGCATTGGGCAAAGATAGGTGAAATGATGGAAGATAATCCTGATTTGCCATACGAATTCGTGAAACAGGCAATTATTTCCAAAGCTGAAAAAGAGGCTGGAAAATTGGAGCCTTACGATTTTGGCTAAGATCACCAGTGTTTTACAGACAGCTAATTTTAAGAGAACAGTAAAGAAGTTACATCAGAATCAGAAAAAAGACTTGGATAAAGCTGTTAAGGAACTAATGGGCGATCCTCTACTAGGAGAACAGAAAAAAGGCGACCTAGCCTTTCTTCGCGTGTACAAATTCAAGATGGTCAAGCAGTTAACTTTACTTGGTTACAGCTATGAGGATGGAACTGTAATACTTGAATTGATAGCACTTGGCTCTCATGAAAACTTTTATCGCGATGTTAAAAAGTTATTCTGACTAATTGCGTATAACGCTAAGCTTTGGGGCGCTAGCACGTGGGCTAAAATCCGAACGAAGTGAGTCAGCCCACGTGTTAGCGTCCCAGCGACCGAAGGGAGTGCCAACAGCGTTTTGTTATACACACATTAACCGTGATGCCTGCGAATATGCGTAATCAACTTATCATCATTGAATTCTAAGGTTACTATATTTACTGAGTTGTAGGTTATATCTTTGTCTAAATTATTTGGTCTGACTTTTCCTGACTCAGTCATCTTAATAATGGCAGCATTGCTTCCAGTCATCATTTCGTTTATGACTATTGAACTGTAGTAAATCTTGTCACTCATTTTGGCAATTAGACCTTCACGTAAAGCGGACTTTTCCGTAATCGTTACTTTAAACTTCACATGTTCATCGACGAATTCATCTGCAATTAAATTAATAAAGGCATCAATATCCTGAATTGTAGTATCAGGTTGCTGTCGAGCATTTTTGGCTTCCACAAACTTTGTCGCTAGTTGCTCCAGTTCTCCCTCAGAAAGAGCAGCATTGGCAGCAAACGATAAAGGCATAAAGACAAATAAAAGTAAGAGCTTATACATAATGTTCCTTGTGTGTATAACGCCCTAATTTGGCTTCACAAACGCGTGGGCTATACTGCGAAGCAGAGCCCGCGTGTTTGTGTCCCCAACATTTGATTGTTAGTTGCCGTGAACTCAAACTACGTGCTAACATTTGTGCACACGCATGTACGGAGTTGAAAATGGATACCCGCATACAATTCAGAGTTGACGAAGAAACGAAACGCCTAGCCCAATTAATGGCAGAAAGCCAAGGGCGTACATTAAGTGATGCATGCAGAGAGCTTACTGAAGAACTAGCTGAGCAGCAACGCAAAGTTATGACTCATGACCAATGGCTTACCGATCAGGTCAACGCTGCGTTTAGCAAATTGGATAGTGGGAAAAGTGAGTTTGTTACTCATGAAGAAGCTTCCTTGGACATGGAAGTGAGAAAGATGAAAATTAGGAATAGAGCCAAAAAATGATCGTTTGGGAAAAAGACTCGTTGGACGATCGAGAAGTGATTTTCGAATTTTTATATGAATTTAACCCATTAGCTGCGGAAAAAACTGACACCATTATTGAGGCTAAAGTTGAAAACTTGATACAGCAACCGTTGATGGGCGTTGAAAGAGAAGGAATACCTGGACGGCTTTTGATTATTCCAGAGGTATCAATGATTGTTTCGTACTTCGTAAGAGAAGACGTAATTCATGTTCTCAGGGTTTTACACCAGAAGCAAAAATTTCCTGTAGGCAACTAACGCCCTAATTTGGCGGCACAAACGCGTGGGCTATACTGCGAAGCAGAGCCCGCGCGTTTGTGTCCCCAACATTTGTTTGTTAGCTGCCACTGTCAAATTGAAAAGTGATAGCATATACGCTAGCATATAAAGTATGAATAAAGTAGTTATTGACACCAGTGTACTTATTAGCGCCCTGATTGGCAAAACGGGCCCAGCACGAGAAGTGGTGCGGCAATGCTTGCTAGGTCAGTTGAAACCACTGATTAGCACAACCTTATTTTTGGAATATGAAGCCGTCAGTAAGCGAGACAAAATTAAAGAGTTGTGCCCGCTTACACAAGACGAAGTAAACGAATTACTTGCAGCATTTTTTAGTGTTTGTGAATGGGTGCAGATACATTATTTGTGGCGGCCAAATTTAAAAGATGAAGGCGATAACTTTCTTATTGAACTTGCAGTAGCCGGTAATGCCGAGAGCATTATTACGAATAACCTAAAAGACCTGCGAAATGCGGAATTACGATTTGATGGTTTGAGAGTGTTAGCGCCTGAAGAATATTTGAGAGGAGTTTGATATGTCCACTTTAACCGTACGTTTACCAGACGATAAGCATAATCGACTGAAGGCTTTGGCTGCGCATAAAAAGTTGAGCTTAAACAAGTTGATAGAAGAATTGACTACACAAGCGATAGCTGAATTTGATACTGAGGTAAGATTTAAGGCGATTGCTGCTACTGGAGATAAAAAGAGAGGTTTAGAAATTCTAGATAAGCTCGATTCACATTTTGGCAGCTAACACCCGCATCTAACGAATCCCCTCATAAATTAAAGCAGATTCAATGATATAGACACGCATGGCGCAATTTTATCTAATTCATTTCGCCAAAAACATACCAGAACAACACACCATGCGTGATATCTCTATCTTACATGATTTACTTAAAAATCAATGCGCCAATTTACATCAAAAACGTCTCTCTTCTCTAATGGTTGCTGTGCAATCATTTCTGGATGGACAGCAACTGTCGCTTACCGAATTGGGGCGGAATATCACCGGGGCCGTTGCCGCTAAGCACAACATTAAACGTATTGACCGTTTGCTTGGTAATCATGCTTTATACAACGAGAGACTGGATGTTTACCGCTGGCATGCACGACTCCTTTGTGGGGCAAACCCAATGCCGATAATTCTCATTGATTGGTCTGATGTAAGAGAACAAATGCGTCATCAAACTCTACGTGCCTCGGTGAGTTTTGAAGGGCGCTCAGTCATCCTCTATGAGCGAGTATTTCCATTTTCCCAATATAACTCACCGGTCAGCCACAATCCCTTTCTACGAGAACTGGCATCCATACTGCCAGAGCGCTGTTGTCCTCTTATCGTCACCGATGCGGGTTATCGCAACACCTGGTTCAGGGAAGTTGAAAAGCTGGGATGGTTCTGGCTTGGGCGTGTACGCGGTGAAGTCGGCTTTCGTGAACATGGCCAATCTAAATGGCGTAGTAACAAGTCATTTTATCCCTCGGCTAACGCTAAAGCGCGTTACCTGGGCTGCGGCGCATTAGGGCGTAAAAGGCCTATTGATGCCTATCTACATTTGTATAAAGCTAAATCCAGAGGGCGTAAAGACCAACGTTCTTCTAAAGCGGGTCGTCATCACAATGCACAACAAAATTATCGTGATAGCAGCAAAGAGCCCTGGCTACTGGCAACGAATATTCCTGCCGAATCGCTGACCTCAAAGAAGCTCGTCAACCTCTATGCTAAGCGAATGCAAATAGAAGAAAGTTTCCGCGATATCAAAAGCCCTCAATACGGCTTAGGGCTGCGTCATAGCAGAACACGTTGTCCTAAACGCTTCGACATACTGTTGCTCATTGCTATGCTTGCCGAGTGGCTGTTACGACTGCTCGGTATCATTGCAAGAAAGCATCAATGGCAGCGGGCCTTCCAAGCCAATACTATCCGACATCGCCCTGTGCTATCACTGATAAGATTGGGGCGGGAAGTACGAAAACGGCGGCAAGACTATCCCGTTTCAATGACGGAAATTCGCTGGGCAATAGCCCAATATATTCAGCGGGTTCACGTTACCGGTATGCCTGAATTATGAGGGGATCCCCCAGCACCCACATAAGGGGCAGTAACACGTGGGCTAAAATTCGAGCGAAGCGACAGAGCCCACGTGTTACTGTCCCAGCGAGCCTGCGAGCGGCTTAATGTGATTGTTATGCGCTATTGACTTACAACGCGCAGGTACCATAATTAGGTATATATTGGTACTTGGAGAAACCAGATGGCTAAAAACACCAGCATTACCCTTGGAGACCATTTTGATGGCTTTATTGCTAGCCAAATTCAAACTGGTCGGTACGGTTCAGCAAGCGAGGTAATTCGTACAGCTCTTCGCTTGCTAGAAACACAGGAAACCAAATTAAACACTCTGCGTCAATTACTTGTAGCAGGTGAAGAAAGCGGCGATGCTGAATACGACCTTGAGCATCTGATATCAGAACTAGACGGTGAATTAAAAGAGTGAAACCGTTTACGTTAACCGTACTAGCAAAATCAGATCTAAAAGATATCGCATTGTTCACACAACGAAAATGGGGCCGAGAACAGCGTAATGTTTATCTTAAACAATTCGACGATTCATTTTGGATGTTGTCTGAAAATCCCGATATTGGCAAAAGCTGCGACGAAATAAGAGATGGATACAGAAAGTTTCCTCAAGGTAGCCATGTTATTTTCTACAAACAAACGGGCAGTCAGGAAATTCTGATCATAAGAATCCTTCATAAAAGTATGGATGTAAATCCTGTACGCTTTGGCGCATAACACCCACATAAGGGGCAGTAACACGTGGGCTAAAATCCGAGCGAAGCGACAGAGCCCACGTGTTACTGTCCCAGCGAGCCTGCGAGCGGCTTAATGTGATTGTTATAGCTCGGCAATGTGCGACAACGTTTCTGGGTGTCGCTGTACAAGTTTGAGTAGCGTAATTGCCTGTCCATTAGGAGCACTTCTACCCTGCTCCCAATTTTCAAGAGTACGAGACGAAGTGTGAAGTAAACGAGCGAAAACACCACGCGACATATTGAATTGCTCTCTAATGTTTACGATTTCATCTGGAGAGATATTCAATTCAGTTATATCGCTAATTTGATGGGTTTTTAGTGTTAATTTGCCCTCTGAATGCTTTTTGGCTTCAGCCAAAGCTGAACTTAACTCAGAGAAAAGATCACGGTTGCTCATTACGCCATGCCTCCATAAAAGCTTTTAGCTGTTTCTTTTGTTCTGCATTTAGATCAGACATTTCATTTTTGCCATAAATAGTTAGCAGATAGAAACGCCTCTTCTCATCAAAGTAATAGTAAATTACACGCGAGCCTCCACGCTTTCCCTTACCTCTGCCCGCTATACGAACTTTACGCAATCCGCCAGTTCCTTGGATTACATCTCCTTGTTTAGGGTTGGCCATTAGATCAGCTTGAAAGAGTCTAAATTCCTCCTCATTGATATAAGTGTCCCGAAATTTTTCAAAAATTGATGATTCAATAAATACACTTTTCATACAAAAAGTCTACGCGAACTGCGTATAAAAGGCAATTAACTATACGCATTTAGCGTACAGATATTTGAGGTGCGGAGAAAACAAGAGCTATAACGCCCGCATAACGGGCAATAACACGTAGGCTAAAATTGGAGCGAAGCGACTGAGCCTACGTGTTATTGTCCCAGCGAGCCTGCGAGCGAGTTAATGCGTTTGTGTACGCCCAGCATGGGCATGAACTAATGAGGTGAAAGTCCTCTGTAGGAAGATCACCGTTGTTTAACACTTTGTTATTCAACGCTAACTACTAGCGAATGGCAAGGGCTAAATCGCGAGAGATAGTCTGGAGGAAGCCGCTAGCAAATCTGCGAGCTGATGAACAAGAACATCATATGAGGCGTAGGCTGAAGGTGAGTTGGCACAAGACGACGAAACCATGTGATCTAACGGCCACCGTAAATGATGCAGCAGTGCAGAGACAGTGTATGCTCTTATCTGGGGAGATCTGCTTTACGAGCGGTCGGTCACTACCAGTGAGGCTCTGGTTTACAAGTGCCTTGGCGCAGAGGAAAGGCATCATCCACTGCGAGCGAATTCGATGCAAACCGATAGCGCTGTCAAAGGTAACTATGGCGGTGATAAAGCAGAAGTCAGCAGACGGCATAGTAGCCAAATGCCCAGTGTAATGGCTGGGACACGGTGAAGGCCGGAACATTTAGAACAAAGGAGGAGCCTTGTCAGACTTGAACACACGAATGCCGTCCGGTAATGACGTGACTCAGCGTACTGATGAGCAGCCAGCCGTTAGTGCAGATCTACTCGAACTTATTCTCCAGCCTTCCAATATTGTGGCGGCTTGGAAACAGGTTCGAGCCAATAAAGGGGCAGCTGGCATTGATGGAATGACCATTGATGACTTCCCCGCTTGGGCAAACGCCGGAAACTGGAAACGTATTATGACTGAGCTTCGCTCAGGCCAATACCAACCTTCACCGGTGAAACGCGTTGAGATTGACAAACCTGATGGCGGAAAACGTCAATTAGGGATCCCAACTATCGTTGATCGTGTGATCCAACAAGCGATTGCCCAAGTCCTTACGCCTATTTTCGACCCAACCTTCTCAGATAATAGCTTTGGGTTCAGGCCACATCGAAATGGGCAGCAAGCAGTGAAGCAGGTAAACAGTATTATCAAAACGGGACGCCGTTTTGCCGTGGATGTTGATCTGTCTAAGTTCTTTGACCGAGTTAATCACGATTTACTCATGACCTACCTTGGCTATAAAGTGAAGGATAAGCGATTGCTTAAACTGATTAAACGCTACTTACGAGCTGGGGTTATCGATAACCAGTTTTATAGTGAGAGTCGAGAAGGTGTACCTCAGGGCGGGCCATTATCGCCTCTACTGGCAAACATCATGCTCGACCCGTTGGACAAAGAGCTTGAGAAACGGGGTCACAAATTTGCCCGATATGCGGACGATTTTACCATATTGGTAAAGACGCCCCGTTCGGGTGAGCGCGTGCTCAATAGTATCAGCAGATTCTTGAGTCACCGTTTGAAATTGGTTGTTAATACAACCAAAAGCCACGTCGTTAAAACCAGTGAAAGCAAATTCCTTGGATTTACCTTCAAGGCAGGCCGCATTCAATGGCATCCAAAGACCCTGTTGAAGTTTAAGCAACAGGTCAGCCGGTTAACGAACCGTAACTGGGGCGTGTCGATGCATTACCAACTCTTTAAGCTCAGCCAGTATTTACGAGGCTGGATAAATTACTTTGGTATCGCCAGTGGGTATCAGCGATGCGTAGAACTGGATCATTGGATCCGGCGCAGAGTGCGAATGGCTTACTGGCGTCAGTGGCGAAAACCGCGTACCAAGGTACGAAACTTAATGAAACTGGACGTGCATGTTCAAGCTGCGGTTGCATGTGGTATCACCAGCAAAGGGCCATGGCGAAGTGCAAAATCTCCGGGGATCAATCAGGCACTATCACTTGATTACCTAAAATCCGAAGGGCTTTATTCACTACGCGATGGATGGGTTGCGCTTCACTATCCTAAATGAAACGCCCTGTGCGGAGCCGCATGCAGGGTGTTGTGGGGGCTGGAGGCTAGATACCTCCGGCTACCCGATTATGTCATTCCACCTTAGTAAGCTCAATTTTCCCACCCCTAAACTGGCTACTATAGTAAGAGCCATCTAATTTTAATGATGTTTCATCTTTCAATATTCTAAACTCATTTACCCCTTCTGCGTTTGGATTATAACCATCCGGTAAATCATAGTTTCTGGGCTTAAGATTATAAATCCACTTTGCTATTGCCCGATTTTTATTTGAAATACTAATGCTGGCAACCTGCAAAGAACCAGTAGTTAGCTCGGTATCCATCGTAACCTGCATTGTTTTCCACGTTTGTGTTATCTCCATTGAAACAGGAAAACGCTGACCCGTGTTTTTTGATAACTCGCCTAGCCATTTTCCGTTAATGTTGGGGATTGAACTAAATCCGATCTTGACTGCAAATTTCCATAATAAAACATCATAAAATTTCGTAAGTGTTAGAAAAACCACCATTGCAGATGGCGCTGCATACTCCTCAAACGTAAAGTGACTTAAAAGCTTGTCTAGAAAAGAGACTAAGCTCACACTTGCTAAAGCGAGAATGACGTATACTTTTTCTCTCTCGTTCGTATCTATGGAATAGTGAATCATCGCGTCTTACCTTGACATAACACCTAAATATGGGGCACAAACACGTAGGCTAAACTGCGGAGCAGAGCCTGCGTGTTTGTGTCCCAGCCCGCCCTGGCGGGCGCCATAATTTTTTTGTTAGCTACCATTGTTAGATACTACCTTGTAAGCACTTTCAATTGCCCAAGCAACCATACTACTGATTGAGGGTTCTTGTTTAACGTAATGGATAATCATTTGATTGAAATCTTCCTCTGACCATTCATGTAATTGCAAACGGACTACTCTTATTTTAGATGTAACGCGATGAAGAATTTCATTGAGCCATTTCATTTGAGATATTTTGGTTTTATCTGAGGTGCTTTCATCGGACCAAAAATCTCTCACAGCGATAGTTAGCCTGTGCGCGAGCAACTCATAAAACATAATCTTATTTTCCGTAGATAGTTCACCAATTAGTTGGGGGAAATCCGTGTGCTTAATGGTTTGCTCCTTGGTAGCTAACGCCCCAAGCAGGGGCAAGTACATGCAGGCTAAAATACGGAACGAAGTGACGGGAGCCTGCATGTAATTGTCCCGCTGCCTTGGTTTGTATGGATAATTCTTCCCTAAATTCCCCACAACTTTTTCAAAGATGGGTAAAGTGAGGCCCAGACTTTGGCTGCAACCAAAGTTGGCTGTGTGGTAGTTCGATGACTTGCAGGCTCCTCAATTGAGAGACCGATAACAAACATGAACGCCACGCAGTGCTCCAAGCAACATACTCGAATAGTCGACTGGGCCCCGAGCTCGCATTTAGCAAACCAGAGTTAGCTTATTATGAATAAAACCGAAGCGCAAAACATTAACGCCGGCGTTGATACCGGTAAAGATTTCCTTGATATCCATATTCGTCCTTTCAATGAATATTTTAAAGTTACCAACGATAAAAGAGGTATTTCAGAAGCTATCAAACGATTGAAAAAATTGGATCTTAAACGTGTAGTCATTGAGGCAACAGGACGATACGAAGTGGCTTTTATTACCGCTTGTGCAAAAGCTGGTATACCTTTTAGCGTGGTGAATCCTGTACATATAAAACGCTTTGCGGGTGCCATTGGCCGTAAAGCCAAAACAGATAAACTAGATGCAGCATTGATTGCTCATTTTAGTGAACTAATACAGCCTCCCCTGTCCACGTTGAAGCCAGATAACATGAAGAAAATGGCTGATATCGTGGCACGCAGGAGTCAGCTTCTTGAGATGCAAACTCGGGAGAAAAACCGGCTTCAAATTATGCCCACAAACGTTCATCCCAGCATCAAAGCTTTGCTCTTAGTGTTGAAAAAGCAAATTCAAAAAATGGACGATGAACTGGCTCATCTCATTGAAAGCTGTCCGGAATTTAAAGCGAAAAGTGAGCTTGTTCAAAGTATGCCGGGAATAGGCAAAGTCTCCGCGGCTGCACTTATTAGCTACCTGCCAGAATTAGGTTTAATGAACAATAAAGAAGTCGCAGCATTGGTTGGTGTAGCGCCTATGAACAAAGAAAGTGGCAAATATAAAGGCAAGCAGGTTACGCAGGGCGGACGACACCAGGTTCGCACTGTCTTGTTCATGGCGATGATGTCGGCGATGCAATGCAACGCCAAATTCAAATCCACTTATGAACGCTTAGTCGCAGCAGGCAAACCTAAAAAAGTAGCGATTATTGCCTGCGTTAGAAAGATGATTGTCATCCTCAATTCGATGGTTAGAGATGGCGTCATGTGGGAAGAAAAAAACTTTTAAATTCAGGGTTGACGCCATAGTCGTTTGTTAGGTTTGTTGCTGACCGGTTGGTTTAACCAATTGAGTTATAATAAGAAATACTGCGTAACCTATCCAGGATGTGAAAAACACTAAAATAAGCCAGCCAACTTTACCTGCGCCTTTAGCTCGATTTGAAAGCCCTGTAAGAATTAGCGGGATAAATGATCCAAACAGTAAAAAAACAATTAATAATTGCCATATGCTTATTCCACCCATTCAAACACTCCTTGTGTCATTGATAAAAAATCAGGTTAACTCAATATTCATCCATTGAGAACCTAACGCCCCAATCAGGGGCTTTTAATAGTTGGCTAAAATGTGTAGCGAAGCGGAACCGAGCCAACTGTTAAAAGTCCCGCACTGAATTGGCTTGTTATGTGAATCTACACCTTATTTTTCTTGTGGTTTAAAAACAACTGCTGGTACAGAGTTCCCCACTTCTAATATCGATTCTAACTCTGAGTAATTTTCCTTCATATCTATCAGTAAAGAGTACCAATTAGAGCCTGATATTCTAGAACCAATTACCCACGTACCAGCATTAGTTATCACATTACCTGAAACTTCGAAGCAAAGAGGATTCAATATATTTATTCTTTGTGATCCTGATATATTGAACGATTTAAAGCAATAACGCCCAGGCTCCAAATAAACGGCTTTTGCCTTCCCGTTTTGATGAATTGACTTTATTTTCTGTGTCCTTTCATTAATTAATTGGTAAGTGCTGTATTTCTTAAAATATGTTTTCTTTATAGGTTTATTCTTGTTATTTAACTCAACTTTGTGAATTGAAATTAAAGTATTCGGTTCATTTGCCCAAGTTGTAGTACAGACAATTAACAATAAAACAAAAAATAAACTCCTTCTCATAGACTCGTACCCTAGTAATTCACATAACTTCTAAATATGGGGCACAAACAGGCAGGCTATAATGGCGAAGCCGCCTGCCTGTTTG
>OJDQ01000728.1_pt1 | contig 12136 bp, 11 predicted proteins | sample 1592851 | NCBI WGS metagenome assembly OJDQ01 (sample SAMN05416774, study PRJEB24817) | seawater metagenome | isolation source: Sea water | place: Canada:Atlantic | collected 2013-07 | reverse complement strand
CTTCCAATAGGCACTTACCGTCCAGCCTTCAAAATTTTGCATTTCAATGTACCAGAACACTTCCTGATATGCCGTTATATGTTCTGTTAAGACCGGTATCAAGTTCTCATAATCCTTGGCATCCAGCTTGTTTTCTGCCACCATATATACCGTAGCTTCTTTTTTATAGATTGTTATCATTGCTCATTATTTATAAATGATGATTGAATTGAAAAACCTAAAACTCAACCCAAATTATCGCTGCATTTTTCGCAGATACCTTTTACCACCAAATTAATATCTTCGGTAATGTAGCCGTCGGGCAAGCTGATATGCGGGATTTTATGCTCTGTTAAACAGACCGTTTCATTACAGTTGTTGCAATGAAAGTGCAAATGAAGGTCGTTGCCGACCTCGCATTCACAGTTCTCTTCGCAAAGGGCATATTTAATAACTCCAGTCCCATCCTCAATTTGATGTACAATACCTTTTTCCTCAAACGTTTTTATAGTCCTAAATAGGGTACTTCTTTCGCTGACCTTAAAATCCTTTTCCAAATCGCCAAGACTGATGGCCACCTCTAATTCTGCCAAACGTTTGTAGGTCATTAGGCGCATTGCCGTAGGTCGTATTCCTTTGCTTTCAAGAAGTTGGACTATTTTTTCCATTTGCACTAAAATGTTTTATAGGTCGTACTGTTTTAAGGAATCTCCCGTTTTAATCTGAAAGGCATTCTCTATATTGGCTATGTATATGATACCATCTCCTGGTTCTTCCGTTTTGCCATTTTTTAAAATTGTTTCAATGGCTGCTTGGGCTTCCTCATTTTGGCAGACCAGTTCCAGCTTAACCACTGGACTGTCTGTAACGTGAAAATCCAGCGAAGGTCTTGCACCTTTTGATTTGAATGCACCAGTGCCTTCTGCTTGTGAAAGGGTCATACTTTCAAACCCATTATCGGATAATGCTTCAATGACTCTTTGGATTCGGTTCGGTTTTATAAATGCTTTTATTTCTTTCATATTATGAATTTTTAAATTTTTAATCGATTTTGAACCGAGCCTGTTTTCTAATTTTTAACTAACTAATTAAGACGACAAACAAACTCGGAATCAAAACCTCTGATTATTATTGAATTAATGGTCGTGTTCCAGTTCGCCCTTAACCATTTCCGAAGACAGGTTATAAGCTCCTTTGATGACCACTTTGGCATCCGTTGAAACTTCGGTAGGAAGATTGACTTCAACAAAGCCCAAATCAGTTAGTCCAACTGTTACGGGTACCATTTTAAATTTCATTTTGTCCGCTTCCATTTCTTCATCTTCATCCAAAATAAAAATAAAGGATTGCTCGCCTTCTTTTATAATGGCAGCTTCCGGTACTGCAAACCCTTTTTTCTCGCCCTGCACTATGCGTCCTTCCACGTACATACCCGGCAACAGGTTTTTATCCTTGTTCTCAATATCTGCCAAAACTTCCAATGCTTTTGGGTCGGTATTGAAGGTTTTGCCAACAGACCTAACGGTTGCCTTAAGCAGTTCATCTGGACGAGAAGCCGTTGAAAAATATATCTGTTGCCCTTTCTTGATTTGCTTTATGTCCTTCTCATATACTTTGAAGTTGACATAAATCTTTGAATTATCGCTTATTGAGAACATTTTGGATTGTTGTGCCACATAATCGCCCAGACTAATCATTACTTCATCCACATAGCCACTTATGGGTGTGGTAATGGGAACTGCGGAATATATTTGGCCTTCAGCCACTTTATCGGCATTAATGCCCAACAGTCTCAATTGGGAACGCAAACCATTGACACTGGATGTTGTGGAACGAAATTTTGACTGCGCCATCTGAAATTCTTTGCCCGAAGAAACACCTTTATCATAAAGGGTCTGCTTGCGCTCAAAATCCTGTTTTAAAAAGACCAGTTCGTCATTTTTTTCCTGATAATCCTGTTGCATTGCAATGATGTCTGGGTGCTCTATATATGCCAGTACTTGTCCTTTGCTTACATTATCTCCTGGCACAACTTTTATGGAACTCACATTTCCACCAACAAACGGACTGATGTTCGCCTTGTCCTGTGGGTAAAGTTCCAGCGTTCCTGTTACCTTAATGTTGTTCCCTAAATTTCTTTCCTCCAGAGGTTTCATTTCCAAACCGATGGTTTCAGCCTGTTGCTTTGTAAGTTCTACAACGCCTTCTTCCTCACTATGGCCTCCTTCTTCTTCGTCGTGACCTTCTTCGCCGTGTGCATCTTCGCCACCTGCTTCGGTTTTTGATACGCCTTCAGCTTCGTTATGCCCAAGTTCAGATTTTGGGGCATCGTTACAACTCATAAACATAAGTGTAACTAATACGGTACTTACTAATAGTATATTTTTCATTTTTCTTTTTTTAAGATTATAGATTGCCCAACTGGTATTGTACCTCAATAGACTGTTGGTTATATTGGTTGATATATTGTAAATGGGTCTGTTTAATGCGGATGGCGCTATTGAGAATGGTAATATAGTTCACGTAATCTATTTCGCCCTCTTTAGATGCCAATTCTGCGGTGGTTATTTGTTCTTCCGCCAAAAGCAATGCGCCTTCTTCATAATACTGCAATATTTTCCGTGTTTTTTCAAGGGATTTGAACAATTGCGACACCCTGCTTTCGGTGGTTGCCTTTTGCTCCAAATATTGATTCTCTGCAACCATTGCATCTGCCTTGGCTGCCTTTACCCTTGATTTTTGCGGAAAAAACCACAACGGAATACTGATTCCTGCCTGATAGGTATTGAATCCAGAAACATCATCCACTACTTGCCTGCCAAACGACACATTGAATTTTGGTAGGAATTGCGATTTTTCAACACCCACATTTGCTTTACTTACTTCGGCGTTTTGCAATGCATATTGTAATAGTGGGTTGTTTGCTACCGAAGTTGAATCCAAGGTCGCCATAAAATCCAATGGCTCATAAAAACCATCCACCGTTTCGATACTTTCATCCGTTCCCAGATATTGTTTTAGGGCACGTTTGGCAATTTCAATATCATCATAGGCTTGTTGCCGTAACACTTGAATCTGTTGAAACTCGGAAGAGGCTGAAATAAATTCCAGCTTACCTGTTTCTCCAGTATCGTACCGAAGTTGGGCAGCAGTTTTAAAATTGGCATAAATACTGTCTAATTGGTCTGCAAAACGCAACTGTGCCTTGTAGTAATTAATTTGGTCATAGGCTTGCATCACATTACGCACCAACTGTTGTTCACTGGCCACATAAAATTTTTCACCCAAGGCAATACGTTCTTTGTAAAACTTGGATTTTGAAAATCCAGAAAGCAAATCGATATCGCCTTGTTGCACACCAATGGTTGTTTGCACTCCAGGAAGATTATTGCCATATTCTTCTTTGCCAGTGAACACCTGTGTGCTACCAAGGTCAAAACTTGTTCCCTTTAGTGCCTTTTCGCGTTCAATAAATGCCCGACTTTCCTTAAGCGATGGATAATTCTGTTTTGCCATAGCAATGGCCTCATCTACAGTCAAGGTTTTTGGAATTGTGCCATCTTGATTGGTGTCTTGGGCAAATGCAGTTCCAGAAGCCATCAAACCGCCAACCATCAGTAATACGGTTACAATATTGGTTGATTTATTGACATAACTTACGCCTCCATCTGTATTGTTTCGTTCCTTTCTTGACTCCAGCCAATAGTACAATATTGGAATCACAACAAGGGTTAAAAACGTTGCGGTAATCAAACCGCCAATAACCACTGTTGCCAACGGTCGTTGTACTTCGGCTCCACCAGAGGTAGAAATCGCCATTGGGATAAAGCCCATAATGGCCGCCGTTGCCGTAAGCAAAATAGGGCGTAAGCGTTCGTGCGTTGCCTCGTATATTCGTTTTTTTAAGTCTGTCATTCCACTTTCTTTTAGTTCATTGAATTTGTTTATCAGCACCAATCCGTTTAAAACCGCGACTCCAAAGAGCACGATAAAACCGACTCCTGCCGAAATACTGAATGGCATTCCCCTTATCCAAAGGGCAAACACGCCACCAATGGCTGCCAAAGGCACTGCCATATAAATCATAAGTGATTGCGAGAACGAACTCAAGGCAAAATAGAGTAATATGAATATTAGGAAAAGTGCGATAGGCACAACAATCATCAATCGGTCTGAAGCACGTTGAAGGTTTTCAAACGAACCTCCGTAGGTTACAAAATAACCAGGCGGTAGTTTCACGTCCGTTTCCAATTTTTGCTGAATTTCCTCAACCATCGATTTTACATCGCGCCCACGAACATTGACCCCTACCGAAATACGACGAGAGGTATTGTCCCTTGAAATCTGCATTGGCCCTGGCTTATAACTGATATCCGCAACTTCCTTTAAGGGCACTTGCGCTCCGTTTGGTAGGTCTATATACAGATTTTTAAGGCTGTTGATGTCTTGTCTAAATTCCTTTGCCAAACGAATGACCACGTCAAAGCGTTTTTCGCCTTCAAAAATCACACTTGCCTTTTCTCCAGCAAATGAAGCACTCACATAATCATTCAGCTTGTCAACGGTTACACCGTATTGTGCCATTTTTGCGCGGTTATAAACCACCGTCATTTGTGGCAAACCGCTTGTAGCTTCCACATTGAGGTCGGCCGCTCCGGGAACGCTTCTGATAACCGCTGCGATTTCCTGTACCTTGTCTGCCAACACATCCAAATCTTCTCCGTACAATTTGATTGCCACGTCCTCACGGACACCCGTTAGCAATTCGTTAAAACGAAGCTCTACAGGTTGCGTAAACACAAAATTTACACCTGGTACTACTGAAATTTTTTCCTGTATTTTTTCTATGAGTTCTTCTTTGCTATCAGCGGAAGTCCATTTACTCTTATCTTTTTCAAGAATGATATAGCTATCGGCAATGTCCATAGGCATTGGGTCTGTTGGTATTTCGGCCACGCCAATCCTTGAAACTACCGTTTTTACCTCTGGAAATTCATTGATTAGATTTTGAAGTTTTTTTGAAGCCTCAATGGATTCTGTAAGACTGCTCCCCGGTTTTATCAAGGCCTGAAACGCAATATCGCCCTCATCAAATTTGGGAATAAATTCGCCGCCCATATTGCTGAAAATAAATCCTGCAATCAATAGCAGTCCAACCGCACCAATAATGACACCAGCCCTAAAGCGAAGTGCGAAATTGAGCAAGGGTACATACGCCCTGTTCAACCCTGACATTATTTTATCACTGAACCTGTCAATTCTGTTTTCAAATTTTGCGAACCAACTGTTCTGATTTCTGGCAGGTTTTAGGAACATTGACGAAATCATTGGTACATACGTAAGACACAGGATAATCGCTCCCAAAACTGCAAATCCGAAAGTAAATGCCATTGGACGGAACATTTTTCCCTCAACACCAGTTAAAAAGAGAATCGGTGTAAAGACAATAAGGATAATCAATTGTCCGAAAAATGCAGAATTCATCATCGTACTTGCTGATTCATAGGCTATTTCATCCATTTCTGGCTGGCCAATGGCCGTTGTGGTTTTCTTCATCCGTTGATGGATGTGAAACACCATACCTTCCACAATGATGACCGCACCATCCACGATGATTCCAAAATCGATTGCTCCCAAGGACATTAAATTTGCCCAGACACCAAATTGTTTCATTAAAATAAATGCAAACAATAACGATAAGGGAATTACAGAAGCTGTTATAAGTCCTCCACGGAAACTTCCCAAGAGCAGTACAAGTACAAAAATTACGATTAGCGAACCTTCAATAAGGTTTTTTTCAACGGTGCTTGTGGTCCTTCCGATAAGTTCACTTCTACTTAAAAACGTATCTATGTAAACGCCTTCCGGCAGGGATTTTTGTATTTCTGCGATGCGCTTCTCTACATTTTCAACTACATTGCCAGGGCTTTCGCCTTTCAGCATCAGTATTTGTCCCCCAACAGTTTCGTGTCCATCTTGTGTAAACGCACCATAGCGCACTTGGTTCCCATAGCCCACTTTTTCAGCGACATCGCGCACTAAAACAGGGCTTCCATTTTGTGTGGTTACAACGGTGTTTTCCAAATCCTCAAGACTACGTGCCAAACCTTCTCCGCGAATGAAATTTGCTTGGTGGTTTTTCTCGATGTAAGCACCTCCCGTATTAGCGTTGTTCACTTTCAGGGCTTCAAAAACCTGATTCATTGTAATGCCAAAACTTTTTAGTTTATCAGGATTTATAGCAACTTCATATTGTTTTACATAGCCTCCAAAAGCATTGACCTCTACCACTCCAGGGACTAATGCCATTTGGCGTTTTACAATCCAGTCCTGTATGGTACGAAGCTCCATTGCATCGTATTTATCTTCGTAGCCCTCTTTTAATTTTAAGGTGTATTGGTAGATTTCGCCCAAACCTGTAGTAATGGGTGCCATAAATGGCGTACCAAAACCCTCGGGAATTTCTCCAGCTACTTCGGTCAATTTCTCTTGCACCAATTGCCGGGGTAGATAAGTACCCGCCTCGTCCTTAAAGACAATGGTAACCACAGACAGCCCAAAACGGGACACCGAACGCAGTTCGATTACGTCAGGAAGGTTTGCCATTGCCAATTCTACCGGATAGGTTACAAATTGCTCAATATCTTCAGTACCTAAATTTGGGGCAACGGTAATAACCTGTACTTGGTTGTTGGTAATATCGGGTACAGAACCCAGATTTATAGTGGCCATAGACCAAATTCCCGTGCCTACCAGTGCCACTATAAAGAGCCCAATAATAAACTTGTTATTAATGGAAAATGAAATGATTTTGTTAATCATAAAAAAAGTATTAATTCAGTTTAAACATCGCAATGCAAAGAGATGCAATGCGTTTATGATGCGACACTTACTTTGAAAAGCATCACGATAGGATATAGCTATCCTAAAAAAAACTGCATTATACTTTAGGGGGTTGGAAAAGCGATTCCAGATATCTGGAAGTGAAGTTTACTTTATGTAAGTTAAACTGTTTTTTCTCTTCAAACTTTAGTCGATTGGTTAAAGCCGAATTGTTGTTCGCAATAATTAATACTAAAGGGTGACAACATTGATGATGGGAATGGACTGGTGTATTCTCCTTATCTGGGTTATTATGATGCCCTTCATTTTTTGCATCATTGTCAATGTAATCTTCAACTACATATTCAAGGAAAGAGTCTCCATAAACTTTATGGTCTTGATAATGGGTAATAATGCTTGAAATTTCTTTAATGGGTCCACAAAAGTCCATATCAATGCTAATTCCCTGAAAAAAGAATAAAATTGACATTGATATGGAAAAGAATATTTTCATAAAGTTTGACAAAGATACAAATTAATCGATGCACAGGTTGTGCAAAAACTACTGTTGTTCTTTATTGACTAATTTTAGTTAACCTTAAATATAGATTTTGCCTCTCTATAAATTCGTTCAAAATTGAGCTTTAATTCATCAGTTGTGAAATGTTGATGAGGATTTGGTATTTCTCTTTGAATCGCTTGTAGTTTAAATTGAACTCTTTTATCCTCGCCATCAGCAAAAGGGCCAACATAATTCGCAGTCTTGGTCGTGGTCACCATCAAAATCGGTTACCGTAACAACTTGGGAATCGTCATTAATCTTTTCTGCATCGCTACAAAGCACAACATTAAGTGCCAAAAAGTAAAAGGATAATATAACTACCAAGAATTTCACATTGCAAATATAGCTGAATTTTTATGCAACTGGGTTGCAAAAAATAATATCACATTATTTTATTAATTGAAGCACTAGAACTCAAATTCTGATTGAAGCATTTCACCAACATCTCATAAAGCTCAGGATGTTTACTCTTAAGTAAATCGGGTCGCTCAAAAAAATACTCTGAAGCTACCGCAAAAAATTCTGCTTGGTTTGTACCACCATATTTACGAATGTCGGAATGATTATCATTAATCGCTTCCATCTCCTTATGTATTAAATTCAGCCAAGGTATTGCATATTGATGCTCTAATAATCGTTCTGGCACACCATCTGTTCTATCATCCAATTTATCAATTAAATGTACGAATTCGTGTATGCCAGTATTGCTTTTATCGGTTGTGTTTTTAAAACCGTGATACAATGCTTTTTTGGATAAAATCATTTGCTTCTCGAAACGTCCATTCCCAACGATACCACCAATATTGCGTGAGTTATCCTTACTGCTAAATTGCATATCTTCATTAAAATTATCTGGATACAATAAAATACCGCTTAAATTGGTGTAGTGCCATTCTTTAAAGCCAAACACAGGTATAACTGCACTTGCCGCAACTAAAATTTTGTCCAATTCTTCCAATTCCAACTGCACACCATCAATATACACCTCACTTAAGAATTGCATCATTCGTTGCTGAAATGCGGCTTGCCTTTCTTTTGGAAGATTACGGTAGTAGAGCACATTATCCATCAACAATTCGTACCAATGCTCTGGAAATGGCTTCACGCTATGCCGCTTCGCTTTTCGATAAAAATGAATAGCAAACAGAAGAATCACAACCAAAATTAAAATATAGACCATATTAAAACGAGAATATTAATCTACTGCTTCCGCTTTAAAGCCTACTTTTTGCAATGTAGCCTTTACACCTTCTTCGGTAGCGCCATCGCTTTCAATGGTTAAAATTTTATCAGGATTAGAGGTATCCACTTCCCAACTTTCAACACCTTCTTGCTTGTTTAAAAAGGGGGTTACTTTAGAGACGCAACCACCACAATTGATATTTGTTTTAAATTTTAAAGTTTTCATTGTAATTGAATTTATTATTAATCTTAAAGTTTTACTCGTTTCAATCTTAGGCTATTCGCGACTACAGAAACGCTACTGAATGCCATTGCCATTCCTGCTATCATTGGGTCCAATAAGAATCCATTTACGGGATACAAAACGCCTGCTGCAATTGGAATACCAATGAGATTATAAATGAATGCCCAAAATAGATTCTGACGTATGCCCAATACGGTTCTTTTTGATAGTTCCAACGCTTTTGGAATAGATTGCAAATCAGACGTTATCAATGTCATTTTCGCAACGTCCATTGCTATGTCCGAACCTTTGCCCATTGCGATGCTTACATTGGCTTGTGCCAAAGCGTGGGAATCATTGATGCCATCACCAACCATAGCTACTATCTTACCATCAGCTTGTAATTTTTCAACAAAAGCTGCTTTCTCTGAAGGCATTACTTCCCCTTGGAAATTTGTTATTTCTACTTGTTTTGCGACAGCAGATGCAGTTTTATTATTATCTCCTGTAAGCATATAGACATCAATGCCTCGTTCTTGAAGCGTTGCTATGGCCTTTTTTGAAGTTTGCTTAATCTTGTCCGCAATGGCGAGTATCGCCAGCACTTGTTCATCATTTCCATAGAAAATGACTGTTTTCGCTTGCTCTTCGAGGCTATCTGCTGTTTGCATTAAGGAAGCGTCAATTTGAATATTTTTCTCAAACATTAATTTATGGTTTCCAACATAGTATTTCGACCCATTTTTTGCTTGAGCTTTCACACCCATCCCTGTAATACTTTCAAAAGAAGCAATATCCACTTTTTCAATATTTTCATTTTTTAAGTGGTTGACTACCGCTTCTGCCAAAGGGTGTTCTGATTGTGCTTCTATTGCCAAAAGAATTTGCTTGTATTGATTTTGATTTTCAAGTTTATCCTTCCAAAGTATATCAGTTACTAACGGTTTCCCTTCTGTAATTGTGCCTGTTTTGTCGAGAATGACCGCATTCACTTTATGACCGAGTTCTAAACTCTCGGCATCTTTTATAAGAATATTGTTTTCTGCACCTTTACCAATACCCACCATAATGGCAGTAGGTGTTGCCAATCCTAACGCACAAGGACAGGCAATGACCAATACTGCTACGGAAGTCAATAAAGCTTGTGAAAATGCATTATCGCCACCGACAAACATCCAAACGATGAACGTAACGATAGATATCCCCAATACGATGGGAACAAAAATTCCCGCAATCTTATCGACCAGTTTTTGAACGGGTGCCTTGCTACCTTGGGCCTCCTGAACCATTTTGATGATTTGGGAGAGCAAGGTTTCGCCTCCTACTTTTTCAGCGGTAAACTGAAAACTTCCTTTCTGGTTTACCGTACCCGCAAATACTTTTCCACCATCTAATTTTTCTACTGGAACTGGTTCTCCCGTAATCATACTTTCATCTACATAAGAGCTTCCTTTAGACACCAACCCATCTACAGGAATTTTATCTCCAGGTTTTACCAAAATAGTTTGACCTACTTGCACAGCTGAAATAGGAACCTCCTTTTCTTCCCCATTCTCAATAATCTTTAGCGTTTTGGGTTGTAAACCCATCAGCTTTTTAATGGCTGAAGAGGTATTGGATTTTGCCTTTTCTTCCAAGAGTTTCCCCAAGGAAATAAAGGTTATAATGACAGTAGCCGCCTCATAATAGACGTGAGGCTCGATACCACGGCTCAACCAAAATTCAGGAAAAAAGGTGTTGAAAATACTAAACAAAAATGCAATTCCGGTACTCAAGGCCACCAAGGTATCCATATTCGCCTTACCGTGTTTCGCTTGCTTGAAAGCATTGACAAAAAAGCTACGCCCAAACCAAAACAGAATAGGGAAAGACAAAAGTAAAGAAATCCACTTACCTGGTTCCCATTGCATAAAAAACATTCCTAATACAAAAATTGGAAGCGTAAGAATGGCTGACCAAATAGTGTGATTTTTTATTCCTTGATAGTGCTTTTGCTGCAGTTCTTGTTGTACTTCCGACGGATTCTCCGCATCAATGATAATATCATAGCCCACTTCGCGAAGTGCATTTTGAAGTTGATTAGGACTCAACTCTTTGTCGTACTCTACAAGAACAGAGCTATTGGCAAAATTTACGCTTGCATCAAAAACGCCTTCCGTATGTTTTAATACAGATTCAACGCTTGCTGCACACGATGCGCAGGTCATTCCTGTAACCGGGAATGATTCTTTTATTCCTTGTTTATGGCTCTTTTCTTTGGTTTCAAATATGTTAATTGTCTCCATAACCCTATTTTGATTTGTCATTTACAAAATTCAGAAAATAGCCTGAAGAACTTGTTATGGAATATGCCGAAAAAGTTGTAGAATTAGTTTATTCACCTTTATTATTTTTTAATCCTATATCCTTTTATTTGAATCACTTCTTCTATTTCATTGACGCTTGTTTTTGTGCTATCAAATTTAATTTCAGAAGTCCCTTTAATGTAAGAAGTATTGATTTCTAGAATTCCATCTAATTTCTTCACTGAATAATTGATATTTTCTTCACAACCAGTACATACCATCCCTTCAATAGAAAGCTTTATAGATTGAATATCTGTTTGGTTTACAATTACAGCATCGTTTCCTATTGATTTGTGAAACAATTGAGGATAATACGAAACCAATGTCATTATGACCACAAACAATGCAACCAACCACACATAGAATTTTGATTTAAAAAATGATGGTTTATCAGTTTCACAGTTGCCACAATAAGCCTTCTTCTTTTTGTAAACTTGATAAAAAGCAAAGCCCAATGACAAGAAAGCAATTGCCAACAAATAAGGTTTTAAGGCAATGAGCCAAGAGAAATACACTGAGCTACCACTAATACCTGCGACACCTGTCAGCAATAGTGGTCCCCAACAGCAAAGCTTTAGGGAAACTGCTGAAAATACAGCAGTCCCCATAGATGCTTTTTTGTTAAATTGAACTATTCCCATCTCTAACAGCTTCCTATTCCTGCATTGGTCAAATCATCTTTTGTTATTGCGATGTTTGTACAGCAGTCTAATAGTTTTCCATTAACAGCAATTGCAGGAACTCTTTTAACTCCATATTCCTTCATTTTTGAAATACAGATTTTACTTTCGCATTGCTCGGATAAGTTATGAAGTATAATTTCGCAGTCTTTTCCTGCTGTCTCTTTTACCAATTGTACCACAGGCTCGCATACTGGACATCCTGCCGTAAAAATTTCGATTTGTCGTTTCATCTTATTTGAAGTTTAAATTATTAATACCACAAAGATGAGAACGGAAGGTAGGGGGTAACCTCTGTCTCTTATACACACTCCGAGCCCACGAGACAGGCAGAAATCTCGTA
>OJDQ01000720.1_pt1 | contig 12267 bp, 10 predicted proteins | sample 1592851 | NCBI WGS metagenome assembly OJDQ01 (sample SAMN05416774, study PRJEB24817) | seawater metagenome | isolation source: Sea water | place: Canada:Atlantic | collected 2013-07 | reverse complement strand
ATAACCATAGGCAGCCGATAACGTCAGGTTATCCGAAGCCACATAGGTTAACTCCACTTCTGCCCCTTTCGCGGCAGTTTCTGAGGCGTTACGTAAACGTTGTTGCAGATCAGCGGCATTGTCGCCGCCCGGCTCGATACCGATGTACTGACGATCGCTGTGGTCGTAAGCAAACAAGGTAACGTTAGCACGGAAGCTGTCTGTGACATCACTCTTCACGCCAATTTCATAAGAATCAACCACTTCAGGTCTCACACCCGGTTCATTGGTGGTTGCACGAGGGTTAAAAGTACCCGATTTGAAACCCTGCGAGTAACTGGCGAAGAACATGGTGTCTCTGGACATTTGATATTCCACACCTAAGCGCGGAGTAAAACGCGACCAGCTATCAACCGCAGGAGCATCCAGTACGTCATCGCCATCTGAGTCTGAACCCAGTACCTGTGGCACCAGCTCACCGTCCGGACGGACATATCCAGGGATCCAGTCTGATTCGGGGTAAACGTTGGCAAAGACCAGACCGTTATACACCGTGGCCTGCTTTTCCTCATCGGTATAACGGGCACCAACAGAAACCGACAGTTTATCGGTGATGTCGTAGTTTAACTGACCATATACCGCAACACTTTCACTGTTGTTACAACCAGACACTTCACGCGTCAGGCCCGGTACACCAAATGCTGCACGGCCGAGGAAGCCCAATACCGCATCAAACTGACCACAGGACTCACCATCGTAATAATACACACCACTCACCAGGGTAAAGTTGTCACCCAGGTAGTTAGCCTGAAGTTCATGGGTATCGTTTTCATCTTCATAAATAGCCGGGACATCAAAAATATCCAGCGCGGTGTTGTCAAAATCGATATTGGTTGGCGAGTAACTTTCACGGTGTGAACCAATATATTTAACTTCGAGGTCATCAGACACATCGTAACGCAGCAACCAGCTGTAGCCTTCCAGCTCTACTTTGTTCCAGGTCGGTAAACTGGTGTACGAGTCATAAACAGAATCCGGTACCGGCGCATCGGTTAAGATACTAGGCAGCAGACGATACCCCCCTTTAGAGTTTGAAGTATCTTCGGTTTTATCCCAGCCTAAGCGGAAAAATAAATCGTCGGTGATATGCGCTTCCAGGGTTAATCGTGCGGCCCACAGATCTTTGTTATAGTTTTCGCGGTCCTGACCTTCCAGTGCGCTCTGCAGGAACTCGCCGTAGCCGTCGCGATTCAGGTTGGCATAACCGAAGCCCAGATACACTTTATCCTGAACCAGTGGATACTGGCCGGTTACCTTAACGTCTTTGCGGCCATAGTTACCCACGGTACCTTCGATGTTAAAGGTCGGTTCACCCACCATGTCTTTGGTGACATATTTTACTGCACCACCAATAGTATTCTTACCATACAGTGTGCCCTGAGGCCCACGCAGTACTTCTATTCGCTGAACGTCGAGCAGATCCAGCACGGCGCCTTGCGGACGGGCAACGTACACATCATCTATATAGATACCTACACCTGGCTCATAGCCCCACAGCGGATCCTGCTGGCCCAGACCACGAATAAACGCGGTCAGCGTAGAGTTAGTTCCCCGACTGGTTTGTAAGGTGGTGTTAGGCGAGAATTGTTGCACCTCTGTTAAAACACTGATCCCTTTATTGCCCAGCTCAACAGCCCCCAGAGAGGTAATTGCAACCGGCACTTCCTGCAGGCTTTCAACCGTTTTACGGGCCGTCACTTCAATTTTTTCCAGTTTTCCTTTTTCGATTCCGTCTTCAGAATCCTGAGCCAAAGCAGCTTGCGAGCCCAGACAGGCCAGTGTTACCGCCGTAGCGCAGAGTGTGCGGCTAAAATTTATTTTATTACCGAATGTGTGTTTCATAGGGTGTCCCTTGTTTTAATAAATCAAAAAATCTTTCTGAAGAACGCGGTCGAGTTAACTGTAGAGACTTTTAACAATTTCGTAACTAGTACCATCGTACTATGGGCAGATTTGTTAATAAGGGCCACACTTTGCACCACTGATGAAGAGTCTGCGGTCACAGATTTCAATCAAAGGAAAGTAACATTATGTTGAGTTTACTCGGACTGGTTGGTGGACTGGGACTGCTTATCGTACTCACTATACGCGGCATGAATTTATTCATTGCGGCGCCGGTGTGTGCTCTGATTGTCGCGCTGACTAGCGGCCTTCCCCTGTTTACCGGCGACGCAAATTTCGTCACCACTTATATGAGTGGTTTCGCAGGCTTTATTTCAGCCTGGTTTTTTATGTTTTTACTCGGGGCGATATTTGGCAAATTCATGGAAGATACCGGCGCGGCAGATTCTGTAGCCCGCTGGATAGTAGGAAAACTGGGCTTTAAACATGCTGTGGTTGCAGTGGTACTGGCGTGCGCTATTCTGACCTACGGCGGTGTCAGTTTGTTTGTGGTTGCCTTTTCAGTTTATCCCATGGCATTAAGCCTGTTTAAAGATGCTAACCTGCCACGCCGCTTTATTCCGGCTACCATGGCATTTGGCTCTGTCACTTTTACCATGACTTCGGCGGGCTCACCGGAAATCCAGAACTGGATCCCGATTAGATACCTCGGCACCTCGCCGTTTGCTGGCTGGGAAGTCAGTCTGGTAGTGGCCATTTTCATGGCAAGTTTTGGTTACTGGTGGCTTAAGCGCATGATTGGCAAAGCCATTGCGAAAGGCGAACAGTTTGAAGAGCGGTCAACTGACCCTAAAGTGCCGGTGCGCGACCTGCCTCATCCATTAACCGGTGTTGTGCCCTTAATCGTCGTGCTGGTTTTAAGCTTCTGGCTACACGAATCACTGGCGCAGCTGGCACTTATCGTGGCACTTTCCGGCGGTGTGTTAACGCTGATGCTGATTAACTTTCAGTATTTCCATGATCTTTCCAAAGCGGTTAATACCGGCACCACCGGCGCGCTGGTCGCTATTGGCAATACCGCTGCGGTGGTGGGGTTTGGCTCTATCGCTAAAAATACCGATGCCTTCCAGTCTACCGTGGAAGTCATGGCTAACCTGCCAGGCAATGAATTAATTGGTGCCGCCGTGGCGGTAAGCGTTATTGCCGGTTTAACCGGTTCTGCCTCGGGCGGTCAGGCAATAGTGTTGCCTTTAATAGGTCAACACTATATCGACCGCGGCGTTGAACCCGAGGAACTACACCGTATAGTGGCTATCTCCTCCGGCGCACTGGACTCTTTGCCGCATAATGGTTACGTTGTGACCACCATTCGGGCAATTTGCCATGAAACTCACAAAGCCGCCTATGGCTCTGTGGCGGCGTTAACCGTTGTTGTACCGCTGCTTGGTCTGGCAATGGCCATCGCGTTGTTTAGTTTGTTTTAAGGAGTCACCATGGCACGGATATTCCTTTTGTGCTGCGCCTTACTGCTGGCCCTGCCGGCAGTAGTCGCCGCATCTGAAGAGGTGTTATTAACCACCAAACAACGATTTAGCATGCCGTCTTACACCACCGTTGGCGGCCGGACTATCAAGTCACTGCAGGTAGGCTGGGAAAGTTACGGCAAGCTCAATCAGGCCAAAGATAATGTGATACTGATCACCCATTATTTCTCCGCCAACTCCCACGCTGCAGGCAAGTATCATCCCGATGATGCTGCGCCCGGCTACTGGGACGCCATTATCGGCCCGGGTAAAGCCATCGATACCAACCAGTATTTTGTTATTAGTGTGGACAGCCTGGCTAACCTCAATGCCCATGATCCCAATGTTATTACCACCGGTCCGTCCAGCATTAACCCGGATACGGGTAAACCTTACGGACTCGACTTCCCGGTGGTCACGATTAAGGATTTTGTTAACGTACAAAAAGCGGTGCTGGAGAGCCTGGGCGTGAGTAAATTGCATGCGGTTATCGGGCCATCCATGGGCTCTATGCAGGCACTGGAATGGGCGGCCAGTTATCCCGACTGGGTACCACGTATGGTTTCGGTAATCGGCACCGGTGACAGCGACGCCTGGACCACTGCGGCTTTAGAGCAATGGGCCATTCCCATCCGGCTGGATAAAAACTGGCAGGAAGGTGACTATTACGATGGCGAAACACCGCTCGATGGGCTTGCCGCCGCGTTAATGCTTATTACACAGCAGGCACTGCACCCGCTGTATTTTAATCAGCAGGGAGAATCGCTTAACTACCACCCGCTGGAAACCGGTCCGTTAAGTAGCATCCGCAAATCACACAGTATTGTAACCTGGCTAACCGAAAGAGCCCGTACCCGGGCTGAAAAAATGGATGCCAATCATTTATTGTATCTGGTAAGGGCCTGTCAGCTGTTTCTCGCCGGTCACGGCGACTCACTCAGCCAGACTATGCGTTCGGTGAAAGCAAAAACCTTGTTTTTACCGGCAGAAAATGACTTATTATTGATGCCGTATATGGCGCAGAAAGCCCACGATGCCTTACAACAGCAAGGAAAGGACAGTCGCTATGAAGAACTCAGCGGCAGTCTGGGCCATTTCGATGGCGTGGTGAGTATTAAACAAAAAGCCGATGCGATTGAAGCATTTTTACAGTATTAACAAGGACCTTAATCGATGAACACGACCTTAAAAACGGCCTTGGGTATTGGTCTTGTAGCCTTTACTCACAGCGGTATTGCACAGCAGGATGGCAGTTTACAGCTTGATACCGGAGCAATTACCGTGTCGGGGTTATCCTCTGGCGGCTTTATGGCCACTCAGTTTCATCTGGCCAACAGTGACAAAGTGTCCGGTGCGGCGATGCTGGCCTCAGGCCCCTATTACTGTGCACAGAATGATATCGCTGTTGCCCTTAGTCAGTGCGTGGATAAAGTCAATTCGCCGCTGGATATCAAAGCCCTGAGTGCCCAGGCTAAAAACTGGGCACAAGCAGGCAAAATTCCACCACTGGCCAACTTAAAAGACGACAACGTGTGGTTGCTGCATGGGAGCGCCGATACCCGGGTCAACTCAGCGGTTAGCGACGCCTTGTATCAGCAATACCAACAGTGGGTGCCGGCTGAACAGCTGACTTATGTAAACGACAAACCTTTTTCACACGTGTTTCCCACTGTTGATGCCGGCGGCAGTTGCCTGGACTCTGCTCCCCCTTACATCGGCCAATGTGAATATGACGCCGCAGGCGAGCTGCTGACAGCCCTGTTAGGTGAACTAAATCCCCCTGATGACGTATTAGAAGGTGCAGTGATTTCCTTTGATCAACAGGAGATTGCCGGCGATGATGCCAGCACGCTGGCCGATAAAGGTTACGCTTATATTCCGGCATCATGCAGTAATGGCGAAGCCTGCCGCGTACATGTGAGTTTTCATGGTTGTAATCAGTATGCAGAAGCCGTTGATATGGCTTATGTAGAGCAAACCGGCCTCAACCGCTGGGCCGATGACAACCAGTTAGTCGTTATTTACCCACAAACCCGAAAATCGTTAATCATGCCAATGAATCCGCAGGGATGTTGGGATTGGTGGGGGTACACGTCAGACGCCTACGCCACCAGTGAAGGACCGCAAATTAAAGCGGTGAATGCTTTTATTGATTATCTAGCCACACGCTAAGGATTATTTTTCTATGTCATCTTACAATATTTTTATTACCGGCGGTGCCAGTGGCATTGGTTACGGTATTGCTGAATTTCTGGGCGCTCAGGGACACACTATTTTAGTGGCCGACATCAACGCCGATGCCGCTTCAGAAGCGTGTAAAAAACTGGCCGGCAAAAACATCAAAGCACTGCCAGTGGAAGTAGATGTTACCAACGCTGAACAGGTTGGCGCCCTGCCCGGCAAGCTGAAAGACACTCCGGTGGACATTCTGGTTAACAATGCCGGTATTCAGCACGTGTCTAAAATTGAAGATTTCCCGCCTGAAAAATGGCAAATGCTGATTAATATTATGCTGGTAGGCCCGGCTCTGCTGACTCAGGCATTTATGCCCGGCATGCGCGCAAGAGACTTCGGCCGCATTATTAATATTGGGTCCATTCATTCGGTCGTTGCCTCACCGTTTAAATCGGCCTACGTCGCAGCGAAACATGGCTTACTGGGCTTTTCAAAAACCATCGCACTTGAAACCGGTGATGCCAACATCACCATCAACACGGTGTGTCCGGCTTACGTAAAAACCCCTTTGGTAGAGAAGCAGATTGCTTCACAGGCCAAGGAAAACGGCATTACCGAAGAAGAAGTGGTCAATAAAATCATGCTTGAGCCTATGCCGAAAAAGCAGTTTATTAGCCTGGAAGAACTCGGCGAAACAGCCGCTTTCTTAATGAGTAATGCCGCTCGCAATATTACCGGCCAAACCATGATTTTAGATGGTGGCTGGACCGCCAGATAAACACCGGCGTTATCAGCGGGAGGTGCTTAATATCACCTCCCGCTTTATTTTGCGCACAAGGTTATGGTAATGTCGCCTCAGGATGTGGGGAAGACGAAAAACATGCCATACAACACCGTTGGATTAATCGGTAAAGCGGCCCACGAAGGTGCCCATGTAAGCCTCAATGCGTTAGCAGATTATCTACGCGCAAAACAATGCACCATTCTTGTTGAGGAAAGCGTCGCTCAGGAAATGGAGGGCGATGACTTCACCGTTTGTGACCTTGTCTCTATTGGAAAACAGGCCGACCTCGCGGTGGTGGTAGGCGGCGATGGCAATATGCTTGGCGCCGCACGCGTACTGTCCCGATTCAACATTCATGTGGTTGGTGTAAACCGGGGCAACCTGGGGTTTCTCACCGATATTCACCCCGACGAAGTGGTTCAACAAATGGATCTCATCTATAACGGTGAAACCATGGTTGAACAACGCTTTCTGCTGGAAGTGGAAGTGTATCGCCACGAGCAATTAAAAAGTAATAACTCGGCAGTGAACGAAGTGGTATTGCACCACGGCAAAGTGGCCCACATGACTGAGTTTGAAGTCTTTATTGACGATCAGTTTGTGTTTAGTCAGCGTTCAGACGGACTGATTGTGGCCACCCCCACAGGCTCAACTGCTTATTCTCTTTCTGGTGGTGGCCCTATTTTGATGCCACACCTTGATGCACTGACTCTGGTTCCCATGTTCCCGCACACCTTAAGTAGCCGGCCCATTGTGGTTGACGCAAACAGCACTATTTCAATGCGGGTATCCAAAGCTAACGTCGACAGCGTGCAGGTAAGCTGCGATAGTCATATTGTGCTCCCCGCCCTGCCCGGCGACGAAATACGTGTAAGGAAAAGTAACGACCGACTGTCGTTGGTCCATCCTGCCGGTTACAGTTACTTTAACGTACTGCGTAAAAAACTTGGCTGGGGCAGTAAACTGTTTTAGCTGAGCGCCGGTCAGAACGCATTTCGCCCACGACAAACCTGGCCCCAAATAGCGCTATACTCTGTGACATAAACTGCGTTAACCTGCTAATACCTGTAGGTTTTCAGCTATCAACACAGTAACGGAAGTTAAAGCGCTATGGATTCGCCTGCCAATACGCCTGATATTTACGCGGAAGTCATTATTGACTCTTTTGCCAGTCTGCATGGCGGGCGGAAGCGTTCCTCTGCTCTGTTGTATTTTGCTAACCTGGGCGCTCAATACCGTTTCGACTCAGGGCTTTCCCTGCAGGGCGAGCTATGGCTCACTGATAACCAGTCTATTTCCGATGTGGTGGGCGATGAACAAGGAGTCAGCAACATTGAAGCCAGTGAAGCCGGCGTGCATATAGGCACTCTTGCACTGGGCTATGCTACGTCGTCGTTTTCAGCTTTAGTTGGCGTTTATGATATTAATTACCACTTTGACGTGCTTGAGAGTGCCAATCTTTTTGTGCACAGCGCCTTTGGCATGGGCTCTGTATTTGGTATCAGCGGTCCCAACGGTCCAAGTACTTATCCGCAACCCGGTTTAACCGCTAAGTTTGGCTATCATCGAGGTAATCATTCGATGCAATTTGCGCTCGCTGATGGCGAACCGGGCGACCCACTTTTTTATTACCATACCGCCGCTCAGGAAGAAAAACGCATCAACCTTCTGGTGGTAACGGAATACGCTTACGAGACTGCACAACATAAATTACTGGCCGGATGGTGGGGCTACAATGATGATTCTGTAGTACTGCAAAATGCCGGCGCCAGCCGGGGCAAAAACACCGGCTTATATTTACGCATCGAACACCGTTTTGCAGCAGGATCTGCTGAGCACCAACTTACGGTGTTTGGTCGAGCGGGCGTCGGCGCCAGTAAATTTAATTTTTTTGACGAGTTTTACTCTGTTGGTCTGCAAGCCAGCGGTAAACTATGGGGCTTTGGTGACGAGAAGTTCGGCCTCGCCATTGCTCACGCCCGAACCTCAGACGTGAGATCTCCGGAGTATGGTAGCGATGAAACCGCGCTGGAACTCACCTATTCAGCCTCGTTTGATAACGGCCTGGCCGTTCAGCCCAGTCTGCAATGGATTGGCTCACCGGGTGCAGCCCGGGAAGCGAAAGACGCCGTCATTTTAGGAGTACGTTTTAGCGGGCGTTTTGACTAACCGTTACGGCATGTTACCCTGATTGCAAGACTGGAAATCCATCCCGTTAGTCAGGCTGTTTTTGGCTGAACTGCAAGCGGATGGTGATGTTAAAGGATTACACAAAATGGGATTACCTGCACTCACCAGGGCCATGCTGTTCACGCTTATTGTTTCAACAGCTTCGTTTTACAGTATTGCCAACACCGCCGATTCCGCCAGCGCAGAGATATGCTCCACCGCATTAGGGTTTGATTTTGAAGCCTGCCCTCAGGATTTCAGGGCCAGCGCACTGGCAAATAGTCCTCAACAGATGGATATCCTGCCCTGCGAAGTAGAAGATGGCGATTGCGCAGTGTCTGAAGCTACCTACCCGGGCAAAACTCACTACGTCACATTTTTTGATGTGGATAACCAACAGACACTGAAATACGCCGTCACCACGAAACCGGGTGTTTACGATCGCAATAACAATGAGCTGATAACAGGCAGTCAATTGGCAACAGCAATAGCGCCCACCAAACAGGAAGTGAATGTTACAGCGGCTCTGGCTGAAATCGCCCGCCTCAAACAATCCATGCCTCAACACTATCAGCTTTATAGAGATGAAGATGGCGTGATCAGGGATGCTTCAGGCCAACTGGCAGAAGCCAGATTACTCCATTCTTCTGCACTGTGTCAGACCGCATTAGACTACACGCAGACAAGAATTAATTGTTCAGGCGCATTGAATACCGATATCGATAACGCCATTGCAAGGGATCCGAATTTTCAGTCCTTGCAGGCAGCCATTACAAAGTTACTGCACGCGACAAACCAACTACCCTCTCTGCACAGGTTTACCGCACCTTTGGCAAATCTGGCAAGCTTCAGGCTGGTCAGGCAATTCAGTGATAGCTCCGAGCTGGTATTAGACGTCACCGCAATTCAGGGGGCTGGAAGCATAGTGCTGAATAAACATGCTTCGCGAACCACCGAGCAGCGAACGTTTGCCGGAGCAATGGAGTACGGCACCTCCGGACAAGGCAGTCACAGAGAAGCGAAGGTAGTGGCAATTTCAGGATTTATTCCCAAGCGTTGCGAGCCTGTCGATTTCTCTCACGAAGATTGGCAACTCGCCGAAAGAGTCACTCTGGCCCGGCCAAATGGTGGTGCGGAAGTGTTTAATATCTACCGCAGGCAAGACCGTTATATTACCTATCAGCAGTGCACAGGGAGTTAATCTCCAGCGTCAGCAGGAAGGGGCGTTAAATTAAATAGCCAGTAACCAGGCTACAAATTTTTTCGCTTCCATGGCGCTTTTAAGCGGCACGTATTTTTTATCGTGACAGTCTTCAAACGCAACGTTGAATTTATTGACAGAAATATTAGAGATAGGTGGTTTGGCATTAATGCTTAAACCATTAAATGTACGAATCATAGAGTTTCTTATTTTTATAGTGCTTAAAAAGAGGTGTTTCTGAATGGTGGGTGGTCGGACAGAAAAAAGTGTTGGTGTAAGATAAAAGGCTGGTTGATACCAGCCTTAAAAAATCATTTTGATTTATAAAGGTACGACGTTTGAAGCTTGAGGACCTTTTTGTCCCTGTTCAATAGTAAATTGAACCTGCTGGCCTTCTGCCAGTGACTTGAAGCCTTCAGAAGCAATAGAGCGGAAATGTACGAAAACATCTTTGCCGCCGTCATTAGGAGTTAAAAAACCAAAACCTTTATCATCATTGAACCACTTTACTACGCCGTTTACAGAATCAGACATAATTGAAACCTTTTTATTTAAATATTAAGTGCGATGGCGTGCCATCGATGAAGCTATAGATATGAAGAAAACATTTACCAGTAAAGCAAATGTAAATACAAGTTCGACTTAATTGAATAAAAAGCAGAAAAAGAGACGCACAATGCAGTAAGGGATAAAGCTTTAACTTTCTAAAGCCTAGCCAGGGTACGCTAATCGTGCAGACAAGTAAAGCGGTTTATTTATTATTATTCTAGCCAATGTGGTGAGCTCTTCGTTCCAGAACGCTGCGACAGAATCGCGTGGTAATTAAAGTACGACAAAATCGCTAGGTGTTCACAAATCTAAGCTGTACTGACACATAGACGTTCTGACAGTTTAGAATTTTAAGCTCAATCAAATCTGACTGATTAATGGCCGAAAAGAGCGAATAGCAGAAGTAATCCGTACATTATTTGTACTAAATGGTTCTCTGATAGCGGACGTTCGGCTACTGCCGGCTCCTTTTTATCGGATTTACCTCATGCCGCTTTTGGAGAAAGCAGGAGTCTTACCTTCGAACAGATAACCGGAGGAAATCGGTTTATAGCCCCAAAATTATGCACTAAGGCCACGTGCACGAATGAAATCGATCAGGGCTCTCAAGGCCGAGTTCATGTGCACATAGCGCGGAAAGTACAGAAACAGCCCCGGCTCCGGGGGACACCATTCCTCAAGGAGAACAACTAGCTTGCCGTCTTCTATGGCTTGAGCGGCATAACCCTGCGGTAGGTATGCAATGCCCAGCCCTTGCAGGCAGGCTTCTGTCATCAAATGATTATTGTTGAGTGTAAGTGAACCAGGTGGGTCGATTTTTATGGCATTGTCGTTATTGCCAAACTCCCATATGTAGCGTTTGCCACTGGGCAGTCGCTGCCTGATGCACTGGTGAGCGAGTAAATCCTTGGGGTGTTCAGGTTTTGCTCTGTTTAATAAGTATTGAGGCGATGCAACCGCAAGAAATCTGACATCCTGGCTGATGCGAACGGCAATCATATCTTTAGGAATACTTTCACCTAATCTGATGCCGGCATCAAACTCCTTGTTGGTGATATCGCTTAACGCGCCATCTGAATACAGATCGATATCCACGTCAGGAAATTGCGTGTGAAAAGCATACAAATAGTGATTCATCAGATGCCGTAAAGCCCCTTCGCTGCCATTGATTCTGAGCGAGCCCTGGGGTTTGCTCCCCGTTTCACTGATGGTAAACAAAATATCATCCATAGATTTTAATAATGGATTGATTTGATTCATCAGTGATTCGCCTGGCTCAGTAATTGAAACACTTCGGGTTGTGCGCCTGAAAAGCTGGATGCCAAGTTGCTGTTCCAGCCCTTTGATCAGATGGCTTAGCGCTGAACGGCTAACGCCTAATTCATCGGCCGCTTTACGAAAATTAAGATGGGAAGCGACACACACAAATGCATTTAATTCTGCTAATGTTTAGATTATCAGTTATCTGCCCTCCATTCAGATCCACCTTGATGTCCTACGCTCGGGCAGATATCAGATAATCTTCGGTGGACGAAACCGCGGGATGTTACCCCTGTGGTTTGGCTATGGGGATTTCGATGGTGGATATGAGTCTGCTGTAGAGGATGATCGCCAAGATCACGTGTTTCCAGTGGCGCTTTGTTTCTATTTGCATCTGATTTTCACGTTTTTATTCAGCTCGGTTGTCTCATTCTATTCATTGTCATGGGGTTTATAGCGTTTCAGGTAAAGCATCATCCTCACCAGTAAAGGCGCTTTTTTATCTCCTTAAGCACTCTGCCTATTTAGGGGGCGCTCTTGGTAAGTATGCAGGTAGCCTGAGCGCCGACACCTTCATCGGTGATTGACATTGCCTGCACACGAAGGGTGCTGAGTCTGTCTCCGATTCATTGGCCGTCTTTTTGATGTCTGGCGGCGGAGCTACGTGCAGGGCTTGTCTGGCCATATTGAGTTTGGCTTTACTGGCCAGTAACCCATAATGACGG
>OJDQ01000714.1_pt1 | contig 12354 bp, 8 predicted proteins | sample 1592851 | NCBI WGS metagenome assembly OJDQ01 (sample SAMN05416774, study PRJEB24817) | seawater metagenome | isolation source: Sea water | place: Canada:Atlantic | collected 2013-07 | reverse complement strand
TACACCTCTCTATTCGTCGGCAGCGTCAGATGTGTATAAGAGACAGAGCTAACACAGTGCCGGTTGCGGCAGAGCAGGGGAAGAATATTAAAGGCGATCCCATTGCATTTAATCCGGCAACCGACGGTTAGTTCGCTGAAAATCGCACATTAAGCGGCTAAAACCTTGAAAACACGTTGCCTGGGGGGCGCGGCAGCCGCATAATAGCGCCCCGGTTAAGGCTTAGGAAACTCCCCCATGCGTTTATGTGATCGCGATATTTATCAGTACCTGCAAGACGGCAAAATTAAAATCGATCCACAGCCAGATTATGATCAGATAAGCGGCCTTACCGTGGATATTCGTCTGGGTAATAAATTTCGTGTATTTGAAGATCACGCCGCGCCCTACATTGATTTAAGTGGGCCGAAGTCACAGGTTCAGGCTGCGCTTGAATCGGTGATGAGTGATGAAATTGAACTAACCGAAGACAAAGCGTTTTTCCTTCACCCTAAAGAACTGGCACTGGCCATTACCCATGAGTCGGTTACGTTACCGGATAATATTGTAGGCTGGCTGGACGGCCGTTCCTCGCTGGCCCGCCTGGGTTTGATGGTGCATGTAACGGCGCATCGTATTGATCCCGGCTGGTCGGGTAATATCGTGCTGGAATTTTACAACAGCGGTAAGCTGCCACTGGCATTACGCCCACTAATGAAGATTGGTGCGCTGAGTTTTGAAGTGCTCAGTCAGCCCGCCGAAAAACCCTACAACGCCAGAGTCGATGCTAAATACAAAGGCCAGGATGGAGCGGTAGCCAGCCGCATCTCAGCCGATGGCAAAGACGACAATTAGCCGTTGATTCGACAACTATTTTTTTAAGCTCGGCAACCACTTGTAAATTAATTGTTTAAATTTTACATCTAAAACTTTACTTAATCGATTAAGTTGCTATCTTAAAGGGGTATTGAGAACCTCTTTAAGGAAGCACTTATGCGTTTGGCTACCGCCCTTTATTTGTCTGCTATTGCATTGATGAGCTTAAGCTCTCAGGCGGCAGAGATTTCGGTTAAATCACCAGACGGTGGTATTGAGTTTTCGTTCACTGATGATAACGACTACGCTCAATATACCGTGGACTACAACGGTAAACAGATCATGCGTCCGGCGCGCCTGGGCTTTGGTTTTGCTGATGCCAAGTCTATTTATCGTCACCTCAAAGTCAGTGAAGTCAGCCGTAATAGCGAAGACAGCACCTGGGAACAACCCTGGGGTGAGCAGCGTGTCATTCGTAATCACTATAATGAGCTGGTAGTTAAATTTACCGATAAGCATGATGCAGATAACGCCTTTAACGTACAGGTACGCGTGTTTGACGACGGCATTGGCTTTCGGTACCACGTAGCGGCGGATGGTCAACGCGATATCACTCGCGAAATGACCGAGTTTTCCATAATCGATTCGCACACCGCCACCGCTTACTGGATCCCGGGGCAGGGTTATGACCGGCAGGAATACCTCTACCGTGAAACCCGCTTGCAGGATGTAGGGAAGGCCAGCACGCCAATGACCATTAAACTGGACGACGGTACGCACCTGGCTATCCATGAAGCTGCGCTGGTAGATTACGCTGGCATGAGTCTCGACTGGCAGGCACTTGGCCGTTTTGAAGCCAGTTTAGCGCCTCGTGCAGACGGTATTAAAGTGCGTAAACGGGGCAGTTTCACAACGCCGTGGCGTACCGTGCAAATAGCGCCGAATGCGGCCGGTTTAATCAATTCTTATCTTACGCTTAATCTTAATGAACCCAATAAAATGGGCGAGGTGGACTGGATAAACCCGGGTAAATACATCGGGATCTGGTGGGGAATGCATATCCAGAAGTATACCTGGGGTTCTGGCGACAAACACGGGGCCACAACCGAAAACACCATAAAATATATGGACTTCGCGGCGGAGCACGGCTTTGACGGTGTGCTGGTGGAAGGCTGGAATATTGGCTGGGACGGCGACTGGATCCAAAATTCAGAGTTGTTTTCATTCACCCAAAGCTACCCTGATTTCGATATTCAAAAAGTTAGCGATCACGGTAAAAAAGTGGGCGTTAAGCTTATAGGCCACCACGAAACATCGGGTGGGATCACCAACTACGAAGCGCAGATGGAAGACGGTTTTGCGCTTTATCAAAAAATGGGCGTCGAGCAAATTAAAACCGGTTATGTAGCTCACGGGCAAAGCCTGAAAGTCACCGACGAAAAGGGCATCAATCGCCTGGAATACACCGACAGTCAGCCATTGGTTAATCACTTTATTAAAAACATTACCACCGCGGCTAAATACGGCATTTCCATTAACACCCATGAGTCGGTAAAAGACACAGGCTTACGCCGAACTTACCCTAACTGGATTGCCCGGGAAAGCGCTCGCGGTCAGGAGTATAATTCGGGCTGGGCAGCACCGAATACACCAGAGCACGTGCCTATGCTGGCCTTCACCCGCATGTTATCCGGCCCCATGGACTTTACGCCAGGCATATTCGGCCTTGACTACCCACAGATTAAAGGCGGAACTGAAGAGCATGGCCGCGTGAAATACATGCGCCCACAAACCACTATAGCCAAGCAGTTGGCAGAATATGTGGTGCTTTACAGCCCCATTCAGATGGCTGCTGATTTGCCGGAAAACTACGAAGCGCACATGGCACCTTTCCAGTTTATTAAAGATGTTCCTACTGACTGGGAGCAGACTCAGGCCCTGCAAGGCGAAGTAGGCGATTACGTGGTAATTGCACGTCAGGAACGCAAAGCTCGCGAGTACACTGGTAACGACTGGTATTTAGGCGCTATTACCAATGAAGAGGCCCGGGATATCACAGTGCCGCTGAGTTTCCTTAAACCCGGTAAGACTTACGAAGCACAAATCTACAAAGATGGTAAAAAAGCAGACTGGCAAACCAACCCTTACGACGTGGATATCAGCAAACGCAAGGTTACCAGCAAAGATTCGATAAACTTGCACCTTGCTGCTGCAGGCGGCGCGGCCATAAGGTTTAAACAACTGTAACTCAGTAACATAATCCAGTGAGACCAAAGGCGCCTAATTCCTAACCTCAGGCGCCTTTCTTTTTTGTCATTACTCATTTACCTGTGTGACAACACCATTAGTTACTTCCATTGCGCAGCAGAGCCGCATCGAACAAATATTGTACTGGCCTGGCTTTACCTATACAGTTGACGTTGACCAAAAAACACAGGAAAAGGTTCCGTGAGCAGACTAACTACGTTATGTGCATTGAGTTTTCTATTGCTTTCCGGATGGTCTAGTGCAAAGGATTTAAACCAAAAAATTGATGAACTCATGCAGTCCGCGATAGCGGCTGAGGCACCAGGCTGTAATTTGGGAATAATGCATAAGGGAGCGTTCTTGCATAAAGCGGGCTACGGACTTGCTAACCTTGAACTGAATGTACCGTTAGATGGTAATCAGGTGCATAGAATGGCGTCGGTCTCTAAGCAGTTTACTGCCATGGCCGTAAGGATTTTGGCGGAGCAAGGGAAAATTGATCTTGACCAGGATATTCATACCTATTTACCTGCATTGCGAGACTATGGCCATACCGTAACCGTCCGTCAAATGTTAGGTCATACCTCTGGTATGGGCGATTATGATCTTATTGCTGATTCGTATGAAGGTAGCAAAACAGCAAATAACACAGGGTTAAAATCCGCCGCAGGCGGCGATTTTCGTTTAGGTAATGAAGACTACCTTACCATCAGCGAGTTTTATGATGTGGTAAAGCGGGTATCTCTAGCTATGCCACCAGAACAGAAATTTCAGTACAGCAATCTTGCCTATTTTTTATTGTCTATGCTTGTTGAAGAGGTTTCAGGGCAAACACTTCGAGACTTTAGCCATGAATATGTCTTCAAACCACTGAACATGAAACACACCTTTTTTAGTGATAATCCTGTGGAAATTGTTAAAAACCGTGCCTATGGCTACAAGCAACTAGAAGATGGAAGTTATGTAACTGATATGACAAATTTATTTTGGGTTGGTGATGGTGGCTTACACACTAATTTAGATGATTTATTACGATGGAGTGAAAACTTTCTGCACCCGAAAATTGGTAAATCTCCCCACGCATTGATCGACGCTATGAATACGCCAAACAGCCAACAGCAAGCCGGAGAAGGGGTCTTTTACGGTAATGGACAGTTTATCTATACGTATAAAGGTTATCAGGCATACTCACATTCCGGAGGGTGGTTAGGTACTGCTACTTATTACGCGAGATATCCCGAGTTGGCACTGTCTTTTGCTATGATGTGCAATGATGTTTCCAATGACCAAGTTTTCGAGGCGTTTAATGAAGTTCGCGAAGCTGTGTTTGATACTATTATCAACACTGACTAGCGAGTGATAATAACCGCTGTATTGAAAGTGAAGTCTGTACTCTGTTGGAAATTTCGACAACCAGAACAAAAGCCTGATAATTGTATGGCTTAACCGTTGCAATCAGACAAAATATGAGTACACTTAGCGACTCTTTCGGTCGGTGTGTAGCGCAGCCTGGTAGCGCACTGTCATGGGGTGTCAGGGGTCGGAGGTTCAAATCCTCTCACACCGACCAATCTCTCCTATTTTTCAATGACTTACCCTAATCATTGATTGCTCTTGTAAAGAGCGTCCCAAAACTGTCCCATAATTGTCACAATATACAGTAGTTGTAATGTCGAGAATTGCTTTTTACAGGTGATTCCTATAGTATTATTATAACTGAAGACGTATTGACATAAGTCTGCATCCGAAGTACGCTTTAGCGTAGCTAAAGCGTACTTCGGATGCAGATACGGTGACACTGAAGTAAGTGTTTGATTTTTAAAGTTTTTTATCGGTGTATTTAATGTTTCGTTGTTTGCAACTGGTTCATATTGACATTTGTAGCACATCGGTACTAATATTTTGTAAAATATGCGGTTTTAAGTAGGGAGTGTCCTATGTATAGAGAAGAAGACTGGGGATTTGGCGCAACTGCCTAACCAAATTTATAATCAAGAATATAAGAAGAGCCTTATGGCTCTTTTTTTGTGAGTGAATTTTGAAAAAGAGAACCAAGCTAAATTACATTCTTGCAGCAGCAATAGTAATAACCTCTTTAGGAGGGATATTTTTAATACACCGAGTTGATGAAAAACTCATTTCTGCCATTGCTATTCTACTTTCCGCGACACTCGCTCTATCAGCCGCGTTATTAAATTTAGCTTACTCACGTCAGACTGCTAGAGAAGCTAACTCTTTGGATTTTCAGAAACGGTTGCAAGATAATAAAGAATATATAAAGCACGTTAGAAAAGTTGGTGAAGCTATATCAAAGAGAAATGAGCTTAATTTTACTGAGTTGGCACAACCAGAACAACGAAGTAATGAGTATGCTATAGCAATAAGATATGTACTGAATACCTGGGAACAAGCATCAAATGCAATTAGACATGATTTATATGATGAGTTGTACTTATATGAAGCTTACAAATCAATGGTCATAGACTTTGGCCTTTATTTTAGAGAATTTATAAGTTCGTCGCAAATGAGACAAGTAACATTCTATGAAAACTTTAGTTGGCTAGTATTAAAATGGCTAATAAGAAGAGACTCGATTAAGGAGAAAACACGGAAAGCTGAGTTGAAAATAATTTTCAATAAATTGAATAACATAGCTCCTAAGAAAGTACACTAATAATAAGTGTATTCTATTTTTCATTAGAACTACCTTTCTTCGTGCCTAGTTAACTCTGAGGTTTACCAACTGAGGACTTAGCTATGACTAAGAAGACAAATAACACTGATCTGCAAATCACGTTTATACATCAATTCAAACGCAGTACACGTACCGAATGGCCTGACAAATTTCGTGTTTGCTGGTATTTCAATCCAGAAACTCTGGACTATATCTACGAACATAAGAATGAAATGTTTGTCACCAATGGATTTGTTCTGTCGGATGGGCTTAAGGAGCAACTACCTGAAGAGTTCAGGAAGAAGTATTTCGAGCCAGGTGAGAGATGCTTATTGTTTCTCCTTTTCGAACTTCAAATCACTAACTTCATTTATTCTGAAGAAGTGGACGAGTACGAGTTTGAAAATGTGTTTGGGCTTTCGAAGCGCCGCTATTTTTCAGCGGAGGCTATCGATGAGTGGAGTGAACAGATCGATTTACTTTGAGGGCTGCTTTGCAGCCCTTTTTTCACTGTCAAAATAACAATACATAACAATATAGTCGGTAAGCTAACTAGCTCTTATAAATTGTCGATTTACATGTACTGACTCGTTCGCGAGCTGAGACTTTCGGGTTTGAGTTCAATCATACCTGACAGTCATCAACTGATTGATAGCAGCTAAGAGCAATTTGCAGACATAAATAGTGGCGTAAATGCTGAGTTCTAATTGCTCATAGCCGACATTCTCAATTCGTACTCAAATCCAACCACATTAGTTGAAACTACGTTAATTCATTTCATATAGAATTTCTGAGAATTATTAGTAATACTAGAAGAAGTTATCGTAAATCAGCTCAATGTTAGGTGTAAGTCAATGTTATAAATTAATTATTGTGGGGTTCAGAATTGTGCAAGACTGCGTGTTACTGTGAATTCTCTATAATAAGTAATTAGGTGACCTGTGAGGTTTTTATCTCTATAAATCAGATTTTATGCGATTCGTGGGCGGACTGAATCTAAGTGCAGTAGAAGTGATTGATGTTTTATGTCACGCTTAAAGCGCAAGCATTACTGTTGTGAGCTAGCTCGCGTACAGACAAAGCCTGGTAGCTTCAGGTAAAACCAATACCCTATTGCACAGAAGGCATCAAAGGAACATGTGCATGTCACCAAAGAAAGGAAACGAACATATATCATGGAAAGTACATACATATCACTGAATCAGCTAACAACCCGTTACATCGGATATGCGCTATGCACCTTGCGATAAACTAAAATCGTTAGCTACAATTTTTTAATCTCATAGGAAGTGAGTAGTCTGTGAACTTGCATAAGGAAATACAATGAAAAACGTAATGACTATTGTTCTATTGAGCTCTTTCAGTTTAGCGGTTTTAGCTGACGAACTTGAGAAAGACAAACGTTATAGAGCTAAGACAGAAATAGTTGTGGATGATAAAAAAGGAGGAAGTAATCTTCGAGTTGGTTCACAATCGAAATTCTTGGTCATAGACAACGATGAAGCTGCTCACTACGCAATAAAGTTTACTAATATCTACCCTGTTAATGATATTAAAGCTAAGGCGAACAGGGATACAGATAGCTATAAAACACAATCTGCCTCGGACGTAATCGAAGATACTGTATATTACTTAAGTAAATCCCCCACACATGGCGTTCCTGTTGAGAGTAAGGTTGAAGAGAGTATAGGTGGAATAGTTAGTGGACCTCTTATCGTCCCATTCAAATATCGATTGGATGATAAGTCTGTTGGAGGTGATGCTACGGTAGGATATTACGCTGGCTATGGCTTCGATGTTCCAATATCAGATCAATACATTACTGTAACACCGTTTCTTTCAGCCGGACTAACACAAGTCTCAGTTGCTACGCTTGAAGAGGACGGAACCAGCTCTACAGAAAATAAATCAGGTTTTTCTTGGGCAACCGGATTGTTAATAAAAAACTGGGATAGTGTGAATATTGGTATTGTCTATGGTCAAGATAGAATTGGCGACCAAAATTGGGAGCACGAAGGTGAAGGTTGGTTTAGTATTTCAGTTGGCTGGGAATTATAGCTAACAAAATGCTTAAAAGGGACAGTTACGTAGCGGCGCTTCGACATTATGCCTCTACGTCACTGCCTATTAGCTTGGTGTTATAAGGCAAAAACCGAAAACTGGACGGGGGAAACGAAAGTGCTCACAAATCGTTTGATATATTCGGCGGTGCTCTGTATTTTTCTGTTTACTGGATGCGCAGCCAACAAAACCTATCGCACTGACTTATCGACTTCGTGCTCAATCGGAGATAGCAGTTGCAACTCAAGCCTCGAACTTAACGGAGCAGAGATTGAAAATAGCTCAGTCGCGTTATCGTTCGTAGAGATAAATGATCAAGGTTTGCTCAGAGAACGGGGGCAGCTCGAAAGAGTAAGAGATCTTATTTCGAAAAGAGGACATCTTGGAAATCAGGCTGTGATGGTTTTTGTTCATGGGTGGCATAACAACGCGCAGGCGGACAATGGAAATGTCGAAACCTTCAGAAGACTATTGCTGAGATATTCAAACCTTTACCCGAATATTGCTGTAACTGGTGTGTATGTTGGCTGGCGTGGCGATTCGTGGCTGCTGCCAAATATAATCTCCTTTTGGGATCGAAAGGACGTCAGCATTGAGGTCGGTCAAGGCGCTTTGGTAGATATTCTCTCAACGGTAGAGAAAGCCGCCATTGAGACGAAGTCCAGGATGGTAAGCATAGGCCATAGCTTTGGCGGGTCGGCTCTTTTCAATGCCACTCGATCCATGTTGCAAACTAGACTTGATTCTCCTCCTGCTGCGCTTGCCCACGAGGAATTTCCGATGCACGCTGCTGTTGGTGACCTAATTTTGATTGTTAATCCAGCATTTGAGGCGATGCAGTATTGGCCTCTGCATAGTGCTACGATAGATCGAATTAGGAAAAATAAGCCTCAGTTGGATCGAGGCCCTAGGATGTTGATCCTACAAGGACAAAAGGATTGGGCGACCCGTTATGCTTTTCCTATGGGCCGAAGCTTTACAGTTCCATTTGAGGCGCATGTTAGTGATTCCGACTCAATGGACGCAGGCAACAATTTGCCAGAATGGCGATTAGATCTGTTTGCAATTGGTCACTTTAAAGAACTCAATACTCACGATTTGGTAGATGCTGACGGACCAAATGCAGATTTAGCTAAGTGCGGCCATGGCGTTGAGTCAACTGGCTTTAAAGGTGGCGCCTGGACTTCTCCTAACGCCAATATTCGCCTGAAGCCAAGAGCTAATTTCGTTCCTGGCGACCCATTCTGGGTTGTCTATGACACCATGCTAAGTGAAGGGCACAACGACTTGGAAGATGGACGTCTAACTTGTATGGTTGCAGACCTTATCAGCACTTACACGAAGCTTGAACCGCTTCTCTTTAGGTGATTTTGCGCCGTGAGGTTACTTTATAACAAATCATTGAAGCGTCCGTTTGATCCGCCCCCCGCTTTTGACCAATTCCAGAAATGTCAGGTCAAGTAAGAACTTATTAAATTTACACATCGGGGGGATTTGTGCTCAGGTATCTCTTCCAATAGGATTTCCAATCAGTAGAAAGAGAGAAACGGGGGGTTTTTCCTGACATCTCTGTAATGAGCCATTTTTCCCTATTTAATGGCGGTTCCCGAAGCGCTCTTGATACATTGTTCGGTGCTTTACTTTTTTGGTCATTGCTAATTATGTAAGTGTTTATTACCTTCGTAATCTCACTTCCCGTGCTTGACTCAATACCTAGCCGTTTTTGAATCACTAATGCAACTAGAATGAGTGGTATGTAGTATGTTTCCTTGACTCTGATTGCTTCTAGGTATTTCGGAACTGTCTCAAACACCTGATCATCAAAGTCTAAATGTTCATCATCTTTTGATACATAGTGTTTGGTAAACTCAATATCGTCTGAGTGTTCGACAAAGGGGAGTTGTCCATTATTATAGTAGTTATCGAAATCAAGGATTGACGTCCTATTGTACATACTGTCTATTTTCGGGACTAAAATATACTCAGATTCGCTCTTTAGTAACCCTTTCGGTTCGTCCTTTGTATTAATTAAATGTGCATAGCAGCCATAATCTAATGAGTACAAATTGAACTTTTTCCCCTGGACAGTTTTGACTGCAACACCTTGCTTAACAACGTGTATTACTCGGGAGTCGAACAAGAAATCTAATAAGTCGTCTTTTAATTCTGCCTGAACAAGAAACCCCCTGGTTTTCTTCGTTCCGATAACAGAATTTATTATCCAATCAAGTAGTCGAACTGCTTCTGCTTTGGAATTGAAATCTTTGCTTTTAGAATTCGTATACCAGTATCTTGCCGCGTTCCTTATGCTCTTTACACCTAACTTCTGACCGCTATTATGCAAAATTGCGTGAGAAATTATGTGAATTGCATCTCTAGGAACACCTTCGCTAGCTCTGGCAAATTCCTCAAGAGCTGATCTATTTTTAAATACTTGAGCTGTAAAATCCTCACTGTTTTCAGGGACTATATTTTTCCTATCAGCAGCTTTGGCATGCTTATGAATTAGGCCTTCAAAAAATTTAACAGCTTTGTCATTGTCATTATCAAAGACCATAAACTGGTCAAGATTTATTGACGCTGAAGCATCTGCTGATATTTCAAGGCCGATTTTTTGATTACTAGCAGAGTAAAACTGAAACTTTGAACGGTGAGAAATTGCCGCTATTTTTACAGTAACAGTGGGTATAGGGAATACGATTCTTCGAAACATATCAGCTAGATAAGGCTGAAGTTCTATTGGTACTTCACTCCATTCATCTATTACTATCAATAATGATTTATTTGGCAGTTTACTAACTATTTTCTTTAGAATTTTTGAGAGAGAGCCAAAATGCATACGTATCTTGGCTTTTCCTGTCGTTTTAAGGTTTTCCCCTTGACTTTCATTTTTTGATGAAGACGAATTTCTCTTGATACCTAGGGATGGTGTGGAAGAAAGAGCACCTGAAATCTCATTTACTCCCGAGGAGGTAGCTGAATGAATACTCGATGTTTGGGTCTCTACTACTCCTTCAATTGACACATTTGTCGCTTCCTCGACAAATTGATCTAGTAGAGGGGCTAATGCAGATAAATCGCATTCATCGGATAGTTGGCATGTGTCCAACAATTGTTCTCTGATTTCACAGAGAACATCTGATAACAGTCTGGTTGCTCTTTCTGACGTTTCGATTTGATAATCAGAGTAGAGACCGCCAGTCGATCCCATTGTTCTCATATCGACTTCTATTCCGATGGAACCATTGATGCGTTGGGCGTTCAACAAATACTTCAAGAGATGTGTTTTACCAGTCCCACGACGTCCGAAGAGAATTTGATTTTCAGAGGATGAGAAAATCGAAAACAATGAGCCTATATGTACAAAAGAATTTACCAAATATTCGTCAGGTTTCCTTTCTGCACGTTTTGGCATTGATGCTAAAATGTCTGTCAAATCGTTCATTTATCTCTCGTCCTTGAATATTCATATTCCAATGTTAACTATAATTTATAAATGTATAAATAGCTGAAATTTTGTAATGTTAATGATGAAATAGAAATTCGGCTTCGGCTAGAGCCGTGAGGAATAGTGAAATTATAGGCACAACTAAATCTCGATAATAATCGATACTTCTGGCCTAACTAAATTCTAATAGCAAAAAGGACGGTACGCCTTATGGGATAAAGCTAAAGCTTCATCTGTGTGCCGAGATTTTTAGACTCTCTGCTTAGTCTATCCCGCTAATTATGGTAAGGGCCAACACCAGTCATTTACTTGTTCTCTAGGTCATCTTTACGTCTCCTATGTTGGAAATAGTTTTAGGCGCACCGTTAAAAGTGCTGAGCTGGAAATATGTCGCGATCACATTACCTCTCAACACGAAAATTTGAACTTCAAATATGATTTTCAAAATCACGTAAACTATGTTGAAAAATTTTCCTGGCATGAGACTACTTAGATATAGCTCAGTCGCACCATCATTGCTCCATACTACTTGTGGTTCATGAACTCAATTGGGAACTTTATTGAAAGTGCCGTAAATCTCAACGGCGCTTTCCGCTGACTCGATTCAGCTAGAGGTATGAGCGTTAAAGTTAATTGATTATCATCGCGATATTCAATGTTGTAGTGGTCAATAAAACCCGGACACCTTTTTAGCTAATTCTTCCGCTTTTGCCGGTGGTAGCCCATCGTTAAATTGATGCGGTCTTTCCCAGTTGTAGTAATTCATCAGGTAATAACCCACATCTCGTTTCGCTTCGTTTATTGAACAGTAGCCAGTTGAAGGTATCCATTCGGACTTCAGACTCCTGAACACACGCTCCATCGGGCTGTTATCCCAGCAGTTTCCTCGTCGACTCATGCTCTGGGTCATCTTGTAACGCCATAGCCTTTGCCTGAACTTGCGCGCTGCGTACTGAGATCCTTGGTCACTGTGGAACATCACATCTTTTGGCTTACCTCGAAGCTCATACGCCATATCTAAAGCTCTGGCGGCAAGCTCCGCATCTGGCCGATGTGACATACTCCAACCGATAACCCTACGAGTGTGCAGATCGATAACCACAGCAGCGTAATGCCATGCTGAGCCCGC
>OJDQ01000710.1_pt1 | contig 12400 bp, 7 predicted proteins | sample 1592851 | NCBI WGS metagenome assembly OJDQ01 (sample SAMN05416774, study PRJEB24817) | seawater metagenome | isolation source: Sea water | place: Canada:Atlantic | collected 2013-07 | reverse complement strand
GTATGCCCGGTGGTGTGAGAGGACGGCGGGAGTAATCCCGCCTCCTACTCGATCCGGAAAAAACACCCCTCTAACGGTACCACCCTGGTAAAGTTAAACAGATCATCTTGTGTCAATTATTTTCTTGGATTTAACAAAAAATTATTATTTTAACTGTACAACGTTGTTGACAGGGTTAGGGGTTGTATATATTTTAAACTTTAACCGTTGTACCTGATTGTTATACATGTTGGTTGTGAAGTACAAAAAACAAGGCTGTTTTGATTTTCGCACAGGGAAAACCCAAGGTGTTTAGCAGAATTTTAGACGTTTGTTATTACCCAACAAACCGCCCGATAAAACTCTGCCTGACTGCAATCTGTAAGTTGATACTCTGCAAAAAATTAGAACGAGAGCTGACAGTCTAATCGTCGGCTTATCATCTGTTTATTTCATCTTTATTACCTGCCTGTAAAAAACCATAAACCGTCGTGGGCGTTTCAGCCCAAAAGTGACCCGGTTTAACAAATAACATCATCAATGCAGCTTAGCGGTTGTTAATTATCTCCTGTTGTGGATTAGCAAAAAGTTGCTGAAAAAATTAGTTTGCGGTGATTTTGATAAGCGCCGACTAATTAAAAATGTGGTTATTGCAGAGCTCTTAAGCCTGCAAACGCCGCGATATAAAAGCAAAAACAAGCCGTCTGAATGAACAACCATAAGATTCATAAACGGTATTCAGGTCCCAGGGGCCATGACACAAGGAATGGAGGTAAGAACATGTTTAGAATTCAACATTTGTCGAAATCTAAACACATTGAAAAGCATCAATGTGACTGGCCGCTCACGCAGCCAGAAAAACAGCAACCCCGGTTCGGCAAGACCGCACTGAGCGTTGCTATGCTCGCTCTAAGTACATCTGTATCGGCCGAAGAACTGATACTAAAATCAATTGCTCAACACGATGGGATTGTTAATGAAAGCCCGGCACTCAATAACACCGGTGGTTTTGCTCAACCCAACCGCAGTGGTTTAGCGGCCTTAAGTATTGGCGACCTGTCTGATACCCGTCAGGTCAAAACCATTGTTTCATTTGATACATCACAAATTCCGGTTGGCGCTGAAATTACCGAAGCGGTGCTGCTTATGCGGCACGCACGTTCGCCCGGCGCCAGTCCTTTTGACGTGCTTGCTCCCTGCGTGATAGATGTTAATAGCGGCGGCTTTAACGGCAATGTGGCGCTGGAGTCGGAAGACTTCGACGCGCCGGCCACCAGCACTGCGGCAGGCACATTAAGCGCAGTTGTGCGCTCAAATGAGTGGTCACAAGCCACCTTCAGTAGTGCCGGACTCGGCGCTATTAACCGCAGCGGATATACCCAGGTCAGGGCATATTGCACGGTAGAAGATAACGGTGACAGCAGCCAGAATACGGCTAACTTTGCTTCCGGTGAGACGCCTCAATATGCGCCTGAACTGGTGATTTCTTATACCGAAGAAGTGATCGAAGTACCACATTCCATTGCCCGTATCTGGAATGAAGAATTACTCAGCTCTATTCGTTTGGATTTCGCCCGACCTACGGTTCATGCCCGTAACCTGTACCATACCTCAGCTGCCATGTGGGATGCCTGGGCGGCTTATGATGAAGAGGCCGGGCAGGTCATTCACCATGAAAAAATGGCACCGGTCGCCGATATTGATGCGGCCCGGGCCGAAGCCATCAGTTACGCAATGTATCGGATCCTGACGTGGCGGTTTGCACCATCTCCCGGTGCAGCAGAACGCTTACCTGCCTTTGATGCACGAATGGCTGAACTGGGTTATGACACCGACTACACGTCCACAGAGGGAGATTCGCCAGCGGCGCTGGGTAACCGTATTGCAGCCTCTGTGATAGAGTTTGGTCTGAATGACTATTCAAACGAACAAGCCAATTTTGCCAACAATTATTATACCTCGATTAATCCGCCGTTGTTGCCGGAATTCCCGGGGAATCCTGATCTTGTTGATCCCGATCGCTGGCAACCCTTGTCGCTGGAATTTTTCGTCGATCAAAGTGGTAATTTGATCCCCGGCGGCTCGCTGGACTTCCTGAGCCCGGAATGGGGGCATGTTTCGCCGTTTGCGCTTACCGAAGACGATTTGACTGTCTACAGTCGCGACGGTCATGACTATTATGTTTACCACGATCCCGGCGCGCCGCCTGCATTTGGCACAGAAGATTACCGTGCAGGCTTCCAGCAAGTGCTGGAGTGGAGTGGTGAACTCGACCCTGCTGATGGCGTAATGATTGATATCAGTCCTGCTTCACGGGGTAATAATACACTGGGGACTAACGATGGGCAGGGTCGCGACCTTAACCCCATTACCGGTCAGCCTTATGATCAGCAACTGGTACCTGCCGGTGATTATTACCGCGTTCTGGCTGAGTTTTGGGCCGATGGTCCGGACTCTGAAACGCCTCCCGGACACTGGTTCTCAGTGGCTAACTATGTGGTTGATCATGAATTACACATTAACCAGTTTGGCGGTCAGGGTTCCGTTCTTGATGCCCTGGAGTACGATGTCAAAATGTACCTGGTTCTGGGTGGTGCCATGCATGACTCGGCGATTTCTGCCTGGGGTGTAAAAGGCTGGTACGATTATATTCGTCCGGTTTCGGCAATTCGTCATATGTGTGACCTCGGTCAGTCGTCGGATCCGTCCGGCCCAAGCTATAATCCTGATGGTATAGGTTTGGTACCGGGTAAAATAGAAGTCGTGACGGCAGCGTCGATTCAGCCTGGTGGTGTGCATGAACACCTGGCCGGTGACAATAACGAAAACGTCGGTAAGATTGCTGCCTATGCCTGGAAGGGGCCCGATTATATCGAGGACCCGGACACCACAACGGCGGGTACCGACTGGATATTGTGTGAAAACTGGTGGCCGTATCAGCGACCAAGCTTTGTTACACCGCCATTCGCTGGCTATGTGTCAGGACACAGTACCTTTAGTCGTGCAGCTGCAGAAGTCATGACCCTGGTCACTGGTGATGAGTACTTCCCGGGTGGTATGGGCACGTTTGATGCGCCACAAAATGAGTTTCTGGTGTTTGAAGAAGGCCCGAGTGTCGACCTGCAATTACAGTGGGCGACGTATCGGGATGCCTCTGATGAAACCAGCATTTCGCGTATTTACGGCGGGATTCACCCCACCGCGGATGACATTCCTGGTCGATTAATGGGCGCCGAAATAGGGCCTGATGCCTTTAACCACGCCACACGTTATTTCTCTGGTGAGTTAGGAATTTTACCCACCATTGAGCTGGTGACTGATATTTCTGGTCAGGTGTTCCAACCTGGTGAAAGTGTTGTCCTTTCTGCGATGGCTGCCGACTCTGATGAAGCCGATCTGTCGGCTGATATCGTCTGGACTTCATCGGTTGATGGTATTTTGGGAAGCGGTTCTGAAATTACGGTTGCCAGTTTATCCGCCGGTGTGCATACCATCACCGCTACGGTAACGGACAGTAACGGTCAGACTACGGAACTGGTCTTTGAAATTGCCATTGGCAGCCAGTTACCCACCATTGAACTGATTGGTCCTGCTAACGACACCCTGGTGACAGCCGGTGACGAAATACTGTTTACCGCCACTGCTGATGACTTTGAGCAGGGGGACATTTCGGCCGATATCATATGGTTGTCTGATATCGATGGAATGTTTGCCAGCTCGGGCAGTGCGTCGGTAACCAGCTTATCTCCGGGTCAGCATACTGTTACAGCATTAGTGCAGGACGCAGAGGGTAATGAGGCGTCAGCAAGTGTCTTACTCACCGTTTACGGCATACTTGAGGATCCTGGTGCCAGTGTGACACTAAGCTCAAACCCCATTGAAGACGGTTTTATAGTGGAGTCGGCTGAGAACAGTGATATCGGTGGCGTGGCGATCCCATTCCTGTCGAATGGTGGTGCACTGCGTGTTGGCGACAATAACCTTAATCAGCAGATTAAGTTAATTACCTCATTTGCCATACCCCAGGGGACTACTGTTTCGTCTGCAACCCTCTATCTCACTCGTGGTGGTGGCGTTGGTGCCAGCCCGCTGGACTTGCTTGGCCCGTGTACGGTTGATGTTCACAGCACAGGCTTTAGTAATGACCCGCGTATTCACGCCAGCGACTTTGAGGCTGCTCCAACGGTAGCGAATGCCGGTGAATTGATTGCACCTGCCTCAGGCGATGTGTTTGTAGCGGAAATCTCTGCTCAGGGTGTGGCAGCGATTGTCGACGGTCAGTCAGCGCAGTTCAGGGTGAGTTGTACGATAGATGACAACAATGATGGCCTGGAAAACTCCATTGGATTCTACTCTGGTGAAAGTGCAGATCCTGCTCTGCAACCACAGTTAGTACTTAGTGCATCTGGCTCTGGTAGCAATACCGCACCTTCAGTTGTGATTGTGCAGCCTGCCGATGAAGCACGGGTAGCCTTGGGCGATCCGGTGATGTTTGATGCCAGTGCAATGGACGATCAGGACGGTGACTTATCATCAATGATCATCTGGCGCTCCAGTATCGATGGCATTATTGGTGAAGGCAGTATTTTCTCTGTTTCGTCTCTCAGTCAGGGATCTCATACCATTACGGCTGAGGCGCTCGACACTGAGTTTGTGCCTGGTCGCGCTACCATTACCGTACATGTGGGTGTGGATCTAACGCCGTTATTCGTTGATGCGACTGTATTGTCTGGTCTCAATAGTATTCCTGGCGCCATTGGTCTTGCTGCCGGCGATTACGACAATGACGGGTGTGTGGACTTAGCGGTAACCCCGCGCAATGTTACGGAAACAGTGCTTCTGTATAAGAGTAACTGTGACGGGACCTTTACCAACGTCACCACACAAGCCAACATGGTCACGTCTGGTGGTGCCGGCTCTGGTCTGGCATGGGGTGACTTCGACAATGATGGTTTGCTTGATCTGTACGTAGCCAATCAGTCTAACCTGAATACACGCAGCGAGTTGTGGCATAACCAGGGCGACGGTACCTTTATTGATGTATCTGATACGCTGGCTATACCAGGCAATACTGGTGCGATAGGGGTTGTCTGGAATGACTTCGATGGCGATAACGACCTCGATATTTTTGTTGCAGGTCGCTACGGTGATGTACCGGCTGATAGCCTTTACCAGAATGACAGTGGTAACTTCTTCGACGTAGCACCGTTTATGGGCATTGATGGGATTAATACCGGTTCCGGTCCGGACCGCCTGACCTACATGGGAGCCTTCGCAGACTTTGACGGTGACCTCACGCAGGACTTATGGCTGTCAGTCGACTTTGGCGCCGACGTATTGTATCGCAATATCGACGGTATGCTGGTTGACGACAGTGATGCGGCGGGTATTTCTGCGACTTCTGCCACTCATGGTATGGGGATTGCGGTAGGTGATCCGAATGGTGATGGCTGTCTGGACGTGTTGGTTACCAATAACGGCTCAGAACGCTCAACCGATCCGGCACCGTCGCCGCTGCATGCTAATAACTGTGATGGTACCTTTACGGATATTACCGCCAGTGCCGGTGTGCTGATGCGTAATTTGACTGAGTGGGGCGCTAACTTCGTGGACTTCGATAATGACGGTGATGAAGATTTAAGTATCGTTGCCGGCGGGATTTCCAATGAGGAATACGCCAACGTACTTTATCAGAACGTTGCTACTGAGGCGGGTGAGTTGCAGTTTGCCGATGTCACCGGTGCTACCGGAACGTCGGGCATGGGTAACTCACGGGGCTCTATCTGGTTCGACTTTGATGAAGATGGTGACATGGACTGGCTGATTGCTAATTCTAACGGTGTCATTCTGTTGCGAAACGACGGCCCTACGGGTAATTACTTCTCGGTGAAACTAGCCGGTGTGGTGAGCAATAGTTATGGTGTGGGTGCCCGAATCGAGGTCACCGTGGGTAGCAAAACCATGATCAGGTATCTGCAGGCCGGTTCAAGCTTCGCTTCGGCTGAAGAACTTGAAGCTGCCTTTGGTATCGGTGAAGCCGAATCTATCGATCAGATAGTTGTTAAATGGCCCAGTGGTATTGTTGATACACTTCGCGGCCCTATTAGTGCTAATAGTCAGTTACTGATTGCCGAAGGCGATTATCAGTAAACGGCGATTAGATTGCCACGGCCGGTAATGAGTTACCGGCCACTAAAAAATCCGGTAATCGTGATTACCGGATTTTTTTATGTGTCCAGAATAAACCCGGTTTCGAGTTTATTCTTCTTCATCGAGCGGGGGCGGTGTGGCTTTTTTACGCATCGGCATGTGGCCTATATCCTCACCGGTCATGGTTCTTACCCGTTGGGTCTTTTTAACTGACTGCGCTGATTTTTTGTCTGCTGAGTTATCAGCTTTAGGCGCCTTTTTAAGTTTCGCTGGCTTGGCCTTAATACCGCTGAACTTAGACGGCAGTTCGGCATGTTGCTGGGGTTCCAGTGGATAGGAAAGTTGTTGCTTTAAAGCCGAAAAGCTTTGCCAGTCACGCTTTCCGACAAACGACACCGCGGCACCCTGATTACCCGCCCGGCCGGTACGTCCGATGCGATGAATATATTCTTCGGGATGCTTTGGCATATCATAGTTGATTACCAGCCCAACCTTGGACAAATCCAGGCCTCTGGACGCCACATCGGTAGTAACCAGGATATCAAACTGGCCGCGGGCAAATTCATTCATAACCAAAGAGCGCTTCGATTGCGCGTAGTCACCTCTTAATGGCTGTGAAGTACGGTTGGGTAAATGTTCACTAAGCACAGTGCTGAGTCGCTCGGCATCGTCTCGCGTGGCGGTAAACACAATGGCCTGATTGTAGCTATTTTGGGTCAGCTGGTCGCAGAGCAGGGCATCTTTATGCTCAATACTCTCGGCAAAATACAGCGTCTGGGTAATATCGGTATGTTCAGCCGTTGCACTGCCAACCGCGACCCTGACTGGTGATTTAAGCAGTGAATCCAGCGCGTGGTTCAACTCAATGTGATCCATCGTGGCAGAAAATAACATGGTCTGACGCTTTCGATGATCGGCTTTACGGTTAATTAAATTAAGCGCCTGGGCAAAGCCAAGGTCGAGCATACGATCCGCTTCATCGAATATCAGCATTTCCAGACCGTTGATAAAGAAGCTTTTATCTTCTAAATGATCGGCTACCCGGCCCGGCGTACCAACAATTATATGGGGGCTGCGTCGCAACGCTTTGGTTTGATCGTTATAGTTATCGCCGCCCACAATCAGCGCGGTGGCGAGGTTTTTCTTCTGACATAACCATTTGGCTTCGCCAAATACCTGCTTGGCTAGTTCGCGGGTTGGCGCGAGTATTAGAATACGGGGATCCTGTCGGCTTAATGGTTTTTGCGTTAATAAACGGTGTACGGCAGGAATTAAAAATGCCAGTGTTTTACCTGAACCAGTTTTTGAAGAGGCGATAATATCCTTACCAATAAGGGCCGGCAGAATGGTTTTTTCCTGAACTTCAGTCAGTTCAGTAAAGCCTTTATCTTCAATACGGCTGATAAGGGTATGGTGTACAGGTAAGTCAGTAATTAACAATGTGGCTTTGCTCCGGTTTAGATCCGCGCCTATTATCCCTGATTACGTACCTGAGTAAAGCGACAAGCCAAAAAGAAGGGGCAAACCGGTGTACCCGGATGCCCCTTTTTAAGCAATTCAGACTCAGGCAAAGGCCATTTCAGGCACATCCCCTTCAACCACCAGTTTACCAGCGGTTTTCTCTTTGATTTCATCAACCGATACGCCCGGCGCCCGTTCGCGCAAATAAAATGCGCCGTCTTTGACTTCCAGTACCGCTAAATCGGTAATGATACGGGTAATACAGTTTACGCCGGTGAGTGGCAGGGTACATTCCTGTAATAACTTGGAATTACCGTGTTTGTCGGCGTGGGTCATGGTAACGATAATATTTTTCGCACCAGCCACTAAGTCCATAGCGCCGCCCATCCCTTTGATAAGTTTGCCCGGGATCATCCACGACGCAATATTACCATTGACGTCGACTTCAAAGGCACCCAGCACTGTAAAGTCAACATGACCACCGCGGATCATGGCAAAGCTTTCTGCTGAACTGAAGATGGATGCGCCAGTGATAGCGGTTACGGTTTCTTTACCCGCGTTAATCATGTCTGCATCGACTTCTTCATCGGTAGGGTAGCGTCCCATTCCCAGCAGGCCATTTTCTGACTGTAACATTACGCTAATGCCGTCTGGTACATAGTTTGCCGCCAGGGTAGGAATACCAATCCCCAGATTGACGTAGTTACCATCCTGAAATTCCTGCGCCACGCGCATCGCAATCTGATCTCTTGTTAATGCCATGACTGCCTCCTATTTAGCCGTTACGCGACGTTCGATACGTTTTTCAAACGTGCCCTGGATAACCCGATCCACATAAATGCCCGGCGTATGAATGTGAGCAGGATCTAATGTACCCGGTTCTACAATTTCTTCCACTTCCACAACGGTAATTTTACCGGCGGTTGCCGCCATTGGATTAAAATTCTGCGCAGTGTGACGATAAACACAGTTGCCATAACGGTCGGCTTTCCAGGCTTTAACAATCGCGAAATCACCCGTAATGGATTCTTCCAGAATATAAGGACGACCATTAAATTCTTTCACTTCTTTACCTTCACCTACCGGTGTACCGTAGCCCGTGGCAGTATAAAATGCCGGAATACCTGCACCACCAGCGCGCATTTTTTCAGCCAGTGTACCTTGTGGTGTTAGTTCGACTTCCAGTTCTCCGTTAAGCAACTGTTTTTCAAACAGTGCATTTTCACCAACGTAAGAGGAAATCATTTTCTTAATTTGTTTATCTTCGAGCAGTATGCCCAGGCCAAAGCCATCTACACCGCAGTTGTTAGAAACGATAGTCAGTCCCTTGGTACCCATTTTTTTAATTTGGGCGATGCTGCCCTCAGGAATACCACACAGACCAAACCCACCGGCGATGACGGTCATATTATCTTCTAACCCTTCCATCGCGGCTTCGTAACTGGATACGACTTTATCGAAACCAGACATAGCATACTCTCCTTTAAGTAATGAACGCAGCTAGTATCAATCAGGGTTAAAATTTTGTAAAATTGATTAAATGTCACTTTTAATAAAAATAATTTATTAATATGAGTATTTCTTACCGTAATATGCAGGCATTTTTATGTGTTGCTGATTCTGCAACCTTTGCTGAAGCTGCTGAAAAGTTGTTTGTAACCCAACCGGCGTTATCCAGCTCGATTAAGAAAATGGAAGAGCAACTGGGCGGGCAGCTTTTTAGTCGCACCACCCGACGCGTGCAGCTAACACCGGAAGGAGAAAGCTTTCTGCCCCATGCCCGCCGTATCATGCATGACTGGGATGATGCGGTGGAAGGCGTGCAAAATTTGTTTGCGATGGCTCAGGGGCGTTTATCGGTGGCGGCTATGCCATCGTTTGCCGAGTCTAAACTGCCGGGCATTCTGGTGCGCTTTCATCAGCAGTTTGTCAACATTCGCGTGCGTGTACTCGATGTTATTATGGAGGAAACCCTGCAAGCGGTGCTCTCCGGCAGGGCAGACATTGGCTTTTGCTTTGAGCCGGAAAGCAGCGACAATCTGGAGTTTTTTCCGTTATTCAACGACCGGTTTGTTGCCGTTATGCCCGCCGATCATCCGTTGGGCGCAAGTCGCACGATCACCCTTGAAGACATTGTCAGTCAGCCATTTATATCACCTAACCGAGGCTCCAGCGTGCGGCAGTGGACCGAAGTAATGACCGCTGAATACGGCCAGTTGAATATTGTGGCGGAAACCGGTCAGTACGGCACTATTGGTCAGCTTATCGCTCATGGTCTGGGGATCTCGGTAGTACCATCGCTGTGTCTCGAGCAAATGTTGCGTAAGGGCTTAATATGTCGCGATATAGAAAACAGTCCGCTGGTCAAGCGGGTAGGGATGGTGCGGGCTAACCGTGGTGTAATGGGGGTGGCAGCACAAACATTGTGGCACCAGGTAGTATCGGATTACTCTACAAATTTGTAAATTGAATCAGTAGGTTAAATTAGGCAAGGTAACGTAAAACTGACCGGAGAAAAGCCAATGACCACACCTATGACCGTAGCGACGGCGCGTCGCTATATTGCTCAGGCAACTGCTAAATCCGAACAACTGGGGATCAAAGTTTGTATTGCCATCGTCGACAGCGGGGCCCATCTGGTGGCCTTTGAACGAATGGACGACGCCTTTCTTGGTTCGGTGGATATTGCCATTAAGAAAGCCAGGACGTCCGCCTTGTTTCCGTTGGAATCTGGTCAGCTTGGTGCGCTCATTCGTTCTGAACAACTTACCGGCTTTGAGTTATCAAATGATAGTTTAATGGGGTTTAATGGCGGGGTGCCCGTTTTTAACGGTGATAATCAAGTTGGTGCGATTGGGATTTCCGGCGGTAGTGCTGAACAAGATTTAGCTATCGCTAAAGCGGCGCTGGCCTGATAGTCAGGCCCGAAAAGGCCCAACACCGGTTGCTTTTATTTACGACACACGTTTTGTAAATGCGCCAGACCGAACCTGGCATCTTCATAAGGCGTTGCGGTGACATCCACTTCCACGTAACGATTCTGGATATTGTGTTCATCCAGGTACGCCAGTATGGGGGTAAAGTCGATGCCACCCTGACCCGGAGCTTTCACCTGTAATGCTTCTGGCATCAGTTGTTCGGAGTCTCCAGGTGAGACCTGGACATGGTAATCACGATCTTTCATATGACAGCCGATAACACGCTTGCCATATTTTTTAAGCGCTTCCAGCGGAGCAACATCAGCAACCGCTACCCAGCCCAGATCCAATTGCAGCTTAACGTAGTTAGGGTCGGTATTTTCCATCAACCAGTCGAGTATGGTTTTACCTTCAACCTTGGTAAATTCCATATGATGATTATGATAGGCAAAGCCAAAACCCTGATCGTGGAATTTCTTGCCACGCAGGTTGATCCGCTCAGCCATATGCAGCACTTTGTCTACAGAATCCGGCACGGTGATGCTGACTTTGCCGTTATCGAAGGCCAATAACTCTTCCGCCAGTGGTTCAATAAAATAGTCGATGCCCAGTTTAGTGGCCAGTTCATTGGTATGATTTAGATCGTCAAGTTTTCCACTCACGTGGGCGGTAGGCGTTTTCAGATTCAGCGCTTGCAGTGTAGTAGCGAGTTCATCTATCGACAGGCCAAAAAACGGCGCGCCGGGGATTCCGATAAAACCGCCCAGGCCAAAGGGTTCTACCTGACTAAAGCCCATGGCCGCAATGTTGGCCAGTGTGCCTTTCTGATCTTTGGCAAAGCTATCGCGGAACATAAATAGCTGTACACCATAATCACTGGTGCTGTTACAGGTGACTGCGGAGGTTTGTTCTGCGCTGCAGGACCACAGTAAGGGGGTGCCGGCCAGGGTGGCAAAAGCGGCGCTGGATTTTAAAAAATGACGTCGGCCAAAAGCCATGAGCTACTCCAAGAGACCATCATAAGGTCCTCAGATTAGCACAGAATATTTGTAACGAAAATGTAAAAGTTAGGAGGGTTAACAAATTAACCGCAAGGGCGTTTTAACGCCGCTTAGTTCAGCGCAAAATCGGGCTACACAGACCCTGACTTACCATTTTTTCTTCGGTGCAAACAATTCATCAAGCTCATCACGTTCTTCTTCGCGGCGTTTGGCCCGATCCTGAGCATTGGCGTTTTTGAGGTTTTCCTGAATGTCTTTAAGCTGCTGGTTTAGCCATTCCAGACGGGACTGGACAAATTCGTCGGGTTGCGTCTGGGCTTCCAGGGCGGCAATGGCCTTTTCGTAATATTGTCGGGCGGAGCCGAGCATATTAGTTTGCTGAGCGCCCCGGCCGCGGCGAATAAGGGTTTCTACGTTCACTTTTAACTGTAAACGTTCGAGCATTTTGTCTTGTTCGAGGTAGGTACTGCCATCGACTTTACCTTTACTTCTTTCAGTACGCAGCATGACACGAAGCTTCTTTACTGCCTGAATGTACTGAATAATCATTTTGTCGGTTTCCGGTAACGCAAACTGATTATTACTCTCGGGCTCTATATCGATAGATTTAATTCTGGCGCTGATATCGTCAAGGTGCTGTTTAATATCCGGCGAGTTACTGTTGAGTTCAAAGGTTACTTGCAAAGCCCGTTGAATACGTTTGAGTAATATTTTTATCAGCCCCTGGGAAATAGGCATCTGGGCAGTGGCCATGAGGACATTTTCAGTTTCATCGATGATTGTACGCTGCTTGGCAACTTCGGCGCGGCGCTCGGCATCCATTTTTGCTTTGTACTGTTGATAGGCATTCACCACAATGGCCAATACTACCAGCACTACTATCAGTACAAT
>OJDQ01000699.1_pt1 | contig 12502 bp, 13 predicted proteins | sample 1592851 | NCBI WGS metagenome assembly OJDQ01 (sample SAMN05416774, study PRJEB24817) | seawater metagenome | isolation source: Sea water | place: Canada:Atlantic | collected 2013-07 | reverse complement strand
CTTTTAATGTGTCCCAATTCACTTCTTCACGCAACAGCACCTTGAGCTTTTCCATGCGTTGGTTGTAGCGTATATATTTGGGATCGTTGACGTCCAGATCTTCAGATAAATCGACAAACAAGGAATCAAACTGGTTGTATATCGCATCCAGTGCGCTATCCGCTCCGGTGGCTATTAGTAACGCTTCCAGTGTGTCGCGTTGAGCCGAGTCGGCTACCGCGTGGCTGCTTAAACTCAGGGTGGCGATAATGATCATTAATGCTTTACGCATGACAAATTCCTTTTCTTTTTACTAGTTCCTAAATCAGTTTAACCCAACAGCAACTGCTGATCGATAGGGACAAATTCGCTGGCAGACTGCATTAGTGAAGCAGCGGTAAGCGCCGGCACGCCATACACTTCAACCTTTTTTCCACTTTGCTCGGTAAGCCGGTTACAGAGAATACTGAAATCACCGTCGCCGGATACGAGAATGAGTGTATCGGCTTCACTGGCGGCATCCATCATATCAATGGTGATCCCCACATCCCAGTCACCTTTTGCCGAACCGTCTGCACGCTGAATAAAAGGCTTTAATTTTACCTCAAAGCCAATGGCACGCAGGATATTCTGAAACTCACGCTGTTTACTATCGCCGCGCTCAACGGCATAGGCAAACGCTTTTACCACCTGCCGATTAGCGGTGGCTTTGCGCCAGAAAGCATTGTAATCGAAGTTTTTGCGGTAGGTTTGACGGCTGGTGTAATACACGTTCTGCACATCAACAAATATAGCTACGCGTTCCATAAACGTGTTGCTGCCTTTGAGAAATAAGTAAAGGCCACATACTAACAGAAGCCCAACTTAAATATATCTTTACAGTTAACCAACACGTTACTACCGAATGCGGTTGTGGTTATGAATAGCTCACCTTAGGATAGGCTTGTACAAATTATAACCAGCCTGGTTGAGAAGGACATTGGCCATGAAAAGCATTACCCGCGGTACATTTCACATTATCTTACTTTGCTCGTTAGCACTGATTAGTATTAAAGAAGCTGGCGCTGCAGACAATGCTCTTATCCACCAACAAATTCAGCAGAAAACGGCTGCCATTTACAGTGAACTGGTGGCGGTCCGTAACGACTTACATCAGCATCCTGAGTTAAGTGGTGAAGAGCAACGTACAGCCAATAAAATCGCAGCTTCGCTGACTGCACTGGGGCTCAATGTTATACGCGATATTGGCGGTCACAGCGTAATTGGTGTGCTCGATAGCGGTAAACCGGGTAAGTCGGTTGCGTGGCGGGCCGATATCGACGCTATCCCAACCGCTGAGGGAGTTGGGCACAATTGTGGGCATGATGTCCACACAACTATAGCGCTGGGCATGGCAGAGGTATTGTACTCGCTGAAATCCCAGTTAACCGGCAAGCTAATCTTTGTCTTTCAGCCAGCAGAAGAAACCTACACCGGGGCAAGGGCCATGCTTGATGAAGGATTTTTAACAGCCGTTAAGCCCGATGAGTTTTACGCCGCGCACATCTCGCCCATGCCGGCAGGGTTGGTAGCGTCTAAGTCTGGTTATTTATATGCTGATTATCGTCAGGTCAACCTGGTGTTTAATAATGTAGTAAAGCCGAAAGCGACCATAGCACTGGCTAAACAAAGCATTGCCTCATTGCAAAGTGTGGCCAAGGAAAGCCCGTTTTGGAATACCGCAAACCTTATGGATCCCACTATTGGGCTTGGTCATCCCAATACTATTTACCAGGATTACGTGGTTGTTGAAAATCGCTTTAACGTTGAACAGGCCAACGGCGTGCTTACTGTTAGTGGTTATGTCAGCGCCAGCAGTGAGGCATTAATGCAGACGGTAAATAAACGCCTGCGGCAAAAAATAGCAAACAGCGAATTTGCCGCTTCCTTTGTGGAAGTGAATAACCAGGCGACTCAGCTGACCTATTCGTTGCAGCGAGGTAACATTAATAACGCAGCGCATTTTACCGAACAGAGCCTGCAGTCGATGGCGAAAGTGTACGGAGGTAGCGTGCTTAAATTATACGGCGTGATCCCCGATGGCCGGGGCGATGATTTTGCCTATTTTCAGCAACATATCCCTGGTACTTATTTTTTGTTAGGGGGTTCTGATTTCAGCAAGGGCATCGTTTCGATGCCCCACGCGCCCAATTTCGCCGTGGATCAACGGGTGATTGAGTTTGGCGTTAATTACTTTTCCTCGTTGTTGGTGGAGCGCCTTCATACTCACTAACCAACTCCGATCCCCCCGGTGGAGTGCGGCTAGATATTGTCTTTGAGTATTTTTGCCGGCACGCCGCCTGCTACGGTGTTATCCGGAATATCCTGAGTGACCACCGCGCCGGCTGCGACCACAGAATGTTCGCCAATGGTAACGCCGGGTAAAATGGTCGCGCCAGCACCAATCCAGGCATTCTTTTTGATGACCACTTTACCGGGAACCAGGGTTTTTCTGTCGGCCGGGGCAACCGGGTGGTTTTCTGATGTAATGTTGACCCGCGGGCCAATCATGACGTCATCGTGGATTTCAATGCCACCTAAATCCAGCATCGAACAGGCATGATTAATAAACACGCCTTTGCCAATCGATATATTTTTACCATGGTTAGTGTAAAAGGGCGGGTAAACGAGCGTTGTGTCATGTAGCGTCTGGCCAATTACGTTGCCAAACAGCCGTCGTATATCAGGTACTTCATGGGCCTGATTAAAGGCTTTTAGTGCATCAAAAGCATCACTGGCAGCCTGGGTCAGTACCGGCATGTCAGGATGAGCCATGGAAACTGCTTCACCATTAAGCAGCGCGTTTATAATTTCAGGACGTTGCGTATTCATAGGCTGGCACCGAAAGTCGAATAACCTTTAACGTGGCTGTTGAGAGCCTTAATTCAAGCCGTGTTGCGGCCAATTGCAGGTGTGGCTGACCAGTTACGTTACCGACTGGCTATCCGTCTCGAGTTTGAGTTGTCGCTGGTATAAAAATAATGGGAGTCCTAAGGACACCCCGACACAAAGCGTTGCGACGATGGCTAGCCAGCCCTTTTTTATGGCCAGCCGGTTACTTTCAACCACAATCAAAGTAATAAGCACCAGTGCAGAAATCACCACGTCAAACACAAAGAACCGGCTGATAGAGTTAACCAGTAACTGGTCAAAAAAGAGCGGCAGGTCAGCTCCGTTAGCTATCAGCCAGGGCACAAATTGAGAAAGTGGCAGGGCAGCGCCCAGCACGCAGAAAATCAGATACACATGTTTGAGTGACAAACCTTCATCCTTAGGGTTTAGCAACTAACGGTTGGCTGATTACTCCATAATACCTTCAGGGGTATGATCAAACAATCGTGCTTCCCGGGCTTTTAATGCTCTGAGCTTGCTGCGCAGGGTTTCACTGATTCGGGTGTTACGGTCAATCACATCTAACTGCGACCAGGTTGCCCGTTCACCGCTGGTGATCAGTTCCTGAATACTGCTTAGCGTTGGATTAGCAGCCACCTGCATTAAGTTGCGCAATTGCTTTTGCGGCAGGATATTAATGTTGCCCACATATTGCTGATCGATTACCGAGCGCACTTTATGCAACGCCAGCTTGCTGCTGCGATTAGGCACTAAATGCTCCATGATGTCGAAAGCATAAATACTATTGGCTTTGGCGAGTTGACGCAGGTGACGAAATGTCATGCTGGAAAGTGTTTTCGCCTGAGTCCGGGAGGAGGACAAAAACGGTACTGCCAGTGGATTGGTCTGGCTCACAATACTGTGGTTTACGCCATACAGTCGCGACAGACGCTCAAAAGGCAGGTCAGCCATAATCGAGCCGTCGGCAAAGCGACGATTGGGAATATAGGGCACAATATCGCCGCTGGCGGTTTTGGCTTTAAGTTGCACCGAAGTGAATAACAGCGGGACTGCACAAGAAGCCCGAACCGATTGCATAATCAGAGCATTGGGCGAGGTTTTGGCATTTAGCAAGCGTGAGTACTGATGTAAATCTGCCGGTGAAACGGTTATCGTAATATGACGACCGGTTTTCTTATAAGCTTCTTCGAAGGTGGTTAAATCAAACAGCGAAATCAGCGTGTTTTCCAGCGCCCGGCTGTCCAGTAAACTCTTGCGACCCAATCCGCCCCATAACCGCCAGTTCTGAAAGTGTTCGAATATAAACTCTGCACTCAGCGCTTCGAGTAATTCATTGTGGGTGCGGGTTCCGAGCATACCGGCAATAATGGCGCCGGCGCTGGCACCGGAGATCACCGTGGGTAACAGGTTTTGATCATTCAGCGACTTCACCACGCCACAGTGGAAAAACCCCAGGCCAGCGCCGCCGGAAAGCATGAGACAACTGCGCCCAAAAGCGTGAGCGGTTTCTTCGAAAAACGACAGTTTATCGTAGAAGTCGATATGGTCTTCATCGGCGTGATAGATTTGCTCCAGCGCACTCACCACCTGGGTAATGAATTCTTCAATAAGGTGTTTGGTGCCAATTTTACTGTGACCAAGTAATTCCGGGTTGGCAATATTTCCCAGGTTGCCGTGGATCCCTTCGTGCAAAATCGACATCAGGCCGCTGATATCGTTCTGACTCTGGGCAAACTTGATACGCTGCACCCGTTTACGGATTAACCGGTAGTCATATAAACGGCAGGGATCTTTCGCCTTCCATTCATCCGCCCCGGACATCGCGTCATGGGCCTCGCAGGCTTCTTTGTATTCCTGGTAACTGCCAGCATGCTCAATGGCTTGTTCCAGTTCGCCTAATTTTGATTGAAATACAGTCATACATCCCCCGGCACTGATTTGGTTAATTTCCGGTATTTGCGCCTATACTGGCAGTGTAGAGTGAACAATTAGAATCAGCTAACTAATTTGTTGGACCACGATAATGGCAAATTTACGTCAGGTTTTATAACTAAGCGTTCAAAAGCGGTTTAGGTTGAACTAAGCCGATGTATAAACAAAGTTAATTTGACCAATACTGCACCACAAAGTAGCCTGAGCACTGACAATGATAACAATAGCCTTGTAGCACCAACATGGAATGGAATGTACAAACCCTCAGTTTGCTGTCGATCCCGCTGATTAGCGCGTTAGTGGGCTGGAGCACTAACTATCTGGCGGTAAAGATGATGTTTTATCCGCTAAAGTTTGTGGGGATCCCCCCCATTTTTGGCTGGCAGGGCTTAATTCCGGCCAAACGCCGGCAAATGGCCGAAATCGAAGTGGAGCTGGTGCTTGGTAAATTACTCAGCGTTGAAGAGCTCGCCGGCCGGCTCGATCCCAAAGCGCTCACCCAGGCCATTGAACACCGACTACATCAGGTGGTGCGCAAAATTGTTAACGAAGTGATGGAAGCGTCCGCGCCACAGCTGTGGGCCGCTTTACCGGTACAAGGTAAAAACCTGGTGTATCGGCGTATCGAAGACGATATCCCTTATGTGGTCACTAAAATGGTTGAGGACTTTCAGCACAATGTGAATGAAATTCTTGATATCAAGGAGCTGGTGGTTGAACAACTGGTTAATTCTCCTGAACTGATCAACGAAATCTTTCTGCGTTCTGGTGAGCGTGAATTTCCGTTTATTGTGCGTTCCGGTTTTTACTTTGGCTTTTTATTTGGCCTGCCTACCATGGCCCTGTGGTATTGGTATCAGGCCTGGTGGATCCTGCCCTTAGGCGGTTTGCTGGTGGGCTACGCCACCAACTGGATTGCCATAAAAATCATTTTTGAGCCCAAGCGCCCGGTGCGGTTTATGGGCCTGACCATTCAGGGGATGTTTCTTAAGCGTCAAAAAGAGGTGTCGCGGGTATATGCCGACATTATCGAAACCAAGCTGATCAATTCCAAAAACATTACTCATATGATCCTGCACGGCTCAGGTTCGGCCCAGCTGCTGGAACTGATTGAACTGCACGTAAACGACGCTATTGAGCGATACGTGGCCATTGCGCAGCCTTATTTTGCTTTGGGAGTGGGGTCAGAGAACTACTTTAAAATGAAATCCATGGCGGTAAAACGGTTATTTGAAGACACCGATAAGTATCTGCTTTATGCCTTTGATTATGCCAATCAGGCCCTGCGGGTGGGGGATGATTTGTGTGAGCGCCTGCAAGCCTTGCGATCAGAAGAGTTCGAGGGCGTGTTGCGCCCGGCGTACCAGCAGGACGAATGGAAACTCATTGTGACCGGTGCGTTGCTGGGCATGGCCGCCGGTATCGGTCAGCTTTACCTGCTGATGATGGGGTAGGGCAGAAAGGGTATGGCCAGTAAAACCGCAGAACGTATTCTTGCCGCCGCACTCACTTTGTTTAACGAACAGGGCGAAAACGCGGTAACTTCGGTGGATATTGCCATGGAGCTGGATATCAGTCCGGGCAATTTGTATTACCACTTTAAGGGCAAGGAACAAATTATTGATGGCCTGGTGCACTGGTACAGTGAAGCTATGCAAACGCTGCTGCGTCCGGCCACACTTGAGAAAGTGCAGGTAGAAGACTTCTTCTATTTCATTGCTATCGTACTGGATAAACAACAGCTGTTTCGCTTTATGTACCGTAGTCCGGCTGATTTGGCAGAGAAGTACCCCAAAGTAAAACACTGGCATAAGCAGCAAATCCGGCAACTGGAAGCGAGTTTAAGCAAGCTCTTGCAGCGTTTTGCCGCGCAGGATGCCGTGCTGGCCAGTGCTGCTGAACAGCGACTGATGGTTGATCTGATTATTATGATCCTGACCCAGGCAAACCAGTATGACGATTTGCGCAATAACGACGATCCCCAGGCCCAAAAATTTCACGCACTCAGTCTGATGATGACCGCCTTGCTTCCCCGGTTCCGGCTGCAAGAGACAACGGTAGCCCAGTTACGCAAAGCCATTGAATATCACTCAATGGCGAACCTCACGCTACCCGGCGCGAAGGGGGAAGTATGAGCCAGAAACTGTCTTTTCTCGACCGCTCGTTCTGGATCACCGAATCGAAAGCGAACCCGAAACATGTTGGCTGTCTGCAACTGCTCGAAATGCCAGCAGGCAGCGATCCCAAAACCTACGTTACCGCGTTGCACGAAGAGATGCAGGGCTTTGCCCGCGCTTGTCCGCCCTTTAACTGCCGGGTGAAAGCGGTGGCTATCTGGCCACTGGGTTTGCAGCCGGTTAAACACATGCAAATGGACTATCACGTGCAAGTTCATCAGGTGGAGGACGTGCACGACCGGCTGGCACTGGATGATTTTATTGGCCGTATGCATGAAACCCGGCTGGACCCGGACAAACCGCTGTGGCAGTACCATTTTTTATATTCCCCTGACCAGCAGGTGTTCGCCATTTATGCGCGGGTCCATCATATGTATGGGGATGGCGCGACCCTGGTACGCTGGTTTCAGGCCGGGTATCTGGATAAGGCAGAAACATCCGGATTCGTGCCGGTGTGGGCGTTAAAGCGACTGCGGCATCAAAAACGCCAGCGCTATAAGCGTATGAAACGCTTCTGGATAAGCCTCTGGGAAACGTTACTGACCGGCAAGGATTTGCTGGTGATTTTTACCCGCCTGTTGCTTCGACTGATCAGAATTAACCGTCACTATATGCCGGTGCCTTTTACCGGAACTCGCACGGTTCTCACCGGTCAGGTTAAAGCGGGTCGCGCTGTCGCTACCTTCGATCTGGATTTTGCCCGGGTCAGGGCGCTTGCCAGACGAACCCGGGCGTCTGCCAACGAAGTGCTACTCACCGCTTTCGACATCGGTATCCACCGGCTGTTGCAAGATCACGGTCATGTTTTTACCCGGGCGCTGTATACCAATATGCCGATAAATCTGCGCAAGCCCGGCGAGAAGACCACCGGCAACCGGATTGCCATTGTGCCGGTGCAGTTGGCCCATGATGAGAGCGATCCCTACCTGCGGTTACGTCAGATTATTTATCATCATCGCATCGTCAAACAGGCCGCCCAGCGCGCAAGGCCGTCTGCTTTTAGTGGCTATACCATAGTTATCCAGGCGGTGGCGCTGGTATTTGAATGGTTACATATTTCCGGCTGGGTGAAACCTATCGGCAATGTACTGGTGTCTAATATTCCCGGGCCAAAACAGCAAAAGTACTTTAAAGACAGTAAGCTGCTCGCTTGTTATCCCATTTCTACCATGGTCCCCGGCGGAGGAGTCAATATTACTCTGATGACCTACAACGGAACCGCCAATATCGGTATGGTGTGTTGTAATCAGCAGATTAAATCGTTGCAGCCCCTTGCTGATTATTGCCAGGAAGCGTTTGATATGCTGGAGGCCAGCATTGACGACCCGAGCCTGAGTATCGACGATATTGGTGAGCACAGTGACGAGGTGCCACTTTCCATTGTCAGCGATCACTAGTAGCATTGCCGCTTCCGTTTTACTGAGGTATTGCCATGTGGCGTTGTCCGCTGTGTCAGCAACCATTACAACAATCTGATCGCACCTGGCGGTGTGAAAATCGCCATGCCTTTGATGAGGCAAAGTCCGGTTATCTGAATCTGCTGCCCGTACAGCAGAAAAAATCAAAGCAGCCTGGTGATGACAAAACCATGGTTAATGCCCGTCGTCACTTTCATGATGCCAAAGGTTATCAGCCATTAATGGCTGCGCTGGTGGCGATTATTCAGGAACAGTATGCAGGGCAAACTGAGGTGCGCATTTTCGATGCGGGATGTGGCGAGGGCAGTTACCTTGGGTTTATCGTTCAGGCGCTGCAGGATGCAGGCGTAACCGTTCAGGCATCGGGATGCGATATTGCTAAACATGCCGTCGACCTGGCTGCTAAACGTTATAAAAATTGCCATTTTGCAGTAGCCAGCAGCGTTAACCTACCACTTAAGGATGCCTCCCAGGATGTGGTACTGCAGGTGTTTGCGCCGGGCAGCAACCACGAATACGAGCGGGTGATTGCTCCGGGTGGCTTGCTGATTGCGGTCGATCCGGCTGAAAATCACTTATGGTCGGTCAAGCAGGCTATTTATGATAAGCCGCGCCAGCACAATGTAGACTTTACCGAGCGCCCTGGTTTTAGCCAGCTGATTGAGAAAAGAGTTAGTTTCACGGTTGATTTAAGCGATCCGCAAAGCCGTCAGGGGTTACTGGAAATGACCCCATACTACTGGCGTTTACCGAGGGATGAAGCACAAACTCGCTTCGCCGGATTGCAGCAGGTGGAAGCGGATTTTGTTGTTCATATCTGGCAGCGCCAACACAGTTAAGGCTGGTTTTTGTGCGGTCTGTGTATTGAGTAATCAATTAGCCGCCCGCATACTGTAACGATGCGAACATGTTAAGGACAACCCATGCATCTCGCCCAAATCAATATTGCCCGGCCCAAATACCCAATGGATTCCATAGGGATGGCTGACTTTGTGAATAACCTCGACCCGATAAACACCGTAGCGGAAAATAGCCCGGGGTTTATCTGGCGCTTGAAAGACGAAACCGGCAACGCTACGCAGATTCATATTTTTAACGACCCAGGTTTGATTGTAAATATGTCGGTATGGCAGGACATTGCTTCGTTAAAGCAGTTTATGTTTAAAACCCACCATATCGATTTTCTAAAGCGCAAAAAGGAATGGTTTGAGCCGCTCGACAGTGCGTCCTATGCGATGTGGTGGGTAGAGGAAGGTCACTTTCCCACCGTCGCCGAGGCTGAGGAGCGCCTACATCATCTTCGTGAGCGCGGAGAAAGTGATTACGCGTTCAGTTTTAAGCACAGCTTTACTAAATAGAAGGATTATCGACCAGACAATGCATGTCAGGCCGATAACAGACGTTGATTGGTTTAAGTGTGAGGAATTAGCCTAGCGTTTGCCAAAGTTGCTCAGTAAAGCCTCGTCAACTGCGCCATTTTGCTTAAAGATAACGCCATCTTTCATGAGCATGTCGACATCTCACACTAAATTAATATATTTGAGCACGTTGCCACGTACTGCGATGATATCCGCTACCTTGCCCGGTGTCACTGAGCCGTAGCGGTCCTGTACGCCCATCATCACTGCCGGCCAGTAAGTGGCGGCACGCAGTGTATCCATGGCGTCAAATCCCATGTCATGCACCCATACTGCCATTTCCTGTCAGGTGGACTGACAATGAAACTTCATCGGGATCCCGGAGTCCGTGCCAACTAACATCATCACCCCGGTTTGTTTTAACTGATTGATTTTATTTTTAATGGTCGGGGTTCTGAGTGGTGTAAGCTGCATGTAAGTAAGGTGGCCCGGTTCGGCAATTGATTGCTTAATGTCGGCGATGGTGTCGTCTTTTAAGCCACGCTTCCAGCAGGCATCGTCGAGCTCTTCGGGATTAGCAACCAAATCCGGATAGGTAAATAGCCCTTCCATGGTCGGCGTCCAGAACAGTAACCCGTCAAAAATGCCGGTGGCGGTGCGCTCCACCAGGGTATCGAGCACATCCTGAGGATAACCCGGCGCAGTGGTCAGCCCGGTATGTTCAAAGTTATCAATACCGATTTCTACGCCAACGCGAATTTCATCGGGTTTGTGAGCGTGAGCAACCACTTTCATATTGAGTCGGTGGGCCTCGTCTACAATGGCCTGAGCCACCGGGCGGGGCATATCATCATGGTCAATGAGTTTGACAATTTCCATACCGGCGTCGTGCAGGCGATTTACTGCCGCTTTTGCTTCACGCTCTGTTTTCACTTCCCAACGATAGTGTTTTTGCCAGTCCTGTACTTCGGCCTGTAAGAACGGGCCGGAGGTATATAAGGTAGGCCCGGGAATGTCACCCCTGACAAGCTTTTGCTTAATGGCAACCGAATCATCGAGGGGGGCACCAAGGTCGCGTACGCTGTTTATCCCGGCGAGCAGCAACTGCACTAATGAGGCTGGCATGATTTCGTCCACCTGCCGGTCACGATACGCCTTTTGCCAGTGAGTGTAGTTGGCGTGGCCGGTGAGCATAATATGGGCATGACTTTCCCACAAACCGGGCAGTACATCGTGCCCTTCAGTGGAAACGATTCGGTAGCCGGAAGGCACGGGTAAAGAATCCACCGTTCCTACCTGTTCAATGATGCCGTCTTTTACCAGGATCACGCTATTGTGCAGCGGGCGTTCGGCAGTGCCGTCGATGAGTCGTCCGCCTACCAGGGCGATATTTTCAGCCTGTGACGGCATTCCCGTGAGCAGACCGGTTAACAAAGTGAGTGTCGTTAGTAACCGCATTATTTTTCCTTATTCTGGTTATCCTGATTTACGTTATGCTCACCAATTGAACAAATCAATGTTTTCTTGTCAGATATTGTTGCAGAGGCAGGCACGCTTAACAGAGAAAATGCATCAGTCGACAGTACTGGCCGACTGATGCATACGACTAACTAAAGGCTTCAGGCAGCCCTAACGGCCTTTATACTTTCGCGACGCTTTTTGCGAAACGTTCACAAACCGGGTAAAGGCTTTATCCTTAGCCCTTCTCTGTGCCAGTGAGGCTGAGTTAAGCGCATCTTCGCGGAGCAATTTCTGGTAGTTGGCCAGGCGCCGCGCGTCCAGTGAGCCATGCTCCACGGCGGCCTGCACGGCGCAACCGGGCTCCTGATCGTGCTGACAGTCGGCAAATCGACACGCTTCGGCTAAGCGCTGGATATCGGCAAATGCCGAGACAATCCCATCATGACAATCGGCTAACTGTAATTCCCGCATACCCGGTGTGTCGAGAATGAGTCCGCCCTGCGGTAAGGGAATCAGTGAGCGCCCGGTAGTGGTGTGGCGGCCTTTGGCATCGTCTTCACGAATGCTCTGTGTTGACTGACGCGACTCACCCAATAACGAGTTCGTTAGCGTGGATTTACCCACCCCGGAAGAGCCGAGCATTACCACCGTGTTGCCTGGTTGCAGCCAGTCACTTAACGCATCCATGCAGCTATTCTCCAGTGCGTTTACCGTGATTACCTGTAACTGTTTATCGATATGGCGGACATTGTCGGCCCAGCGTTCAGGCTGGTCGGTTAGATCTGCTTTAGTCAGCACCACAACAGGCTCGGCGTCGGCGGTTTCAGCAAGCGCTAAATAACGCTCTATACGGCTGGGGTTAAAGTCTTCATTCATCGAACATACAATAAATGCCGTATCGACGTTAGCCGCAATTAACTGATAGTCATGGCCGGTACCGGCGGATTTGCGTTTAAAGCAGCTGTACCGCTCGAGCAAGCGTACAAACTGTTTATCTTCGTTCAGCAATATCCAGTCGCCAACTACCAGAGGTGGCATAGCGGGCGTGATTGGCAAAGTAAAGGTGTGCTGATCCGCTGCTACGGTCAGCTGAGATTTATGTTGTTCGGTGACTCTGACCGGGATAACAGCATCCCATTCTTCGAGAGTAAGTTGTTGCTGGAAAAAAGGCCGCCAACCCAGGGGGGCGAGCATTTGAAAATTAGTCATAACTAACCCTTAACTAACGTTAATGTTTTCATTAAGGGGGCAAAAGCCCCGGCATTAGTACCGGGCTGTGTAAGGG
>OJDQ01000698.1_pt1 | contig 12546 bp, 11 predicted proteins | sample 1592851 | NCBI WGS metagenome assembly OJDQ01 (sample SAMN05416774, study PRJEB24817) | seawater metagenome | isolation source: Sea water | place: Canada:Atlantic | collected 2013-07 | reverse complement strand
CGGTGTAATGAATGTTGTTAACGGCAATAAGGAAGCGGTTGATACGCTGCTGGATGACGAGCGTGTCAAAGCAGTTAGTTTTGTTGGCTCCACACCGGTAGCTGAGTCCATTTACCAGACCGCCAACGCCCGGGGCAAGCGTTGCCAGGCCCTGGGAGGCGCAAAAAATCATGCTATCGTAATGCCTGATGCCGATATTGAAAATGCGGCCAATCAGTTACTCGGCGCTGCATTTGGTTCATCCGGTGAACGTTGTATGGCGTTATCGGTGGTGGTTGCCGTGGGAGATAACACCGCAGATGCGCTGATTGGTAAGCTCAAAACGGCCATGGCAACGTTGCAGGTAGGCTGTTATAACAATCCGCGCAACGATTTTGGCCCGTTGATTACCCCGCAGCATAAAAGCCGGGTCGAGCAGTATATTACCAGCGCCGAAGAACAAGGTGCTAAAGTAGTGGTCGACGGACGGCGCTTCAGTGTCCCCGGCTTCGAGCAGGGCTTTTTTGTGGGCGCTACACTGATTGATCGGGTCCTGCCGTCAATGGACAGCTACCGGGCGGAGATATTTGGCCCGGTATTACAAGTGCTGCGGATCAACACCATGCAGCAGGCTATGCAACTGATTGACGAACACGAGTATGGCAATGGCACCTGCATATTCACCCGCGATGGTGAAGCTGCGCGCTATTTTTCAGACCATATCGAAGTGGGGATGGTGGGCATCAACGTGCCCTTGCCGGTGCCGTTTTCCTACCACAGTTTTGGTGGCTGGAAACGATCCTTGTTTGGCGACTTACACGCCTACGGACCCGATGGCGTGCGGTTTTACACTAAACGAAAAACCATCACACAACGCTGGCCATCCAGCGGCGTAAGAGAGGGCGTGAGTTTCTCATTTCCCAGTTAACCTAACCTGGTGTTTAACCTGCGAGGCGCTTTATGGAACAGCCACCGATTCAGCAGCAGTACGACAGCGATTTATGGAATCCTGATTTAGCCCCCACCCCGGTGGCTGAACGTACCTGGACCTGGCACCATTTCGCCTCGCTCTGGATTGCCATGGTGGTTTGTGTCCCCGCCTACATGATGGCGGCAGGATTAGTGTCTGAAGGGATGAACTGGTGGCAGGCGGTGGGCACCGTGCTGTTAGGCAATGTAATTGTGCTTATCCCAATTCTCCTTATTGGTCATGCCGGGGCCCGCTACGGTGTGCCATTTCCGGTATTACTGCGCTCCTCCTTTGGCACCCGAGGCGCTCGGATCCCGGCTTTAGCCAGAGGCTTAGTCGCCTGTGGCTGGTTTGGCATTCAAACCTGGGTAGGGGGTTCAGCTATTTACGTCATCGTTAACGCCCTGACCAACAATGTACTGACAGGCGCTCCTCTGCCCTGGCTGGGCATCGATATCGCGCAGGTGGTCTGTTTTATCGCATTCTGGCTGCTGCATGTGGTATTCATCCGCTATGGAACCCAGGCTATTCGCGGTCTGGAATCCTATGCTGCGCCTTTCCTAATTGGAATAGGTCTGGCATTGCTGGCGTGGGCATATGTAATGGCCGGCGGGTTTGGTGAAATGCTGTCGACGCCCTCACAATTTGTCACAGGCGGCGCCAGAGAAGGCCAGTTTTTGGCGGTTTTCGGACCGGGCCTGACGGCGATGGTTGGCTTTTGGGCCACCATGGCGCTGAATATTCCCGACTTTACCCGGTTTGCCAAAACCCAGCAGGCGCACATCATCGGCCAGGCAATTGGCTTACCACTCCCCATGGCTTTATTTGCTTTTATTGGCGTTGCAGTAACCTCGGCCACAGTTACCATCTACGGTGAGGCAATCTGGGATCCGGTGGTGCTGGCAGGCAAAATGGGCGGCATGAGTGTGGTAGTGGCGCTGGCTGCCCTTGCACTGGCTACTCTTACCACTAATCTGGCCGCTAACGTAGTGGCACCGGCTTACGGATTTTCAAACCTGCGCCCGCAAAGTATCAGTTTCAAAATGGGCGGTTATATTACTGCGGGGATTGGTATTGCCATCTTTCCATGGAAACTACTGGAAAGCGCCGGCGGCTACTTATTTGTCTGGCTGGTCGGCTACTCTGCATTACTTGGCCCCATTGCCGGGGTGTTGCTGGCGGATTACTTTTTACTGCGCAAAGGTCGGTTAAACGTTGATGCGCTATTCATGCATAATTCAGAGTACGGCAGCAACAATGGCTGGAACCTGGCTGGCGTAATCGCCCTGTTGCTTGGCATTTTGCCTAGCTTACCCGGTTTTCTGCACGCCGCGGGGTTATTAGACGCCGTACCGCCAATTTTCGATACTCTGTATGGTTATGCCTGGTTTGTAGGGGTGTTTACGGCAGCCGCCATCTACCTGTTATTAGCCAGCAAGAAAACGGCGGATTAACTGCACTGCCTGTTACAGCCCATGGTACGGCTCCCCCTATTTGAGGTAACATAAGCGGCGACATGACATAAAGTTGATCGCTAAGCTACAAGGATGCCGTGTGGTTGAACAAATTATTGCCCATTTACGCCAGGTTAATGCCGGGCGAAGTCTGGCAGAACAAATGCAGTTATTAGCGCCTATTCAGGCGCTGCAGGAATGGCAGTGTCAACGATTACTCACCACCCATGCAAAGCTGGCTGAAAAGCCCTCTTACGCCAAAGCCATGGGCTTTTTTGTTGATGAGCTGTACGGGCCAAAAGACTTCAGTCAGCGTGATGCCGACCTGATGCGGGTGATCCCCAAGCTTGCCAAAGCCCTGCCCAACAAAGCCATGCATGCCATCGAACAAGCGCTTTGGCTTAATGCCCTGTCGTTTGATTTGGACATGGCCGTGGCACAGAGTCTGGCAGGTGCACCACTTAACCGGGATAGTTATGCCCGGGCCTATCGCGAGGTGGGACGCGGCGAAGATCGGGCCCAACAGATCCAAATTGTGGCCGGGTTGGGCGAACAGTTAGCCGACGTGGTGAAAATTCCCGGCATCGGCTTGTTAATTAAACTTTCACGTCGCCCGGCTAAAATGGCCGGCTTGCTGAGTATGCATGAGTTTTTGCAGCGCGGGTTCGTTGCCTTTAAAGACCTCGGTAATGTAAACGCCTTTATCGAGCCGGTGATTGCCACCGAAACGGCGCTCAACCAAAAACTGCTCGACCCTGATATAAACCTGACTGAAGAGAATCCGCTCCCCTATGTCTGACCTTTTTGACTGGCAGTATCCGGCGCCTTTTACCAGCACATGGGAAATACAGCCCCAGGATATTGATCATTACCATCACGTGAACAACGTGGCCTATTTAAGCCAGCAGGAAAAACTCGCCTGGGCCCATTCCAGAGCGCTGGGACTGGGGTTTGAACATTACCAGCAGGCCGGCCGCGGCATGGTAATATTCCGTCACGAATTAAATTATTTAAAACCGGCTTTACTGGGCGACACCCTGCACTGTGCCACCTGGATCACCCGGTGCGATGGCAAAATAACACTTACCCGAGAATTTCAGTACATCCGGGAAAGTGACGGCGAAACGGTATACCGGGGGCACACTCAGTTTGCCTGCGTAAAACTGGATACCGGTGCCCCCACCCGAATGCCAAAGGCTTTTGTTGATGTTTATCTGCCAGCTTGCCTGGCCAGCCAGGCGGATTAATCCGTGTCGCGCTATGCTCTGCTTGTTACTCTTTGTCTACTGGTATCAGTCAGCCTTAATGTGTATTTACTCTGGCCTGTACCAGCGCCCACTGCCGTTGAACGCCCCCCGGGCCAACCAGCCACTATGGTAACGGCAGACAGCGTGAGAAAACCGCTGGCCTCAGCAGTGCAGCAGTCAGCGCCCAACTTTCAAACCGAGCAAGAAGAAACACCAGCCCCCCACATCAATACCGTTCGGCAGTGGCTGGAACAAGGCAATTTTGCCCGGGTGGAACGCTTTTTAATTGACGCTCTGCGCGAGAGCCCCGACTCTGCCGAACTGTTGTTACTGGAAGCCGATTATATTCTGGCTACCGAGCCCCTCAGTGTGGCCGTGACTCACTTTTATGCCATGCAAGAGCTCAGCGTGTTTAATCGTGCTCAGCTTGAAACACTGCAAAACAGAACGGCTGAGCTAATAAAGAGCACCATCACCGCGCTGTATAACGCCGGTGACTGGGATATGCTGGCACAGTTTTTAGAGCCTTTATTTCAGCTCAACAGCACCGACCAAACGCTGACGCTAAAGCTCGCTGAAGCCTACGCCCGGCAACAGAAATTCACCCTGATGGAAGATGTGCTGGCGAATTTAAGCACCAGTAATGCCGGTGCCCGCAGTTTACGCCAGCGTTTTTTACCCGGTCAGGCACCTGGCTTACAGGACACCGCGGAAAGCCCTACGGCCACAGCGCAGACACCAGTTACGCGACTGGCACTGACTCGCTATGGCGATCAGTACATTGCCAATGCCGAAATGCTTAACCGGCCGGCAGCGCTGTTACTGGATACCGGCGCGAGCAGCACGGCCATCAGCTTTGAGCTGTATAAAGCGTTGCGGCGATTTAATCAGGTCGACGTAATAGGATTGTTCGATGTGCGCACGGCAGGCGGCACTATCCGTTCGCCACTGGTACGTATTGAGAGTATGACCCTGGGCCCGTTCAAGCTCAGCAATATTGGCGTATTTGTGATGCCCGAGGACGCTTTACAACAAGCCGATGGCCTACTGGGTATGAACGTATTAAAACAGTTTCATTTCCAGCTTGATCAAACTACCGCTGAGCTGTTGCTCACTCTTCGCGACAACAGAGCCCCCTGACCCAGGCCGCCTTAGCGGGTGAGCCAGGCTTTCATTTGTTCGGTTTGCGGAATAGAGCCACTGTGAACCAGTTGGCCGTCAACGACCACCGCAGGGGTACTCATTACACCGTACTCCATGATCACCTGAGGATCCGTTTGTTTGCTCACAGTTACCTCGATGTTCATTTCCTGCGCTAGTTTTTGTAACTGTTCGGCGGTTTTAGTGCATTTTGCACAACCACTGCCCAATACTTTAATATCTTTCATTAGTCACCTCACATAAGTGCTGCTAAGGCATTTAATAGCCAACCCACCAGGGTAAACGACACCAGCAGCATCACGAAAACACAACTCAGCAAGCGCCACTGCATCACTTGTTTGAGTAAGATAAATTCCGGAAAGCTGGCCGCCACGGTACTCATGCAAAAGGCGATGGTGGTTCCCACTGGCAGGCCATTTACCAGCAAGCTTTCCATTACCGGGATCACACCGGTAGCATTAGAGTAAAGCGGTATGCCCAACACCACCGCAGCGGGTACCGACCACCATTGCCCCTCCCCAAAATGCTGCGCAATCCAGCCATCCGGTACCACGCCATGCAAAGCGGCCCCTAACCCAACGCCAATAAGTACCCATTTCCAGACCCGGCTAAAGATATCCAGCGCCTCTTGTTTGGCAAACTGGTGACGTTGTTTGAGAGTCAGGGAGGGTTGCTCGCTCTGTGAATTGCTGACGGGTGCTTGCCGGGCTTTTTGTAACGCCTTCAGAGCAAAGTCGCGGAGCCATCGTTCGGCTTTGATCGAGTCCAGGAAGGCACCACCGAGGATGCCTGTCATCATACCAATCAGGACATACATCAGCGTTATTTTCCAGCCCACCAGACTCAGCAACAGCAGCACTGCCACTTCATTAATTAACGGAGAAGTAAGCAAAAATGCCATGGTAATCCCCACCGGGATGCCCGCCGAGGTAAACCCCAGAAAGACCGGAATACTGGAACAGGAGCAAAACGGCGTGACGGCTCCGAACAGACTGCCCAGCACATAGCCAATGCCTTTGTTCTTTCCCGCCAGGTAATCGCGGACCCGTTCGACATTAAGCGCTGCCCGTATTAATGCAATCAGATAGATCATCACCACCAGCAAAACATAAATTTTGCTGACATCTTCAATGAAAAAATGTACCGCATCACCCAGTTTTGTTTCGGCTGACAATCCCAATACGGTATAGGCCAGCCAGTCGGCAAAACGGGTAAATATCTCAAGCATAATAATGGGTCCACTGCCGTCGCGCCTGGCGCTGATTGAGGTTGCAACTTTGGGCTACTCATTTCATGATACTTAATGGCTGGCAATGTTTATTGTCCGAAAACAATAAACGGGACTGGTGGTGTTATTTTTATAATTTCCCCTGAATAGCAACGACCAATAGCACTACAGACCTCATAGTTTTTACTATTTTTCTATTGCGCTGGTTTGCGATTTGTCATCTACTTGTAGATGGCGTGAAGCATCCTGTCCTTCAGGCTAAGTCAAAATAATCCTTACACTTTTTCTGCCACATGAGAATTTACAATGATGAAAGACACCCGACAGCAATTTAGTAAAATCACCATCTCACTGCATTGGGCAGTCGCTTTGCTGATGATTGCCTTGCTGACCGTCGGCATATACATGACCGAAAATAAAGACTATAGCTTGTATGGCCTGCATAAATCCTTTGGCGTTATCGTGCTGGTGTTGGCCCTGGGCCGGGTTTACTGGCGGATGAAAAACGGCTGGCCTGTGGCGGCGGGCAACTATAAAGTCTGGGAACATAAACTGGCCCATATCGTGCACTGGGTACTTATTCTGGGCACACTGATAATGCCCATTTCCGGTGTCATTATGTCGTCGATGGGTGGCCACAACGTGCCGCTATTCGGTATCGACTTAATTCCTGCCAATCACGATCCGGCCAACCCGCAGGATGTTATCCCGCGCAACGCCCAGCTGGGTGAAATGGCAGAGGAAGTCCACGAAATAGTAGGTTACCTGCTGATAGCTTGTATCGTGTTGCATATTGCAGGCGCGCTTAAGCACCATATTATCGATAAAGACGGTACACTAATGCGTATGAAAGGAAAGCGAATAGACGTAGAGTAACCGTCAGGGAATAAAGGGGTCAGAGTCCATTATCGATAATAATGGACTCTGACCCCTTTAATTTTTAGATAGCCATGGCCACTTTGGTGCCCTGTTCGATGGCCCGTTTGGCATCAAGCTCCAGCGCTTCATCGGCGCCACCGATAAGGTGATAAGGCAAGGTAAGACCCTCTACCAACGCCCGTTGCGGCTCCTGACCGGCACAAATGATCACATTATCCACGTCAAGCACTTGTTGTTCCTCACCCACCGTGACATGCAGACCGTCATCATCAATTTTATGATACTGCACGCCCGGGATCATTTTTACCCCTTTCATTTGCAAGCCCAGGCGGTGTGCCCAGCCGGTGGTTTTACCCAGGCCCGCACCCACTTTACTGGACTTACGCTGCAGTAACACGATTTGCCGTGGAGAAGGCTCCGGTTGCGGCTGCATACCTTCCACGCCGCCACGGGCTGAGAAGGTCATATCAATCCCCCACTCGCACATAAAGGCGGCAATATCCTGACTGGGCACTGACTTACCGTGACTTAAATACTCCGCAGTATCAAAGCCAATGCCACCGGCACCAATAATGGCCACTTTAGCGCCTACCGGTTTTTTCTCCCGTAGTACGTCCAGGTAGGTCATGACTTTACTGTGGTCGATACCTTCGATAGCAGGTGTACGCGGCACAATACCGGTAGCCAGTAATACTTCGTCAAAGCCTTGTTCGTTTAACGTTTGTGCGGTGACCTGAGTATTTAGCTTCACCTCGACATTAAGCAGCTCCAACTGGCGCTTAAAATACCGCAGGGTTTCATAGAACTCTTCCTTACCGGGGATCTGCTTGGCAATATTAAACTGCCCGCCAATTTCTGCGGCCGCATCAAACAACACCACACTGTGCCCGCGTTTGGCTGCTGTGGTAGCGGCGGCCAGTCCTGCCGGACCGGCGCCAACAACTGCCACTTTTTTCGGCGATTCGGCCGGCTTCATTTTGTACATCAGCTCATGACAGGCAAACGGGTTAACCAAACAGCTGGTGAGATTGCCGGCAAAAATATGATCCAGGCAAGCCTGGTTACAGCCGATACAGGTATTAATCTCATCGCTGCGCTGGGTTTGCGCCTTATTAACAAATTCCGGGTCTGCCAGGAATGGCCGGGCCATAGACACCATATCGGCATCGCCCCTTGCCAGCACTGATTCGGCCACTTCTGGGGTATTAATACGGTTAGACGTGATCACCGGAACACTCAGTGCCTTGCGAAATTTAGCCGTCACCCAGGTAAACGCTGCCCGTGGCACTTTTGTGGCTATCGTCGGGATACGCGCTTCGTGCCAGCCAATCCCGGTATTAATAATGGTCGCACCGGCTTTTTCGATCGCTTGCCCAAGAGTAACCACCTCATCGTAAGTGGAGCCGCCTTCCACCAGGTCGAGCATGGACAACCGGTAAATGATAATAAACGCCTCACCTACAGCCTCGCGTACCCGGCGCACTACTTCCACTGGCAACTTGATGCGGTTTTGGTAATCTCCGCCCCATTCATCACTTCGATGATTAGTTCGGGCCGCAATAAACTGATTGAGGAAATACCCCTCAGACCCCATGATTTCAACGCCATCGTAACCGGCAGCTTTGGCCCGTTTGGCGGTTTCAACAAAATCGTTAATCTGCCCGTCAATTTCTTCGCTGGTTAGCTCTCGGGGTTTGAACTGATTAATCGGCGCCTGTAAGGCAGAAGGCGCTACCAGATTGGGGTTGTAGGCATAACGGCCGGTATGCAGAATTTGCATACAAATCTTGCCCCCGTTGGCGTGCACCGCGTCGGTCACCATTTTGTGGTGCTCCACCGCTTCATCGCTGTCGAGCATCTTGGTTTTAATGTGTACGCCGCCTTCCTGGTTAGGCCCGATACCGCCGGTAACCATCAACGCCACACCGCCCTTGGCCCGGGTAGCATAGAACTCAGCCATGTGAACGTGTCCGTTAGGCATCTCTTCCAAACCGGTATGCATGGAGCCCATAACAATACGGTTTTTTAGCTGAGTGAAGCCTAAATCCAGTGGTTCGAATAAATGCGGATACGACTGGTGTTGATTTGCAGCGGTTGCCTGCGACATGAGTGCCCCTTTTATTAACCTTTCATTAAACTGAACAGTGTCAAGATAGGCTTATAATTTGACACTGTCAAGATAAAGATTATGCTAGTCAGCAATTGTGACAATCTTAGGAAGCAACATGCCGTCAGCCGGCAATCAAACTTATCACCATGGCGATTTACGCTCGGCGCTATTAGACGCCGCGTCGGCCCGTATTGAAAACCAGGGCATAGAAGGCCTTTCATTACGCAAACTGGCCGACGACGTGGGTGTCTCCCGCTCAGCGCTGTACCATCATTTTCGTGATAAGAACGCGCTGCTTAATGCGGTAGCCGCTAATGGTTTCGCCAATTGGATTGCAATGACCTCTGAATCCGGCGGTGATGAGTCCGTCCCTGCGCCAGTACGGATGAAACAGTTTGTGCATGGCTATGTTCACTGGGCGGTAAAACATCCGCAGCTTTACGACTTAATGTTTGGCCGCCCTATCTGGAAAAACGATCTGGCCGACGATGAACTGAAAGACGTGGCCTACCCGGCCTTTCAATATATGCTGAGCCTAATTACCCACTGGCAGCAACAGGGTTTGCTGCTGGCCGATAAACCAGCGCTGCGTCAGACTCAGGTGATCTGGGCGACTCTGCACGGCCTGGCAAAACTGGTTACCGACGGCGTGTACGCCGACTCCAGCCATATCGATGAAATGTGTGACTGCGCAGTAAACATGCTACTGCCTAAGCAATGATGAGGTCCAATAATGGGGTCAGAATACATTAGCCGAGATAATGTACTCTGACCCCATTATTTTAGTTTTGCTCGTCGCGGATCCATTCTGCGGCCCGCTCGGCAATCATAATGGTGGGCGCGTTAGTGTTACCGCCAACAAGTGAGGGCATTACCGACGCGTCGACAACCCGTAAACCGGCAATATTGCGTACCCGCAACTTGCTGTCTACCACTGCCATGGCGTCATCATTCGCGCCCATTTTACAGGTACCTACCGGGTGGTAGATGGTTTCTGCACGCTCGCGGATGAAGTCGGTGATATCCTCATCGCTATCAAGGCGGTGGTCGCCAATACTCAGGTAACCTTCATAGCCGGCAAAGGCATCGCTGGTGAGAATTTTTTGTGCCCATTTTACGGCATCGATCATCACGGTGAGATCGTCGCCCTCGGCCAGATAGTTAGGCTGAATGGCCGGGTGATCGGCCGGATGATTACTTTGCAGGGTAATTTCGCCACGACTCTTCGGGTAAAGCGCACACACATGGAGACCATAGCCAAAACCGTGCACAAAACGCCGGCCATGGTCCTGCAGAATAGCTGGCAGAAAATGTAACTGGATATCCGGCATGGATCCCGCCAGTGACGAGCGAACAAAACCGCCACCTTCAGCCACGTTGGAAGAAAAAATATCATCCCGTTTAAACAGGTAGCGAAATGCCGCTTTAATATACCGGGGCAGCATTCTGGCCGCTATGGGGTAGCCAAGTGGCTGCTTGCTGCGGTATTGAACAATGGCATCAAGGTGGTCCTGCAGGTTTTTGCCCACACCGGGTAAATCCTGCTGAACGTAAATCCCTTTGTCTTCGAGTTCGCTGGCCGGGCCGATCCCCGATAGCATCAGCAGATGCGGCGAGTTTATCGCCCCGGCGCTTAATATAACTTCGCGGGACGCCATCAGGCGCATGGCCTTGCCTTTACATCTTACCTGCACGCCGGTGGCACGCTGTTGTTTAATCAGTATTCTTTCTGCCAGCGCTGAGGTTATGATGGTCAGATTACCGCGCTGACGGGCGTCAGTCAGGTACGCTTTTGCTGTGGAACAACGCTGGCCATTACGCTGCGTCACCTGATAGTAACCAAGGCCCTCCCGGTCACGGCGATTAAAGTCGTCTCTTACCGGCAGGTTTACGTATTGTGCAGCGTTAACAAAAGCATCAGAAACTTCGGCAGTATGCCGTAAATGATTCACATCCAGCGGGCCGCCCGCGCCATGGTATTCATCGGCACCACCGCAGTAGTTTTCAGCGCGCTTAAAATACGGCAGAACCGACTCAAAATCCCAGCCCTCAGCCCCCTGTGCCGCCCAGTAATCATAGTCTTCGGCCTGACCGCGAATATAGCACATGGCGTTGATTGAGCTGGAGCCGCCAAGGGTTTTACCGCGGGGCCAGAACAATTCCCGATCGTACAGCGCCGGTTGGGGCTCGGTATTATATCCCCAGCCAATGCTGTCGAACCTTGCCAGCAGTGACAGCCCAAACGGTATATGAATAAACGGGTTACGATCGCTACTACCGGCTTCAACCAGACACACCCGAATCATCGGGTTTTCGCTTAAACGTGCGGCGAGCACGGCACCGGCAGAGCCGCCACCGATGATCACGTAGTCAAATTGTTGAACAGGAATATGCATTGTTCACCCGTTGTTGTCTGATTGAACCAGACCCGATTAAGTCAGAATTTACACCAACTGATTGTACCAGTTGAACCTAAGCTACGCCATTGCGAGCGCCGAAGCAAAATATTTTAAGCCTTGAGCCGGTGTAAACTGCACTGTTATGATTTAGCGCAAATTCGGGTTTTGCCCCACGTAACTCTGCAAGGAATGATGTTTGTTACCTCCATTAAGCTGGCGCGATAATGTGAATGCACTGGTGGGCTTTTGCCTGATCAAGACCGGCCGCCTGCAGTATGATGTATTTACCGAACAGGAGCTTAACGCGCTCATTGCGCCGCACTTTCCCTTCAGTGACGCGTTAGCCGTGCCCATTGGCGAAGGCCAGTTTACCTGTCTTGAAGCACAACTCAGCATGCCGACATCCACTAACCGGCTCACCGTGCAGATCCTTTGTGTTATCGATGTAAGAGTGATGGGCACGCCAATATACAAAGCCCACGCGGCCGCCGGTATCAGCGCGCTGCCTAATTACTATCCGGCCAGTCGCTCATTACACCTGACGGATACTCGGGTGGACTTTATTCACCTGTTAAACGATCAGTACTCGCTGGTAAAAGACACCCGGTTTATTATTGATAAGCTTCTGCCCCTGCCCTTATCCGGGCTGGGGTCGTTGCTGAGTCAGCCGCTGCGTTCGGCACTGAGCCTGGTCTCGGCAGGGTCTACCGATCAGGCGCTGGAGTACCTTAAACTCTATTTACACGGCAATACTCAGCGCATTCTGGATTATCACAAACCCCGGCTCGTGAAAGAACTACTGGCCAAAATCGATGAGCGGGCGTTGGAATACACCATGGATGACAACCACTGGCGGGAGTTTTTGTTTGCCCGCTATGGTAAGCGGGTGGCCGTGGAAGAAAAGCAACTGCGGTTTTATTTTACTGAGCAGCCTTAAGAGCGAGTTAACTGGCTATATGCCGGTGCATCTCATATTAGGTTAAGCTATACTCAAAAACGTCTGTAACGGTTAGGAGAATATTGATGATTGTCGTCACCCTGACCGGGCTATGGGTTAACTAAACCCCTTACACAGCCCGGTACTAATGCCGGGGCTTTTGCCCCCTTAATGAAAACATT
>OJDQ01000691.1_pt1 | contig 12631 bp, 10 predicted proteins | sample 1592851 | NCBI WGS metagenome assembly OJDQ01 (sample SAMN05416774, study PRJEB24817) | seawater metagenome | isolation source: Sea water | place: Canada:Atlantic | collected 2013-07 | reverse complement strand
TCTACACCTCTCTATTCGTCGGCAGCGTCAGATGTGTATAAGAGACAGACTTCCACCGCAACACGGGAGGCCACATTATCCCGGACCCGGAACACACTGACGCCCTCGGCGTTGCGGATCACCGACAGCAGGGGCACTGTGATGGCAGATTCCCGAACAGGCGTGATGCCCACTTCTACCGGCTGGCCGGGCTCCAGGGTGTTTACCGGCAGGCTCACCAGAACCGGATGCAGCTCGCCGCGAATGGCGCTGGCCTGGGCAATCTCGACCACCGAACCGGATTGTGGCGGGCGGCTGCGGTCCTGGACGGACCAGACAGGCAAGGTTTGCTCCAGCTCGACATGATCCAGCAGATACGCCGGTACCCGCACCTCTACCTCACGGCCCTCGGGCGAGGAAAGCCGCATCACCGGCTGTCCGGCCGCCACGAATTCGTCCCGCTCCACCAGCAGGGCTTCAACCCGTCCGGAAAAGGGCGCCCGAAGTGTACTTTCCTCGAGCAGCTGGGTTGCCTCCGCCAGGGACGCCCGCGCCGTTGCGACGCTCGCCTCCAGGGAGTCCCGCCGAGCTGCGAGCTGCTCCAGCGTCTGTTCGGACACCACACCGCGCTCGTGCAATCGGCTGGAGCGCTCCCACTCCCGCTGAGCCTGCTGATACTGGGTTCTCAACTCTTCCAGGCGGGCCCTGGCAGAATCCCGGGCCGGCTCCAGGCCAGGATTGTAGACCCGGGCGAGCAGATCACCGGCCTGCACCTTCTGACCGAGCTCCACCGCCTGCTCTTTGAGGGTGCCACTGACCTGGAAGGTCAGTGTCGCTCGCTGGGTAGCACGAACAATTCCGGAAAACCGCAGCGGCATATCCTGGCTCTCGCCGCCGGAAACTTCAGACACACGCACTGAAACCTTCTGCTGCCCGGACTCCGGGGCTACGTCACTGGCTTTACAGCCCGACAGAAACAGTGAAAAAACCGCAAGAGAAACGATGGCAACGGGGATTCGAAGTGGTGTCATGACTCTTCCTTTCATCCTTGCTTGTGTAGTTGGCGGGGTCCTGTCCCTGGAGAAACCCGATGATTGATTTAGACATCATGTCATTCTTTGACATTTTGTCAATAATCGGGTTTGATTCGATTTCAGGTATCCTATGCGTGCTGTTGCCAACTTACCGGATGATTGAATGAGCGAACCGCTGAAAACCCGTCGCGAGCGTGAGAAACAGGCCCGTTACGACACCATCCTGGACGCCGCCGAACTGGTGTTCTCGGAAAAGGGCTACGAACGCACGTCCATGGACGACATCGCCCGTACCGCCAGCCTTAGCCGGGCCTTGCTGTACGTGTACTTCAAGGACAAGGCTGCGATACAGAGGGGCATTATGCTCAGGGCGGGCCATAGCCTGTTCCGTCGATTTGAAGAGGCAAGACAGACCGCGGATAACGGGCTGAGCCAGATCCGGGCGATGGGAGAATCCTATTATCGCTTCTATCTGGAGGAACCGGATTACTTCTCGGCTTTGACCAAGGCGTCCACCGCCATGGCAGAGGCAGACGAAAGTCAGGCAGAGGAAATGTTGTGCTCCAAATCAGACCTGATGGAGCTGATGGTGGGGGCCATCGAACTGGGGCTACGGGACGGCACCATGAACCGCGACCGGATCAACGACCCCGTTCAGACCGCACTGTACCTGCGCGGAGCCCTGCACGGGGTGATCCTGCTCTGCCAGTCGGAAATGGGCGAGGGTAACCCGGCGTTTCCGGCCGAGCAGCTGATCCGGCACACCATGGATATGCTGACGTCGTCGATTTCTGCCTGACAACTCGCAGCCCGGCAGGCTGCTAGAGCTGGAAATCGTAGATGGAGCCCAGGCCCATGATCCCGGTGAGTTCGTCCAGGGCTTTGCGAACCTCCTCCAGCAACATCGGATCGCCAAGCTCGTTCTGGCTGAGTTCATCCCGGTAATGGGCTTCCACCCAGGTGGTCAGGCGCTCATAGAGTTCATCGGTGAGCAACACACCCCGGTTGATGGCTTTCAGCTCATCGTCGTTGAGCACCACCCTCAACCGCAGACAGGCCGGGCCACCGCCATTGCGCATAGACTGCTTGACGTCGAACACTTCCACCGCGGTGATCGGCCCGCCGGACTTCACCAGGCCATCCAGATAACGGCTGACCGAAGCCACTTCTCGGCACTCGCCGGGCACCGCCAGCAGCATGCCGTCGGGTGTGTTCAGCAACTGACTGTTGAACAGGTAGGAGGCCACGGCATCTTCCAGCGGCACATCGGCACTGCTGACCCGGACCGCTTCCAGCTCGGCACCGGTGAGCCGCTCCCTGATGTCCGCCAGCACCTGCGCTTCGTTAAGAAACGCCATTTCATGGTAGAAAAGCGTATTACCGTTGCCCACCGCTATCACGTCGTTGTGGAAAACGCCGCCATCAATGGCGTCCGGATTCTGTTGGGCAAACACCGCATTCTGGTCCCTGAGACCATGCAGCCGTGCCACCGCCTGGGATGCCTCAAGCGTTTGCCGTGCCGGGTATTTCTTCGGAGCCGGAGCCTGCTCGTTGAACGCCATCTGGCCATACACAAACAGTTCCACGCCGGGCTCACCGTAACCGGCACACAACCGGGTGTGGTTGGCCGCGCCCTCATCGCCAAAGTGGCTCACTGATGGCAGCGCCGGATGGTGCGCAAAATAGCTCTCGTCGGCAAAAATGGATTTCAGAGCCCGTCCGGTCACCGCATGCTCAATGGAACGGTGGAACTTGGCGCTCAGGTTGGCCGGAGTGAAATGCACGCGATGGTCAGAGGTATCGGCACTCGGCGATACCGTGGCCGCATTGGCCGTCCACATCGGCGACGCAGAAGAGACTGCCGCCAGGATCGATGGACTGGATTTGGCCGCCTGCTCGAGAACGCGAGCGTCCGGACCTTCGAACCCCAGGGCCCGAAGTGTCGGAATATGCGGCCGCTCATGGGGAGGCAGAACGCCCTGCACATAGCCCCGGTCCGCAAGGCGCTTCATTTTGGCCAGGCCCTGCAGTGCCGCCTCTTTCGGATTCGAGACGGAACTGACATTGGATTTGGAGGCTACATTGCCCCAGGACAGTCCCGCGTAATTGTGGGTGGGACCGACCAGACCATCGAAGTTTGCTTCAACCGCGTGTTTCACCATGGCACTGGGTTCCGTTAATCGAAATTGAGGCCGGGTGCCAGAGACTCTGGCATCTCACTCTTGCCGGCCTCCAGAGAAGCCATGGGCCAGGCACAGTAGTCGGCAGCGTAGTAGGCGCTCGGGCGATGATTGCCACTGGCGCCAACACCACCAAAGGGCGCCGCGCTGCTGGCGCCGGTCAGCGGCCGGTTCCAGTTCACGATACCGGCGCGCACTTCTTCCACCAGCCGTTCATAGAGTTTCCGGTCGTCCGTCAGGATGCCCGCTGACAGCCCGTAGTGAGTATCGTTCGCCAGTGCCAGTGCATCATCAAAGCTCTTGTAGCGATACACCTTCAGCAAGGGGCCAAAGAACTCTTCATCGGTCACGTCCAGACCTGTGGCATCCACGATACCAGGCGACAGCAGGCCGGTTCCGGACTTCAGGGACTTCATCTCCAGCAGGGATTTGCCGCCCTTCTCAAGCAGGCTGGCCTGGGCCGCCAGGAGTTTTTCGGCGGCCTCCGCGGAAATCACGGAGCCCATAAACGGCTGCGGATCGGCATCGAACTCGCCGACCTTGATTCGGGCGGAGACTTCCACCAGCCGGTCGATGAACGCGTCACCTTTCTTGCCCTTGGGTACCAGCAGGCGACGTGCACAGGTACAGCGCTGACCGGCCGACAGGAAGGCCGACTGCAGGGCATGGTGCACTGCACCATCCACATCAGCCACATCCTGAACGATCAGCGGGTTGTTGCCGCCCATCTCCAGGGCCAGGATTTTCTCAGGCTGGCCACCGAACTGTTTGTGCAACAGATGACCCACGGTAGAACTGCCGGTAAAGAACAGGCCGTCAATCAACGGGTGGCCGGCCAGGGATTTGCCCGTGGCAGAAGCGCCCTGGACGAGGTTGATCACTCCATCGGGAATGCCGGCCTTCTCCCAGAGTTTTACCGTCAGCTCGGCGACCCCCGGGGTCAGCTCACTCGGTTTGAACACCACCGTGTTACCGGCGAGCAAAGCCGGCACTATGTGGCCATTCGGCAAATGCCCTGGAAAGTTGTAGGGGCCGAAAACCGCAATGACCCCGTGGGGCCGGTGCCTGAGCACGGCGTGACCACCGGCAACATCGGATTCAGATGTCCCGGTACGGTCGTTGTAGGCTTTCACGGAAATGCCGATCTTGCCGATCATCGCCGCCACTTCCGTGCGGGATTCCCACAGCGGCTTGCCGGTCTCCAGGCCAATCTGGTGTGCCAGCTCTTCCTTGTGAGCCTCAAGCAGTTCACCAAAGGCTTCAACAACGGCCTGGCGTTCGGCAAAGCTCTTGCGCTGCCACTTCACAAAGGCATTGCGGGCTTCACGAACGGCCGCATCCACATCCTCCAGATTGGCGCTTTCGCCATCCCAGAGTGTTTCACCGGTCACCGGCTGGACAGATTCGAATACCGGCCCGTGGCCCGGTAGCCAGAGCCCGTCGATAAACAGTTCACCCGTCAGCTTTGCCATTTCGATGCACCTCCCGGTACTGAGCTTCTATAACTATGTTTGGTCAGCAGCCCCGAGTCTTTCAAGGGGGCCAGGCGAACCGGATCGCCAGATTCAATCTGCAAGGCTTCGGCAACTTCAGGTGGCAGGCTGACGGTATCCGGTCCGATACAATCTATCGGCACGGTAGTCACCCGGAAATCCCGGAATGAGCGGTTCGAAACCATGACCCGCTCCTCAGATGGAACGTCCAGGTTGACCGGTTTGCGAGTGACCATGGCGTGCCGGTTCATGCCTTCGCGAACCGTCCGGACATTGTGAACGAAGGCTTCAACCACGGGCCCGCCATCAAATATGTCTACCAGTCCGTTGAAGTTGAACCCCTCGGACTGAAGCATCCGGAGTGCCGGAGCGGTGTTGTCATGGACCCGGCCGATCACGGCACGTGCGGAATCCGGCAACATGGACAGGTATATCGGATACTTGGGCATCAACTCGGCAATAAACGACTTGTTGCCCAGCCCCGAGAGCATGTCCGCTTCGCTGAACTCCATGTCGAAGAATTTGGTTCCCAGCGCGTCCCACAGAGGGCTCCGGCCGTTGGCATCCGACACGCCCCGCATTTCCGCGAAGATTTTTTCCGAGAAGTGTTTGCGGAATTCATCCAGGTACATGAACCGGCAGCGGGAAAGCAGCAGGCCGCTGCCTCCGCCTTTGTACTCATCGGAGAGCAGCAGGGAGCAGATTTCGCTGGTATCGGTCATGTCGTTTGACAGATGCAGCGTTGGAGTCCGCACGTGCACACCCAGCTCTTTCGAGGCATTGACGGTGACGCTCAGACGGTAATTGTAGAAAACTTCATCCAGACCAACGCGAGCCTGGATACCGCTGATACCGACCGTTTTCTTGCGTTCGGTATCCTCCAGAGCGAAGAGATAGAGCCCTGCTTCCGGTGCAATGCGCTGGTTGAAGGTTTCACGGGCGTGATTGATCTTCTTCTGCAGCAGCTCGCGATCCGCCGGCAGGGTGGTCAGCCCCTTCCCGGCGCTTTGGGCCATGGCATACAGGTCGTCCAGATCGTTTTCCTGCAACGGGCGAATTACCAGCATGGTGTCGCCTCCGTGATCCCGGCGGATTGATACGTAACTGCGTCCTCGGTGCCCGAATAGGTCATAGCGGCGCGATCCTTACCCGGTCACCCGCGGTCCGGTTCAGCGTATGCCAGGTCGAGACCGGCACCTTGAGTTTGTCGTCCAGTGTTTCGGCGACCGGTGTCAGGGTGCAGCGAAACTGGTCACCCTCGCCGGCGGCAATGAGACAGGTTTCGCTGGTGTCCTCGTTGGTCCCATGAAGTTCCTTCGGGTGACTGGTCACGAGGGTTTTCAGGCTGTCGGTACGAGCTTCAAGAACCGGACCGGCATCAAAAATGTCCAGATAGTTTCCCGGCTGGAACCCTTCCCGCTGGAGCAACTCAAAGTTGGGTACAGTAATCTGGTGCGGCTGACCCATCGCCTTCTGGGCCGATTCACTCAGCAGCGTCACGTAAATGGGATTGGGCGGCATGAGCTCTGCGATGAAGGTTTTACTGAGCTGCCCGGAGTACTGGTCCGCCGTTTCAAAATCCATATTAAAGAAATGCCGGCCAAGGCTGTCCCAGAAGGGCACGCTCCCGTCGTCCAGCTGAACGCCCTGGATTTCCACGGCCATACGCTGGGCAAACCATTCACGGTGATCAGCAATAAACAGAATCCGGGCCCGCGACAGCAACTCGAACGCATCCGTGCCCTGCAGCCCCGGGCGGATCGAGAAAGAGCACAGCAGCGATACATCGGTCAGCGAGTGGGAGGGGTACAACACCTCCACACGGCGGGACACTCCCAGTTCATGGGAGGCATGGATCAGGGCATCCCGCCGGTAACTGTAAAAAGGCTGGCCATTGCCGGCATGGGCATCGATACCGGCCGTGCCGGCGATGTCTCCGGTCTCAGTGTCCTCAAGCACGAACAGGAACCTGGGAGGGTCATCCTCTGCGCTGATCCGGCCGGCAAACGACGCCAGGGACTGCTCGATCTTGTAGGCCAGGGCGTCGCCCTGTTTGGGCAGGGTGGAAGAAAGACGGGCACACTGGGTGCCCGCAATGGCGAGAATCTGGTCCAGATCATCCGGCTCAGCCGGACGTACCAGCCACATAAGATCTCCTTAGGCCGTCAGTTTTTTCACTGCCGCTTCGAAACGCTCGAGGGCTAATTCAATGTCCGGTTCCGGGATAATCAGGGATGGCGCCAAACGAATCACGTTTGCGCCGGCCACCAGAACCATCACGCCCTCTTCCAGCCCGGCGTTCAGGAAGTCCTTGGCCTTGCCCTGCCATTTCTCGGTGAGCACGCAACCGAGCAGCAGGCCGGCACCGCGCACTTCGGTGAACACGCCGTAGCGTTCGCCAATATCCATCATGCCCTTGCGGAGCTTGTCGGAACGGGCTTTCACACCCTTGAGAATCTCCGGCTGGCTGACGGTATCCACTACCCGCTGCGCCACGGCGCAGGCCAGTGCGTTACCGCCGTAGGTACTACCGTGAGTACCGACGCCCAGGCTGGCTGCAACCTTGGCCGTGGTCAGCATGGCTGCGACCGGAAAACCGCCGCCAAGCCCCTTGGCACTGGAGAGAATATCCGGCACCACGCCATACATCTGATAGGCGTAGAAGTGGCCACTTCGGCCAACGCCGGACTGAACCTCATCAAACACCAGCAATGCGTCATTTTCGTCGCACAAATCTCGCAGCCCCTGAAGGAATGCCTGGTCGCCGGGCATAACACCACCCTCACCCTGAATGGGCTCAACCACGATGGCACAGGTTTTCGCCTTCGAGATCAGTTTCTTCACGGATTCCAGATCGTTGAACTCGGCATGGTGAATGCCGCCGGGTGCCGGCTCGAAACCTTCCAGGTACTTGGGTTGGCCGCCTACGCTCACGGTAAACAGGGTGCGCCCGTGAAACGAATTCTTGAACGAAATGATCTCGTTCTTCTCTTTACCGTGATGCTCCCAGGCGTACCGACGGGCCAGCTTGAACGCCGCTTCGTTGGCCTCGGCTCCGGAGTTGGCGAAGAACACGCGCTCGGCAAAGGTGAGGTCACACAGAGTTTTCGCCAGACGCAGGGCGGGTTCGTTAGTCATCACGTTGGACAGGTGCCAGATTTTCTCAGCCTGATCGTGCAACGCGCCCACCAGCCCCGGATGGGAATGGCCCAGGCAGGTCACTGCGATGCCGCCCTGGAGATCGATGAACTCGCGGCCTTCCTGATCCCAGATCCGGGAGCCCTCTCCTCGCACCGGAATGATGGAACCGGGAGCGTAGTTGGGCACCATGACTTCATCGAACAGTTCGCGGCTGACGGGTTCTTTATTCATAAATCTCTCTCGGGAAAGCGGCTAAGCAATTAAAAATAGTTGAGTGGCCGCACCAAACAAGTAAGTAGGTGTGCGGACTCTTGCACCATAATACGCCACTCACGGCATAAGAACATCCGGTTCCCCGATGGCAGGCAATTCGATCACCTGCTGCCGTTCGTGCCCGCCCTTTTTTCTGTCCATGAGGGCGCCGATCAGAAGTTTGTAGGAATCCAGGTCAAAGGTGACTGCCTGGCCACTGAGTGAGAGATCCGCCAGTTCCTCCTCTTCATGGAGGGTGGCTACATGCATCCAGTTATAAACCACCAGGATGTCCGTGCGCCCGGACCGCTCATCCCGCTCAACGATCCCGACCGGCCCTTTCCAGGGCCAGGTTTTCAGTCGCAGGCCGTGGAAGGCAATCTGCACCCTGAGGTTATAGCGCTCGACATTCTCGAGTTCCTCACAGGCGCCCTTGCAGCGCCCCAGTGCGCGCTGGAAACAAGGACCCTCGTGCTCCGGCTCCAGGCCGAGTAGCCGGTTGCACAATTCATTCTTGGCCGCGATGCCGCTCAATGCCCGCTCGGCATCCCGCTTGCTGCGAAACAACCCGAAATAGTCCCCCAACCGGTGGGGCTCGATTTCACGAACCAGGCGCGCCTGGAGATACCCCGCCTCGTTTTTCGACAGCTCAATGCTCACCAGATTCTTGGCCGCCCGGGAGCGACGGTTGAACAGAGGCTTCAGGGTCTTGATCTGCTTGAGTTCCAGCAGGAGCGCGCCAAGCTCGCCGGCAGTTTCCGTCCACTCAACACGGCGCAGACTCTCGGACATTCTTACACCACGGGCAGAGTTATGATCGCCGGAAAAGTGCGAGGCCACCCGCTGGGCAATATTGGTGCTTTTGCCCACATATAGAAGTACATCGTTTTCGCCGTAAAACCGATATACCCCAGGGCCCCGGGGCAGGTCCTGAAGCGTATCCGACGGAAGGTGGGAAGGAATACTCGGCCGTTGCAGCAGCTCTCGGAGAGCCTTATCTAACTTCCCGTCGCCTTTTTCCGAACGTGCATGCTCAAAGAACGCAAGCATGGCGGACACATCGCCCATGGCCCGGTGGCGCTGAACCCGGGCAAGGCCATGGCGGGCAATCAGCGCGTCCATGTTATGCCGCCGGAATTCCGGATACAGCCGCCGGGAAAGCTTTACCGTACACAACACCTTCGCTGAGAACAGGCGCCCCAGTCTGCGGAATTCGGATTTGATAAAACCGTAATCAAAGCGGGCATTGTGAGCGACAAACACCTTGCCCTTGAGTTGCTCCTCCAGCTCATCCGCCACCTCTTCAAACAACGGGGCATCGGCGACCATTTCATTGGAAATGCCGGTAAAGTTCTCGATAAACGGGGATATCCGCGTTTCCGGATTCAGCAGCGTCTGCCACTCACCCACCACCTCGCCGGCCTGCCAGAACCGGATACCAATCTCGGTAATCCGGTCCCGGGCTGAATTACCGCCGGTGGTTTCAATATCAAGAAACGCGAACGTGGCTGACTCAATAACTGTACTTTCGGACGTCATGGAACAACTTTACGCCTCATTGGCAACTGCAGATGTCTGTATATGAACGAAAAGCTGTTATAGACATTCGTCTAATTTCTGCATGAATTTATTTAAATTGTCACGAATTCGTAACTACCTTGTTTTTGGGTCCAACAACAAAAATGTGTAGAGACAACAACGATGCAAAGCAACAAACTGAGATTGACAAATCGACGAAGAAATTTCTAACGGCGGTCGCGCCGGTAACTTTGCCAAAATCACAAAAGGCGACGCTGACACAGCCGACGGCCATTTTGGCATGGACGCAAATACCAGCCGTGTCGGTCTTTCTGTGGTTAATCCGGAAGGGGTCAAAGTTGTTGTCGAATTCGACTTCAGCAATAGCGCCAGCCTTGATCCGCGCCTGCGCCACGCTTATGGCGAATACAACAATGTCAGAATTGGTCGGTACTGGTCCAACTGTAACTCCTGGGTCGGCAACACTGCTAACGTGGACTTCGATGGCGTTCCGGGTACTGCTGGTGCACAAGACCGTACCGAGCAAATCACCTACATGAGCGGCCCGTTCTCCGTTTCACTGGAGAATGCTATCGACTACGGCGGAGTAGTAGGCGTAGCTCCGGTTCTTACACTTCAACCCGACGGAACGCAACAGCTAGAGCCAACACCGGGCCAAGATAGAGGCACCGTCGCCAGCTCTCCTGCACTGACTGCAAAGTTTGAAGATTCACAGGGTGGATTTTCTTACGCAGCAGCCGTCATGGCCAAGCAAACAGCTTACGACACAGGTTCGGCCGATGATTCAGCCATCGGTTTTGCCGGTTTCCTGGCTGGTAAAATTGCCATTACCGATATGATCTCAATCCAGGGTGCGATCAACTATGCAGATGGCGCCAATGCGTATGTATATCGCGCGGGTAGCAACTTTGCCGGAGCAGACGCAGCAACCACGACTGAGCAGAACACGTCCATGTATATCAACTATATGTGGAGCCCGGTTGATAAGGTTAGCATGGGCGTACAGTTCGAGAATCTGGAAACTGAAAGCCAAGGCGGAGCCGACGGCGACGCAAATCGTCTCATGTACGTAGCACAATACAGCTTCTAATCCTTCCGTTAGAAGTTAGTTAACTCAGCAGAAACCCCGGCTCCGGCCGGGGTTTTTGTTTGTGCGAAAAAGCGATCAGGAAAGAGCCAGAACGACAAAGGCCGGTGCGGCTTTTCAGAACTGTAGAGGGCCAGGGATGGCCCGAAACAAGCGCACAGGGATGTGCTTGTAGCGTGTTCTGAAAAGCCGCACCGGCCTTTGTCGCGCCACCCAACCCTCAGGCTGGGTGACAACTAGCTTCCTATCACAGCAGAAGGGAACGAATATCCCCAAGAAGCTGACTGAGCACCGTGGTAAACCGGGCGGCATCCGCCCCGTTTACTGCACGGTGATCGTAAGACAGCGACAACGGCAGCATTAACCGGGGCTGGAACTCCTTGCCATCCCAAACCGGCTTCATCGCCGCCTTGGAAACCCCAAGTATCGCCACCTCCGGCGTATTCACGATCGGCGTAAATGCCGTGCCGCCAATACCACCCAGACTGGTGATGGTAAAACAGGCACCCTGCATCTCTGCCGGCTTCAACTGCTTGTCCCGGGCTTTCTGGGCAAGCTCGGCGCTCTCGGCAGCAAGCTCCCACAAGCCCTTCTTGTCCACATCCTTGATAACCGGCACCATCAGCCCGTTGGGCGTATCCACCGCAATCCCGATGTGAATGTACTTCTTGCGAACCACCTCCTTGCGCTCCATGTCCAGGGACACGTTGAACTGGGGCAGTTCTGCCAGCGCCGTGGCACAGGCCTTCAGCAGGAACGGAAGCGGCGTCATCTTCACGCCCTTCTTCTCGCCGGCTGCCTTCTGGGCCTTGCGGAAATCCTCCATATCGGTGATGTCCGCATCCTCGAACTGGGTGACGTGAGGCACGTTCAACCAGCTGCGCTGCATGTTGTTGGCCGTGGCGAACATCATCCGCGACATGGCCTCACGCTTCACTTCTCCAAACTGGCTGAAGTCTGGCAGCTTGACCCCGGGGATACCGGAGCCGGTGGCAACACCGCTACCCTGCTGAGCCTGCTTTAGCTGGCTCTTCACATAGGCGTGGACATCGTCCTTGATAATCCGGCTCTTCGGGCCAGAGCCCTTGATGCGGGCCAGATCGGCACCCAGCTCACGGGCCAGCTTGCGAACAGCAGGGCCAGCATGGACCTTCGCGCCAGGCGCGGGCGGCTCATAGGTTGCGCCCTGGGGTTCAGGGGCAGACTCTGCTTGCTGCTTTGGCTTCTCTTCGGACTTGGGCTCCGACTTCGCTTCCTTCGCCGGTTCTTCAGACGCTGGCTCGGAGTCGTCTTCCGATTCGCCGCCCTCTTCCTGGACGGTCATCTCCAGCAGCTCATGGCCCTCGGAGAGCTTGTCACCCTCAGACACCAGGATCTTGCCCACCTTGCCCGAGTACGGCGAGGGAATCTCCATGGTGGCCTTGTCTGATTCCACGGTAACCAGCGGATCGTCAGCCTCGATGGTATCGCCTTCGGCAACATTGATTTCGATAACCGGAACATTGTCGAAGCCATCCAGTGCAGGAACCTTCACGGTCTCCTTACGTGAGCCCCCGGAAGCCTTCTTCGGCGCCGGCTTGCTCTCTTCGGATTTCTCCTGCTCCTCGGCTTCGCTCTTTTCCTCGGCTTTCCCTTCCGGCTCTTCCTCGGAATCGTCAGAGCCACCGCCATCGGCGCTGGCTTCCATCATCCCCACGACGTCGCCTTCCTTGACCTTATCGCCCACCTTAACGGTGATCTTGGTGATCTTGCCGGCACCGGGCGACGGCAGCTCCACGGAGGCTTTGTCTGACTCTACGGTCAGGATCGGATCTTCTGCTTCAACCGAATCCCCTGCACTGACGGTGATTTCGATAACCTCGACCTCATCCGCACCGCCGAGATCCGGAACCTTGATTTCCTGTTCACTCATGGCGGTCTCCTTAG
>OJDQ01000689.1_pt1 | contig 12664 bp, 11 predicted proteins | sample 1592851 | NCBI WGS metagenome assembly OJDQ01 (sample SAMN05416774, study PRJEB24817) | seawater metagenome | isolation source: Sea water | place: Canada:Atlantic | collected 2013-07 | reverse complement strand
AGCTGTTCAGAAGATCCCGGATATTTTCTTCGAAAATTCCGGGATGACGAAGATGATGAAAATTCCGGGATGACGAAGATGTTGAAAATTCTGGGATGACGAAGGAGTAAAAGGTCGGGATTACAAAGATAGTGAAAGTTCAGGAATTACGCCCAAAAGAAAAATCCCGGCGCAGAGGCCGGGATGACAGATTTTTTAGCAGCAATGACAACTAAGTCAGAGACGCCTGATAAATGCCTTCAATAGCTTTATCCAGCGTGGCTTCAAACTCTTCATCGCTTTGCTGTGCAGACACACCTTCCGTCAGTGCCCGTGAGAAACTGGCAATCATGCCCTGGTTCTCAGCCAGCTTGGCGTTGGCATCATCACGTGAGTAACCACCTGATAAAGCAACCACTTTGATTACCTTGGGATGATCCACCAGCTCTTTGTAGAAATTCGCTTCGGTGGGAATAGTCAGTTTTAACATGACTTTTTCTTCGTCCAGCAGATTGAGCTGAGTCAGAATTTCCAGCTTCAGCAAGGCTTCTGCTTCGGCTTTTTCAGGGCTGTTAATGTCGACTTCCGGTTCGATAATCGGTACCAGGCCGGCTGCCAGAATTTGTTTACCCACTTCAAACTGCTGCTCAACAATGGCTTTAATCCCTTCGTGATTAGCCAGCTTCACAACAGAACGCATTTTGGTACCAAATACATCTTTAGCATTGGCTTTGGCCAGCAGCTCGTCGAGCTGTGGCATCGGCTTCATTAGCTGCACACCATTGGCTTCGGCTTCCAGGCCTTTATCGACTTTCAAAAACGGCACTACGCGTTTTTTCTGCCACAGGTAATGGGAAGAGGCTAAACCTTCAATTTCACGGTCGAGAGTGTTTTCAAACAGGATGGCGCCGAGGACACGCTCACCTGAAAAGGCGTTACAGGTTACGATACGGGTACGCATTGCATGTACCATGTTGAACATTTCCTCATCGTTTGAGTACTCTGATTCTTCAATACCGTAAAGTTTTAGGGCTTTTGGGGTACTACCACCGCTTTGGTCAAGGGCGGCTATAAAGCCCTTTTGGGTGATGATTTTATCCAGCATAGCTTGCTGAGCCTGTGATGCCATGTGCAACACTCCTTATTTTCTTATCCGTTTTTTATAAACGGTTGTAGGGTTAAGAGAAATCATTTATTAGGCATGGGAATTTCGTTATATCAAAGCTTTAGCAGTGCTTACAGCGCATTGACAAACGATTATTCAGCCTGCGTATCCTTATGCAGGTGTCGCCGGAATACTGCTATTCCGGCGCCGGGACATTACTTTTCTGTTAGCGGTTTTTTTCTTCTAATATCGCTACTGCAGGTAAAGTTTTGCCCTCAAGAAATTCCAGGAACGCACCGCCACCGGTTGAGATGTACGATACTTTGTCTGCAATTTCATATTTATCTACTGCTGCTAGCGTATCACCACCGCCGGCAATTGAAAATGCATCACTGGCGGCAATTGCTTCTGACAGCGCTTTTGTTCCACTTGCGAACTGATCAAATTCAAACACACCAACCGGGCCATTCCATACGATGGTGCCGGCATTTTTCAAAATATCTTCCAGGGCAGCAGAGCTGTCCGGGCCGATATCAAAAATCATATCGTCGTCGGCAACGTCACTCACTGGCTTCAGTTCTGCCGGCGTGTCTTCGGCAAAGGCTTTACCGGTGACTACATCGGTAGGTACAGGGATATCACCGCCATTGGCCTGCGCTTGCTCTATCAGGCGTTTGGCTTCATCAACCAAATCCATTTCAACCAGTGATTTACCCACATTGTGACCCTGTGCCGCAATAAAGGTATTGGCAATACCGCCGCCAACAATCAGTTGGTCCACCTTGTCGGCCAGAGACTTAAGCACGGTGAGTTTAGTCGACACTTTAGAACCACCCACAATGGCCACCATGGGGCGAGCGGGGTTATCCAGCGCTTTCGACAAAGCGGTCAGTTCGCCAGCCAATAACGGACCAGCCACCGCTTGCGGTGCAAACTTTGCCACACCGTGGGTTGATGCCTGGGCCCGGTGCGCCGTGCCGAAAGCATCCATTACAAATACATCGCACAGGGCAGCATATTGCTTGGACAACGCCTCGTCGTCTTTCTTCTCACCCTTATTAAATCGCACATTTTCCAGGATCACACATTGACCAGGCTCAATGTCTACGCCATCAAGGTAGTCTTTTACCAGTTTTACCTCGACATCCAGCACGTCATTGAGGTAATTCACAACTGGCAGTAAGGAAAACTCGTCAGCGGGCTCGCCTTCAACAGGACGGCCAAGGTGCGACATTACCATCACTGCAGCACCGGCTTGCAGGGCGGCTTTAATGGTGGGTAAAGACGCTTTAATCCGTGCATCGGATGTCACTTTACCGTCTTTTACCGGTACATTGAGATCCTGACGGATCAGTACACGCTTACCTGACAATTCAATGTCTGACATGCTTGGGATTGACATAAGGTTTCCTTCTTATCCGGTTAAATTCAAAATAAATTAGTCATTGCCTGTTTGATACATCGCCAACGCGGTATCCAGCATTCGGTGGGCAAACCCCCACTCGTTGTCGCACCACACCAGGGTTTTGACCAACTGGCGGTGACTCACCCGTGTTTGTGTACCATCCACAATACACGAATGGGGATCGTGATTAAAATCTACTGACACCAGCGGTTCTTCGGTGTAATCCAGTATGCCCGACAAGCGGCCGGTGCGAGCTGCACTGAGCGCCTGGTTCACTTTATCGATGGTTACCTCAGCCGCCAGCGTCACGCTTAAATCCATGGCACTGACGTTAATGGTTGGTACCCGCACGGCAATCGCTTCGAACTTACCGGCAAATTTTGGCAATATTCGTTCGATGCCCCGGGCCAGACGGGTATCCACCGGAATTATCGACTGACTGGCAGCACGGGTGCGGCGCAGGTCGGGGTGGTAGGCATCGATAACCTGCTGATCGTGCATGGAGGAATGGATAGTGGTAATGGTGCCACTCTCCACACCAAACGCTTCATCGAGTACCTGAATTATCGGCACAATGCAGTTAGTGGTACAGGAGCCGTTCGACACCACTTTATGCTCTGGTAGCAGGGTGTCTTCGTTACAGCCGAAGATAATGGTGTTATCCATATCCGGCGCGCCGGGCTGAGAAAACAGCACTTTTTTAGCCCCGGCCTGAATATGTGCCAGGCCACTGGCCTTATCGGTGTACTGACCGGTACATTCCAGCACAATATCCACCCCCAGCTCAGCCCAGGGCAGGCCTTCGATGTCGGGTTGGTGACAAAGGCGAATAACGTCACCGGCTACGGTAAGCTGATCGCCTTTGCGCTCCACATGGCAGGCAAAACGGCCGTGGGAGGTATCGTATTTGAGTAGGTGTGCCATGCCGTCAGGATCAGCGATTTCGTTGATAGCGACGACCTGGATAAATTGATTGCGGCCACTCTCATAGAGTGCCCGCAGTACATTTCGGCCAATGCGGCCAAAGCCATTAATGGCGAGTCTTACCATATTTTTATGCAGCCCTAAAGCCGGGGCAAATTATAGCCCCAGCGCAGCTTCTACTACAGCGTCAACAGTAATGTTGAAGTGTTTGAACAGTTCACCGGCTGGTGCAGATTCACCAAAGGTGTCCATGCCCACAATGGCGCCGTTAAAGCCAACATACTTATACCAGCTCTCTTTTGACAGTGCTTCTACCGCCACGCGTTTAACAACTGCAGACGGCAATACTGACTCGCGGTAAGCCGCATCCTGACGATCGAAAACATCGGTGGATGGCATCGACACCACGCGTACCGCTTTACCCTGTTCGGTAAGTTTGGCTGCCGCATCTACTGCCAGTTGAACTTCTGAACCGGTACCAATCAGAATCAATTCCGGGGTGGTGTCACAGTCAACCAGTACATAACCGCCTTTGGCCACATCAGCAACCTGAGCCTCAGTGCGCGGCTGTTGCGCCAGCCCCTGACGACTGAAGATCAACGAGGTAGGACCGTCGGTACGTAAAATCGCTTCTTTCCAGGCTACCGCTGATTCCACCTGGTCGCACGGGCGCCAGTTGTCGAGGTTTGGCGTAGCACGCATGGCAACTACTTGTTCTACCGGCTGGTGAGTCGGGCCGTCTTCGCCCAGACCAATTGAATCGTGGGTATACACAAAGATGACCGGCTGCTTCATTAACGCCGCCATACGTACAGCGTTACGGGCGTATTCCATAAACATCAGGAAGGTCGCACCGTAGGCCTTAAAGCCGCCGTGCAGGGCAATACCATTCATCATGGCAGACATGCCAAATTCACGCACACCATAGTACACATAGTTACCGCTGGCATCGTCTTTTTCTACGCCTTTGCAACCGTTCCAGATAGTCAGGTTAGAGCCGGCCAAATCGGCTGAGCCGCCGAGTAATTCAGGCAGCAACGGCCCAAAAGCATTAAGCGCGTTTTGTGAGGCTTTACGGCTGGCAATCGTATCCGGGTTAGCTTGCAAGTTAGCGATGTATTCATCGGCTTTGGCCACAAAGTCTGCCGGTACATCACCGCTTAAGCGGCGTTTTAGTTCAACAGCCAGTTCCGGATAGGCTTCAGCGTACTGCGCAAACAACTCGTTCCAGGCTTGCTGTGCTTCGCCGCCTTTGTTTTTGCCGTCCCAGCCAGCGTAGATATCAGCAGGCACTTCAAACGGGGCATGGCTCCAGCCCAGTGCTTCACGGGTCAGGGTAATTTCGTCGTCGCCTAATGGCGCACCGTGGCAGTCTTCTTTACCCTGCTTGTTGGGCGAGCCGAAGCCAATAACGGTTTTACAGCAAATGAGCGTCGGTTTGCCGGTTTCGGCTTTAGCCGCTTTAATAGCACTGTTAATAGCTTCAGGATCGTGACCGTCGATATCGGTAATCACATGCCAGCCGTAAGCTTCGAAACGTTTTGGCGTATCGTCGGTAAACCAGCCTTCCACTTCACCGTCGATAGAAATACCGTTGTCGTCCCAGAACGCAATCAGTTTGTTCAGGCCCAGCGTACCGGCCAGAGAGCTGGCTTCATGAGAAATACCTTCCATTAAGCAGCCATCGCCAAGGAACGCGTAGGTGTAGTGATCGACTACCGCCAGATTGTCGCGGTTAAATTGCGCCGCCAGCACTTTTTCAGCCAGCGCCATGCCCACGGCATTGGTAATCCCCTGCCCCAGTGGACCGGTAGTGGTTTCAACGCCTGGCGCATAACCGTATTCCGGGTGACCAGGGGTTTTAGAATGTAACTGACGGAATTGCTTAAGCTCGTCGATAGGCAGTTCGTAGCCGGTAAGGTGCAACAGTGAATACAGCAACATAGAGCCGTGACCGTTAGACAGTACGAAGCGGTCGCGGTTAGCCCACGCCGGATCGGCCGGGTTATGTTGGAGGTGATCGCACCACAGTACCTGGGCAATGTCTGCCATGCCCATTGGCGCACCAGGGTGACCTGATTTAGCTTTCTGAACAGCATCCATACTTAATGCTCTAACGGCATTAGCTAGTTCTCGACGAGACGGCATGTTGACTCCTGAATTGTATTTGAGTGCCAGTTGAGGTGGCAATTTACTGTAATTATTGACACATCAGCGATGTACTAATGTATTTGTGTTTGCTTAGGTTTGCCGCCATTGGCTTACCGCAAATTTTGCAAACAGAAATACACTCTCACTCAGTGTCGCATATTGTTACCCACCGGCCATTGCAGTTCAATGTGTTTCGGTCTTGTCGGAGCATTTAATAGCGCTGACATTACTCTGTACCGGCCGGTAGCCAGACCCTGACTGTCAAGTAAACGTAACAAATAGACTTTTAGACGTCCAGAAGTAAAGACTGGTATTTATAAATTGGCTTGCTACAATAGTCGCATGTGTATTGATCTACAATGACCCTGCCCGACGTAAAACTGCGGCAGAACGGTGAGTTTACGGTTTTCACCGGTGTTCAGTTGAACAATACGCCCCGACTATAAATTGAAATAAACACGGAGCATGTAATGGCAGCCCATTTATTTACGTCCGAGTCAGTCTCTGAAGGCCATCCGGACAAGATTGCCGATCAAATATCCGATGCGGTACTTGATGCAATCCTGCAACAGGATCCTAAGGCGCGAGTCGCCTGCGAAACCTATGTAAAAACCGGCATGGTGCTGGTGGGTGGTGAAATCACTACTTCTGCCTGGGTAGACATTGAAGAACTGACTCGTCAGACCGTGCGCGAAATTGGTTATACCCACTCTGATATGGGCTTTGACGCCGATTCCTGCGCCGTATTAAACGCCATTGGCAAACAATCACCGGATATCAATCAGGGCGTCGACCGTGTACGCCCGGAAGAACAGGGTGCTGGCGACCAGGGCCTGATGTTTGGCTATGCCAGCGATGAAACCGAAGTGTTAATGCCTGCCCCCATCACCTACTCGCACCGTTTAGTGCAGCGTCAGGCTGAAATGCGTAAATCAGGCAAGCTGGAATGGCTACGTCCGGATGCCAAAAGTCAGGTAACCTTTATTTACGAAGACAACGTGCCCGTCGGCATTGATGCGGTGGTACTGTCTACCCAGCATTGTGATTCGGTATCTACCGAGACCGTGCGTGAAGCGGTAATGGAAGAAGTCATCAAACCGGTACTACCGGCTGAGTGGATTTCGGCTAACACCAAATTCCACATTAACCCCACCGGACGCTTTGTTATTGGCGGCCCCATGGGCGACTGCGGTCTGACCGGCCGTAAAATTATTGTGGATACCTACGGCGGCATGGCGCGTCACGGCGGCGGCGCTTTCTCGGGTAAAGATCCATCGAAAGTAGACCGCTCAGCGGCCTACGCCGGACGTTATGTAGCGAAGAACATAGTGGCTGCGGGTCTGGCCAAGCGCTGTGAAATACAGGTGTCTTATGCCATTGGTGTAGCAGAGCCAACGTCGATTAGCATTGATACCTTTGGCACCAGCCAGTACGACGAAGCTACTCTGGTTGCTATCGTTAAAGAGCACTTTGACTTGCGCCCGTATGGCCTCATCAAAATGCTCGATCTGGAACGCCCCATTTACCAACCTACGGCGGCTTATGGCCACTTTGGTCGCGACAGTTTCCCATGGGAAGCCACCGACAAGGCAGAAGCCCTGCGCGCTTCGGTTTAATTCTCCGCAGTTTCCTGTATTACGCCAGACTTCGTCTGGCGTTTTTGTTTGGGCTAATAGGCATTGGCCATAGCCAGCGCGTCGGGCAGGCCCATTCTGGCCAGGTTAACATGCTGATACTCACGCCGGTGTGTTACTTCGAGTTCTGCGTAGTCCGGCGGAAAAAACTGGCGGCTTTGCATTTCATTTTCAAAGGCGACCTCCACCAGGATCAACGGCGCTAAATGGCCGGAAAACACATCTAAACACAACCGATGGCCGCAAAATCCAATGCGATAGCGTTTTTTCTCAACCCGCATGTGCTGCGTGAGTGGCCATAAGTCGTTAAATTGTTCTGCACTAATGGAAATTTGAGTGTCGAGACGTTTTAAGCCAAAGCCCTGTTTTACCGTCATGGTAAATTTACCGCCTTCATCTCTTATTCGCACATGGTGGTCACCCTCTGCAGTCACGTAACCTTGCCTTACAATGACCGGCTTGCGCGTTTCAAGTAGCTCTTCAGGTAAGTAAGTAACAACAAATTTTCGTTCGATTTCCCAGTCTGCTCGCATTATTTGATCCTCAGTGGGCAACATCCCTCGCCGCCTTATCAGTGGTTCCGTATTGATTGAATCCCGAAAGCAATAATGTTCATTTATAGCGCTTTTAATAGTTTGTTTTATATGAGTTTTTTGTTTTACCCTTATGAATATTGGCCGGTTTTGCAGGCCGTTTTTTTTCACAATGGAGACTTTTAAAGCTAGCTGACCGGGATAATTTTTGCCACCAAAATCGACGAAAAACGATACGAAAATAAGTTACGGTGAGAACTTGGTATCGCTGCCGATTAGGTCTATATTGATACTAAGCTGCCGAAAAAGCCCGCAGCGTAAAAAGCCGGGCTGCAGGTCACGGTAAGGCACCAGATTAATTAATAGATAATAATTAACAGATAATAAATAGATTAATAAATTGTGCCGCTGAGTATTCAGGCAGGCTGTAATAAAAACGGCGCGGTGTAACTGCGCATAGATACACTCAAACACACGGGAAGACCTCACAATGAACAAGTCTCGTTTCCGCTTGTTTTTGTTTGGTTTGGTTGCGATGTTTAGTTGTCCGCTGCTGGCCAATCAATCCGCCATGCTGCCAGATTCTTCGCTGGTCACCCGGCCCGTGGGAAATACCCAGTACTTCATAGCCTATCAGAGCAAACGCCTACCCAAATGGAATTTCAGTGTTGAAATAAACCGCTCTTATGCCGCTCGCTTTGGCAGTGACGCTCGGGCGGTGCCGATTACTATGGTGGGTCTGGAAGCCGTCAGCTTGTCGGCACGTCGGGCTCTGCCGGTTAACTCTGCCCAGTGGATATATGCCACCATTCGTTCTACGCAATATTCGCTAACACCGCAGGCCGGCGCCATGCCTATGGTTAGCGACAGTGACAGAGCCGCCAGCGTGGGCTGGCAGTTTGGTGAATTACGGGGTTTTGGCGTAGCGGTAGGTTACGAATACCGCGATGCCGGACAAATTGATATCAACTCTCTGGTTATGGGCGTGCACTACTACTTTTAATCGCACGGGTTTTAACCAGCGACCTAAATAGACTCACTCAGAATAAAATCAGCCACGCTGTCGGCATGCAATAGGGCCGTATCGAGCACAGGCAATGAGCTGTTTTCGGCACCAACCAGCAGGCCAATTTCGGTACAGCCTAAAATAACCGCTTCTGCTCCCGCCGCTTTGAGGTTATCGATAATTTGCTGATAGCGGCAAAGCGATTCTTCGCGGATGATCCCCTGACACAACTCTTCGTAGATCACCCGGTGTACTTCATCGCGCTCTTCCTGCTCGGGTACCAAAACGGTTAATCCACCCGCCGTGAGATGCTCCCGTAAAAATGGCTGTTCCATCGTAAACTGTGTGCCAAGCAAACCAACCCGTTGATAGCCCTGAACCCGGCTTGCGGTGATTAACGCGTCACCGATATGCAACAGAGGGATACGCACCACATTTGCGACCTGCGGCGCGACTTTATGCATCGTATTGGTGCAAATCACCAGGGCTTGCGCCCCCGCCGTCTCCAGACTTTGCCCGATAGAAGCCAAATACGCCGCCAGTTGCTGCCAGTCATTCTGATGCTGCAACCGGGCAATGTGGGCAAAATCCACACTGTAGAGAATTAATGGTGCGCTGTGTAAGCCACCTTTGCGTTGCTTGATCTGCCGATTAATTCGCTGGTAGTAAGTCAGTGAAGACTCCCAGCTCATACCACCTATAAGACCCACCGTCTTCATTGTGTTTCCCTGTCTGGATAAGGTTATTACGTTAGCTTAGCGTCAGAATAGCCTATTAAGCCCGGGGTTAGCCATTAATAACGGCGCGGGCAAGATGATCGGAATCTTGCTGTGGCAGGGTTCGTATAAAGGTTTGCTGAATAATTTCGGCGTCGGTACTGGCGCGGTGACGACAACCGTTAAAGTGTGAAACCACCTGATTCTTAGTGCGCATCCACAGGTCCATTTGCGCTTCGCTTAGCACGTATTCCAGCGCCCTGACACTGAACGTCATGTCCACGCCAGCCGCAGCATACAGCTTAATTAGCCAGGGATGATCCACCACCCAGCCATCGGTATAAGCGGTACCATTGGCGAGGAATTGATTAAGCGCCAGGCAGACTTCGCGGCCATCATTGCCCCATTTTTGCAAGTGGTCGCGGCTCAGGCCATGTAATACCTCGGCTTTTTTATCCCAGTGGGACCATTGGGAGTAAGGACGAATCAATCGACAGAAACGCGCACCATCGCCCCTTATCACACCTACCTCAATGGGGTAACTGTGAGAGCTAAAACCGCTGGCTTCCACGTCGATGATTGTTGGTATTTGCATGCCAATTTTTTCCTGTCTGTTTCTTAAAGCTAGTTTGTTATTTGTCAGATGCAAATTTAAACCATGATGTTACGTTTATTTGTGTCTGGCCGGCAGCATATTGTTGAATAGTGCGCCCCGCCGATACCGCCTGAATGAATGCACGGAGCCAAAGGCAATCAATTACCATGCCACCATAACCCCGCCACCTAAATGAACAAACGGAGTCTGTCTTATATAGAATACTCATGGAGGTTGTGTGACGGCCCGGGTCTTTTTGTGCGTGTACATTTTGCTTGGGCAAGCTGAATAAATAATGGTCGGTGATGGCGAAAACGGCAGCGCCACCTTGCTGATTGCACTGGTTAGCATATTGCGCTGGCAACGAAGACTGTGCCACACTGGTTTTCCTTTTTATCATTCGCTTTAGCTTTTTATGACACCGTCTTTAAATAAAGTTACCGATACTTCCACCCGTCATTTTCGTTTTTTTGATTTCATCCTGGCCGCTACCTGCATTTTAATTGTGTGCTCCAACATAATCGGTGCCGGTAAAGTGGCTGACATTGGCGGGTTCACTTTTGGCGCTGGCGTGATTTTCTTCCCGCTGTCTTATGTGCTGGGTGATGTACTGACCGAGGTGTATGGCTATCAACGTGCCCGGCGCGCTATCTGGGCCGGTTTCTTTGCGGCCGCCTTTGCCGCTTTTATGGCCTGGTTTATTACTGAAATGCCCCCTGCTCCGGGCTGGAATGAAGATCTCGGTGGGGGCCTTACTCGTCAGGACAGTTTTGCCATGAACTTCGGCCAGGCACCGCGAATAGTCCTGGCGTCAGTACTGGCTATCTGGCTCGGTGAGTTTGCCAATGCCTTTGTGATGGCAAAGATGAAAGTACTCAGCAAAGGAAAAGCCTTGTATCAGCGTACCATTGGTTCGACCATTGTGGGTCAGGCGGTAGACTCTGCGGTGTTTTATCCTATTGCCTTCTGGGGTATCTGGAGTACCGAATTAATCTTTACGGTAATGGTGACCAACTATGCATTGAAAGTGCTGTGGGAAGTACTATTAACGCCGGTCACCTACAAAGTTATTGCGCTGCTGAAACGTGCAGAGGGCGTTGATGTGTACGATGAACACACCAACTTTACGCCCTTCTCGATTAAATAAGCAGGCTGGCGCTAGAGTGTAAAGCGGCTAACCTGACGCTGCAGATCGGTGGCCAACTGGCTGAGTTGCTCGCTGTTAGCGGCGACCATCTCTGAAGCACTTCTGGTTTGCTCGCTAACCACAGTAATCTCGCCAAGATGCTGCTGAATTTCTTTCACCACAACGCTCTGTTCTTCGGTGGCCTGAGCGCCATCGAGGGCTTGTTCGCGAACGCTTTCCACATGACCCAGTATTTGCTCCAGGCTGTCGTTAGCGTGGCTGGTAAGCTGCATACTGTCGATGGCATTTTGCTCACTTTGTTCCATACTCGATACCGACTGGGCCACACTGCTGCGTAACCGTTCGATGACACCGCGCACTTCTTCGGTAGAACTGCGGGTACGCATTGCCAGTTGGCGAACCTCATCGGCCACTACGGCAAAGCCGCGCCCAGAATCTCCGGCACGGGCTGCCTCAATGGCAGCGTTTAATGCCAGCAGGTTGGTTTGCTCTGAAATACTTTCGATCTCCACCAGCACATTGGCAATTTCCACGGTGTCGGCTTCCAGTGCCCGCAGCTGACCCGCCGTCGTCGCCACCACCTCTGACATACCTTTAATGGTAGCTTCTGAATCTGCCACCTCAGCCGAACTGCTTTTAACCCCTTTTTCCACCAGCTCGCTGACCTGCGCGGTTTGATTAGCACGCTCGTTAATGGCATCAATGGTCACGCTCAGACTTTCTACCGCATGATACAACTGTTGCGTACTGCGCATTTCAGCCTGCACGCCCTGATTGGTTTGCACCGCCGCCGAGGCCAGTTGCTCAGCACTGCTCTCCACCTGCGTTGCCGACGCCACGAGTTGGGTAATTAACGACTGAAATACCTCCAGCGTTTTGTCGATGTTCGCCGCCATCTCACCCAGTTCGTCAGCCGAATCATAATTGAGTCGAACAGACAAATCGGCATTAGCCACCTGCTTCATAGTGCGATTAACCCGGCGTAACGGGCGCAGTATAGATGCCGTCAACCGCAAACCGGCAAAGACCATCAGGCTACCAATCACCAGTAACGCCACCGAGTTCACCAGAATATCGTGGAAGATTTGCGCATTAATATCGTCGATAAATACCCCGGTGCCTACCGCCCAGCCCCAGGGCTTAAAGGTAGCAACGTAGCTCACCTTTGGTGCGGCCGAATCACTGCCAGCCTTCTTCCACTTATATTCGAAAAAGTCGGCTGATACATCACTGGCGTTAACCAATGCTGCCATTTGCGCAAACACCGGCTCACCGGCTTCAGTGAGTACCTGGCTGTAGTCTTTACCAATCACATCAGCCCGGTCGCCATGACCAATCATTCTTACGCGGGAGTCCAGCACAAAGAAATACTCACTGCCCTGATACCGCTGCTGGTTTAACTGTGCCAGCGCCCGCTCCTGCGCCTGGCTCTCGCTAAGCTCACCGCTTAACACCAGATGATGATAAGT
>OJDQ01000685.1_pt1 | contig 12713 bp, 14 predicted proteins | sample 1592851 | NCBI WGS metagenome assembly OJDQ01 (sample SAMN05416774, study PRJEB24817) | seawater metagenome | isolation source: Sea water | place: Canada:Atlantic | collected 2013-07 | reverse complement strand
CGTTCATACTGTGCAATTTCACTGTCCAGGTCACACAGGCGTCTATATTGTCTGTGGATCAATGTTCGAAGCAGGTGTGGCAATCCATTTTCTGCATCCTCCAGCAACTCGGGCAGTAGCATGCGTAGCTTTTCACGTCCCAGAGGCAGCACTTCGCCAAACTCCATTAATAGCCCCCGTATTTGGTTGACCAACGCTGTGCGTTCGGAAACCAGAAGGGCGCGAATTCGGTGCATCGCCAATATGGCTTGTTGCTCTTCGTTTTTTATCGCTACAAACCTCATATCAGGCCGGGAAGCAGCTTCACATATTGCCTGTGCATCATTCTGGTCATTCTTATTCCCTTTGCGATACGGTGCCACAAACTGTGGAGCTATCAACTTCACCGTATGGCCTAATTTTATTAATTCTCTGGCCCAGTAATGAGCACTGCCGCAACTTTCCATTGCGACAATACAAGGCGGTAAATGAACAAAAAACGGTAAAAGGTCGGCACGTTTTATCGTCTTTCGAAGTGCTGGTTTTTCATGCTCATCAACACCATGCACATCAAAAACATTCTTGGCTAAATCCACCCCAATACGCATAATAGTCATAGGACTCTCCTCATTGATTAACGATATTTACCTTAATCATGGCACATCGATGCCGATTGTGAGGGGAGTCCATCCCATTTCCCTAATTCTTTTATTACTTATGATTTACTAGCGATGCGCAGTGTGCGATACGGTTACGTTTATCCATTTGCGGAAGCGTTCGCTGGGATTGGTATGCTTGCCGGAATATCAGGCTATGTCGTTGGCCCCGTATCTCTCTTTATTGGAACCATTGGTGCAGTATCGGTATTTAAAGCTGTTTACGTAGATAAACGCGAGTTGAAATGCGCTTGCGTCGGCGGAGACAGTAATGTTCCCCTCGGTTTTGTTTCGCTTACTGAAAATTTGTTTATGATTGGTGCTGGAATTTGGATGCTTTATCAAGCAATTGGAGCTTAAACATTGGGTGTTGCTCTAACACCTATTGATGAAGCCACAATCACTTTCCAAATTGCTCTAAAATACTTTATGCGCCCATTTGCCCGCAATGGGAAAATAGGCGCTTCCAGCGGCCAAAATTTGCCACGTTTTTAATCGTCACTCTTTGTCGAGAATGCTTTGAAAGCTTTTTCTAGCGAATCTTCAAACTTCTCTTTGTTACAACCCCCGTCTTCACTTTGTTTGGTTTCGTTGTCTGTTGGTTTAATGGCTTGATTTGGCGTGTTCGTGACTTGGAGTAAATCGGTATTTAGCATCGTGGAAACCCTTCTGTTCGCGTTGATCTCATTAAAAACTGGTGTGCCGGATAACACACACATTATCTAAAGCAAATAACAGGCCAAATTTCCATGTTAACAAATGTTTGGGGTTAACCCGAATGACAGTAAACTGCACTGAGAACGAATGCTTTCTATGTAGCTTTTCAAGGCATCGTCTACCGACGCTATGTCACGAAAACATATATCAATCGCTTTATCTACATGTGGACGAGATTGGATACTTGCAATAACCTGATCTCTATCACCACACATCATAAGCAAACGGATAGCCTCTTCCAACAGGAGCATATGGCAACCTTCCATTGCTAATACACCGTTATGTTGCATTCGGTTAACCGCCTTTAAAGCTCGTTTATCACCCGTAAAAAGGTTTGATGGTTTGTTTTCTTGAGCGCCAAACGTGAGAATAAGATCTCCTGCGTCAAGGTGAGGGGTACGAAGTTGTGCAATAACATCAAGGGCTTGCTCGTCGGAGATTGTGACAGGTTCGCTGTGAGATACAAAATAAAGAATACTTTGTATGTGCGCCGGTTCGAATCCCATTTCATTCTTACTATGATCCACAGTGCTAATATCCTGTTTTAATTAACCCGAATCCTGTTTGCGTATTAGGCATTTCCCGATCACTAATTCCGGCCTCTCGATCACCCCAATTCTGATACACCCGATCACTGGTATTATGGCTTGCCCGATCAGTAGTTGTGGCAGACCGCAGTCTGCCACAGGTATTTACCTCATGGTTTGTTGCTTTCTCATTGACTCCCCAGTGAGGGTTATCCGGTGAGCATTGTGGATGAGGCGATCTAGTAGCGCATCGGCAACCGTGCCGTTACTTATCATTGAATGCCATTGCTCTACAGGTAGCTGACTACAGATGATGGTGCTACTTACGCCGTGCCTGTCTTCTACCACCTCCAGTAAGTCTGTTGCCTGTTTGACGGTGAGTTTTTCCAGTCCCCAGTCATCCAGGATCAGTAGCTGTTGTTTCGCTATCGTTGCTAGCTGCTTGGTGTAACTGCCATCAGCGTGGCCGATGTGTAAGTGCTCGTTTAATCGTGGTAATCGCCAGTAACCAACACGTATTCCCTGGCGACACGCTTGTTCACCAAGCGCACAAGCTACATAGGTTTTACCGCCACCTGTGGCTCCGGTAACAATGATATTCTGATGATGACTAAGATATCCGCCATTTAATAAATCGGCCATTCTTGGCTTTTGTAATCCGCGGCCATTGTCGTATGACAGTTCTTCCGGTGTTGCATTTAACCTGAGTCGTGCCTGTTTACGAAGTCGGTTGATGCGGTTTGTCCGTCTTTGGTTCATTTCATGGTCAACCAGCAGGGACAACCGTTCCTCGAAGGCTAATTCACAGTAGGTGTTGGGTTGAGCGCGTTGCTGTTTTAACATATCCGCAATCCCTGTCATGCGCAGTTGCTGTAATTGTTGGATGAGTAGATCGTTCATTTGAGTTCCTTATTTGTAATATTTAGGGCCGCGGATGTTGTGATGAGTGAGATTGGGCGTTTCAACGTCATCCACTTTCGGGGCATTATCAAGGTGGGTGTGCAACAGCGATTTCACGCTGGCTCGACAGGGATTACCTATATCAATAGCCCGGCGACAGGCTTGTTCCAGGCGACTTTCGCCGTATTTCTTTGCAAGGTTAAGTAGCCCAAGGCAGGCCCGATAACCTTGCTCTGGATGTGGTTTGCTTTGCAGAATGGCGTCGGTGACTTCAAGTGTGGAAGGGCCGATCTGCTTTGCCCAGTTCTTGAGTCTTCCGGGTGACCATTTCTGATGCTGATGATTGGCAGGCATATGCTCATCAACACAGGTAAAGCCACCTTTTCGGTCACTACGCATGTGTTGTGCAATGCACTCGCGTTGGTAGTAAATCCGAATAAGCCGCTTAGAAGCCTGTATTTCAACTGACTTGCCGACAAAGAGGTGAGGAACTGAGTAGAAATGGTCTTTGTACAAGACATGGTAATCAATACCGACTCTGGCAATATGGATTTCAGTGTATTCCCATGGTGTTGTGGGTAACGGGGCCAGCTCTGGTTTATCCAGCGATTCAAACAAGGTTTGTCGGTTTCCCGGTAATCGCTGGAATGGTTTCTGATTCAGTTCATGCAGTAACGCCCGAATAGCAACATTAAGGCCTGATAAGGTATGGAAGACCTGATGCCGCAATTTTGCCATTATCCATCGTTCCACAATGAGTACGGCATTTTCTGCTTTCGCTTTATCTTTTGGCTTCAGAGGTCTTGCAGGCATCACGGCGCAGCCATAATGATTCGCTAATGACTGGTAAGCTGTATTCAACTGAGGTTCAAATCGACAGGCTCTGGTGACCGCTGACTTGAGATTGTCCGGTACCAGCAATTGCGGCACGCCGCCGAAGAAGGCAAACATAGCCACATGCGCCTCCAGCCAGCTTTCGAGCTTCTGGTTTTCTGTGGCAATCGCAAAGGTGTAGTTTGACGCGCCCAGTACCGCAACAAAGACCTGGGCATTACGCACTTCTCCGGTGCCGGGATTTACAATCGGTAATGTCGGCCCACAGAAGTCGATAAATAGCTTCTCGCCTGCTTTATGCGTAAATCGCATCGAGCGCTTTTGCTGGGATTTCCATTCACGATAATTGTCGCAAAACTGGCTGTAGCTATAGCAAGCATCAGGGTAATTAGCCTGATATTCCTCCCAGAGCAGCAGTTTAGTTACACCTTTACGCCGCAGTTCAATATCCATCAGGCCATAATCAGGTTTAATACGGCCCGCTTTCCTGTCAGGATAAAGTGACTGATGTAGCCATTGATCGGAGGCATGCTCAGGTAACGGCCAGCCACAATCCAGGGTTCTGAATTTACCGAGAATATCAGATATAGTGGCAGCCCCCACATTCAGTCTCCTGGCGATGTCCCGGTTACTGAGGTTTTCATCAAGCTTAAGATAGAGAACCGCTTTAACGCGTTCTATGTCAGTAGGTTTTGACATACTTGTTTCCTCTTTAAAATTAAAAGAAGTTAACAAGCATAAAAGACTGATCGGGTGGTGAAGAAAAAGTCTGTGATCGAATGACCGGAATAGAGTTGATCGGGCTAGCCAGAATCAGCGATCGAGAACATCAGAATACGCACTGTTTAAGAAATTGAACTAAATGCCGGTTCCAAGATCCGATCTTTCGACTAAGAAAATTGGACCAACCAAGGAACCGGCATGAAGAAGTTAGCTGAATTATTTTGTGATGTCGATGATTTTTGCAAAGTCTTTATCCCTCAATGGCAAAAGCAATTGCTTGAAGATGGTACTCGAGTAAGAAGGCGGGAGTGCCGTATGTCAATGAGTGAAATGATGACCATTATTATCGGTTTCCATATGTCACATCATCGCGATTTTAAGAATTACTATTTGGGATATGTGAAGGCCTTCTATCGAAAAGACTTTCCTGAACTGCTCAGCTATACGCGCTTTTTAGAAGTAATGCCTCGTACCATTGTACCCATGTGCGCATACTTTAGTTCACTTAAGGGAAAGCCTACAGGTATTGAATTCATTGACTCTACAAGTCTTAAGGTGTGCCATAATATTCGAATACCCCGACATAAAACCTTCGATGGTATTGCCCAACGAGGAAAAGGCACTATGGGCTGGTTTTATGGCTTTAAGTTACACTTGATAGTGAATCATCTCGGTGAAATTGTGGCGGCAAAAGTGACGACGGGTAATGTACACGACACAAAACCCGTCGAGGAATTAGCGCGACATTTACCGGCTAAATTGTACGGCGACAAAGGCTATCTGAGCAAAGCACTCGAAGCCAATTTATTTGAAAAGGGCGTTGAGCTTATCACTACGGTTCGCAAAAATATGAAAGCAAAAGCGATGTCTTTATGGGACAGAGCGATGCTCTGAGACTGTAAGATCTTCTGTGTAAGTGGCTGTTCATCATAGTGATACGCGGTCACTGTACATAATCATAAACTGACTCATGGCCGCTTTCCAATCTCTTATTGGCATTGTCCATTTCTTTGATATCTGGTGAAGCGCCAGATACAGTATTTTCATCACGGAATCGTCAGTCGGGAACGACCGTCGGGTCTTGGTGATTTTCCGCAAGCTGGCGTTCAGAGATTCGATAGCATTCGTAGTGTAAATGACCTTACGGATTTCTGGCGGATAGTCGAAGAAGACGCTCAGACGTTCCCAGTTATTGCGCCAGGATAGGCTAATCGTTGGATGTTGGTCATCCCATTTTTCAGCGAACTCTGCCAGGGCCAGTTCCGCTTCGGCCAGTGTGGCTGCGCCGTAAATTCGTTTCAGGTCAGCAGCAATGACCTTGCGCTGTTTCCAGTTCACATAGCGCAGCGAGTGGCGAATTTGATGCACGATACACAGTTGCACCTGTGTTTTTGGGTAAACAGCCTCGATGGCTTCAGGGAAGCCTTTCAGCCCATCGCAGCAAGCAATGAATATATCCTGTACGCCACGGTTTTTAAGTTCGTTCATCACAGACAACCAGAACTTAGCGCCTTCGGTTTGTGCCATCCACAAGCCCAGCAACTCCTTTTCTCCATCGGTGTTGATGCCGAGCGCCAGATAAACCGATTTGTTCTGTACCGCACCGGAATCGCGGCTACGCACCACCAAACAATCCAGATAAACGACCGGATATAATGCGTCCAGTGGACGCTGCTGCCATTGCTTTACCTCATCCAGCACCTCATTGGTAACTTGTGAGATGAATGTCGGAGAGACTTCTACGCCGTAGGATTCCTCGAAATGCGCCTGGATATCACGGGTTGTCATACCTCGCGCATATAACGAGATAATCCGGTCATCAAAACCGTTGAGCTGCTTCTCGCCCTTTTTAATGAGCTTGGGTTCGAAACTTCCGCTGCGATCTCGCGGGATATCCAGATCGATTTCGCCGTGAACTGAACGCACCTTTTTACTGGATTTACCGTTTCTGGAGTTGCCAGAATTCCTACCTTCCGGTGCGTGTTTAGCGTAACCAAGATGTTGCTCCATCTCGGCATTTAAAGCTCGCTCTGCCACCTTTTTGGTGAGTTGCTTTAATAATCCGGCTTCGCCGAGGATGTCTTCGGGGGAATCACAACCTTCTAGAAGCTGATCGATAAGTTTGTCTGATATTGGCATTCTGTATTTCCTTTAAACAGGTTAAGAATGCCACTTACACAGATATTTTTACACTCTCGATGCTCTCAAAACGCTTCATTATTGAAACAATCAACGACCAATTGAAGAACATTTCATTCATCGAGCACTCAAGACATCGCAGTATGAATGGTTTTACACTCAATCTGATGGCAGGCTTGGTCGCTTATTGCCTCAAGAAAAACAAGCCATCCCTGAATATTAGTGATGTTGAGCGGAATTCAATGGTCGTTGCTTAAGCCGATCTCGGGTTAATTAGTGCTGATTGGTGAAGTCCAACATAAAGTTGCTCGATTCGCGCTACACTATTTCTGTCTATTGCTTTGCCCGGGTGGGACACGATGGCAGCTCCAGGGTTTATGTTTCGCATTTTCACGAATGTTTTCGTCAACGAATTGGTAGTAGCCTTCTTTCATCTTTGTCCAAAAGTCATCAGAAATGTCTGCACCGTGTGCACGAATGATTGTCTCAATGCCATCTAAATTGCAGTGGGTCGCGTCATAGCCGATATGCAAAGTGTTTTTGGCTTCTTCAAATGAAACGGCATCAATACCAAAGGTCCCATCAATTTCAGCAACAATTGCTAATAAATTACCGTCGGTAATGCCGGTTAACTTCAAATGCCGTACCACTAAATTAGCCTCAGAAACGCCCACTCTGTGATCTAAATCGCTCATACTTTTCTCCTATAAATTAATTACCTACACAGTTATGTCAGTCACGTCACTAATTACTTAAAACGCTATTGGCATTAACCACTTGCTGCATTAACGATTGTAAAACTGTCATTCTTTGTTCTATTAACAACAAATGTTCATCTATCGAGTTCCCCATCACAACAATGTCGCTTGCTGATATGCCGCTTTCGATAAGAACAAGACTTCTTTGCAGGCCTTTTGTATATGTCTCTTTTAATCGTATCTTTTGTTCAGTATTAGATTCACTTTGGATCCTCTTCTCAATACTCGTTAAGTAGGTATCCATCATCTTCATATGCTCAACAATCAACGTTTGCCTCTCAGAAACGTCATTGATCCGTTGGATGCGTTGCCTTAATGCATCCATGACGCGCTCGTTACTGCGTAACATCTCATCGGCACTCATGGATGTCTGAGCACTCGTAAAGGTAGCGGATAAAACGCCTGCGACAAACAATATTGAAACTAATGCTTTCTTCATTTTGTAATCCTTACACGGGGCTTGAAGCGTTTGAATTGAGAAATCGTGGGAACCAACCTGGCGTGGCTTGCTTATATTGCCTATAGGTATCACCAAACTCAGTTTCGGCGTGCTGCTCTTCGCGTTTGGCCAGTCGAACATAGACAACAATGAGAATGGGAAACATGAGCAAAGTGGGTAGTGTTGGCCATTGCAGTAAAAAGCCAAACATGATCACAATGAAGGCAACATATTGGGGATGCCGACAACGTGCGTACCAACCGCTGGTTGCTAAGCTGCTCGTTTTTTGCGCGTGATGCAGGACATTCCACGAAGCAGATAAAACAAAGAATCCTAAAACGATGAGAACATTACTCAAGATGTGCAGTACATCCCAATGCGCATCGCCAGATAACCCCAACAGTGTATGCCACAAGTGACCATTTTCGTGACTTAAAAAATCTACGCCTGGGTAACTTTCGGCTAACCAACCGGACAAAAAATAGATGGTAAGCGGGAAACCATACATTTCAGTAAATAACGCCACGATAAAAGCGGAAAATACGCCTAAGCTTCGCCAGTCTGTTTTTGACTTCGGCTTGACGAAACTAAACGCAAAAAAGATAAATATTGCGGAGTTAATGATGACTAACGTCCAAAGCCCATAATCTGATTCACCGTGCATTGTCGCTCTCCGTTTTACGTCTTTCCTTGCGTGCCTGCTCTAACCCTTCGATATAACCTTGTCTGTATTGATCATTGTCTTCGGTTTGCTCTTTAAATGTTTGCTCGTCGTTAGTATGTGTCTCATGCCCTTTACCATGACTTCCGTGCATAAAGATATGCATCACTGGGCATAGCAGCAGGATCAAGTAAGGTAGATAAGGGAAAACATGTTCACCATGCTCGACAAACAAGAAATAGCTTGCCGCCGCTATAAGTCCGATGGCGGACCAACCACTGGGGGTGCGCCAAAAAGGTAATTTTTGTTTATTCACAATACACCTCGCTTTTGTGTCGTTTAAGTTTTCAGAAAACGGTAAGTCACTTGATCACCAAAGTGCCACGGTACATTTGCATCTGACAATGAAACGGATAGCGACCTGCCTTTTTGGGGGGAATAGTGACCATCACACGCTTGTTAAGCACTAATGTTTCACTGATCTCCAACTCGGGTATTAGTAGTGTTTCCGCACAGGGGGTCGCATCTTCTCTATAGAACATCAGTTGTACAAACTCATTCGCGGGCACTGTGATATTGGCAGGTTGATATACGCCATCTTTCACGCGGACTTCGATGCTGCCGTCTCGTACTTCAGTTGACTTTGTTTGGTAAAGCCAAAACCACCAAACAATAAGCCCAATCACGACTAACCCTATCAAATTAATCCACATCATCTTTAGGTTCTCCTAGTGCTCTTTAGCTTTGAATAAACGTAATCGATTCGCGTTGGTCACTACCGTTAACGACGAGAATGCCATCGCTGCACCGGCAATTACTGGGCTAAGTAGTAAGCCTAAAAATGGATAAAAAACACCTGCAGCAAATGGGATCCCCGCGACGTTATAGATAAATGCTCCGAAGAGATTCTGCTTTATGTTTCTCAGCGTTGCCTTACTCACTGCAATCGCATCCGCTAACCCATGTAAGGAGCCTCGCATCAACGTGATATCTGCACTTTCTATTGCGACATCAGTGCCTGTTCCGATAGCAAATCCGACGTTGGCATGGGCTAAGGCGGGCGCATCATTGATCCCATCGCCGGTCATTCCGACGATTTCACCCTCACGTTGAAGTTCGAGCACTTTGTTTGCTTTATCTTCTGGCATCACTTCAGCAACGTAATCAACAATCCCCGCCTTTCGAGCAACGGCTTTTGCAGTCATACGATTGTCCCCCGTCAACATCACCACACGTATTCCGTTGTGCTGTAGGCGGTTAATCGCATCTATTGAGTCTGATTTTATTGGATCGGCAACAGCAATGACGGCAACTAATTTTGAATCAATCGCGAAATACATTGGGGTTTTAGCCTCTGCGGCCAGCCTCTGCGCTTTATCAACGTAATGATGAAGTTCTATTGATTTTTCTTTCATCAATTTTTCATTGCCAAATAGCAAACGCTGAGAATTCAGTGTTGCCGCTACGCCCTTCCCTGCAATGGACTCAAAATCAGTCACCGAGTGGATCGGCACACCTTGCTCTTTCGCTGATTCAACGATCGCCATTGCGAGTGGGTGTTCGGAACCCGACTCCAGGCTTGCAGCTAACGAAAGCACGTCATCTTGATTGTGAGCTGACGCAATAACAACGTCGGTAACTTTAGGCGCCCCCTCTGTTATGGTGCCGGTCTTATCTAATACCATTGTGGTAATTTTCGAAGCAGATTGCAGCGCTTCACCGTTGCGGATAAGTACGCCTGCTTCAGCCGCCTTGCCAACCCCCACCATGACCGACATCGGCGTGGCTAAACCTAATGCGCAAGGACATGCAATAATCAGTACCGTGGTTGCTGACACGATTGCGAAGGCAACCTCGGGAGCCGGACCAAAATTGAGCCACGCTAGTGCGCTCATTACGGCAATGATCATAACAACCGGCACGAAATAGGCAGAAATAACATCTGCCAATCGACCAATAGGTGGTTTTGAATTTTGTGCACGTTTTACCATGTTGATGATCTGAGCTAGCGCGGTGTCTTTTCCCACGCGTTCTGCCCGAAAGACGATAGAGCCTGATTTGTTGATGGTACCGGCCACAACCTCATCGTCTTTTCGCTTCTCAATTGGCATAGGCTCACCCGTTAGCATTGATTCATCAATACTGGTTTGGCCCTCGACGACTACACCATCCACAGAAATGCGTTCTCCGGGTCGAACCCGGATAAGATCATTGAGCAAAACATCTTCAATAGGAATATCAATATCATCGCCATCTCGGATGACACGTGCAGTCTTGGCTTGCAAGCCTATCAGCCTTTTAATGGCCTCTGAGGTTTTACCGCGTGCTTTGATCTCAAGGGCCAGGCCTAAATTAATTAGGCCGATGATCATAGCGGTTGCCTCAAAATAAACATGTCGTGCCATTTCAGGGACATAGCCCGGGAAGAACACAACTGTCATCGAGTACAACCAGGCGGTTCCTGTACCCAAGGCTATCAAAGTATCCATATTGGCCGAATGATTTTTAAACGAATTCCATGCACCCACATAAAAATGCCGACCAGAGAACACCATGACACCTAATGTCATGAGCCCAATAATCAACCATACAATTCGCTCCGTGGTCGTGTTGACGCTCATTTCCCCGGTTACCAAACCATAGATCATGAGCGGTACTCCAAGCGACAATGCGATGACCATGTGTCGCATTAGCTTTTTATAATAAGCCCAATCCGCTTGCTCTTTTTCTTCAATGGCAGCCTCATCAGAATCGGCATTTGCCAGCGTTGCGTTATACCCAGCTTCTTCTACCGCACCAACCAGTTCGCTTGGTGAGGCATTACCATTGATAAGCACTGTACGCTGTGCAAAATTCATTTCTGCGCCGGTGACGCCTGCGACTTGTTTTAAGGCTGTTTCAATTTTAGTGACGCAACTGGCACAACTCGCCCCTTGAATATTAAGTTGTATCTCGCCTGCTTCGGAAGACACCTGTCTGGTCTGCGTTTTAGTGTCAACCGCTTCGTTCGCCGTTGATGTTTTATCGCCGCCACTACAACACCCATGTGCTTTCGCACTGTCTGTTTTAGAATTCATGAACCACTCCCTATTTAAACCTTGTTATGACTTAAGCGCTGTGAAACCTTCAATTAAATGGCATATCGTATCGGCCGTTGGAGGTTGATCGGGTTTGTTTTGCCACTCTGAAGTGGCTAAGCGCATGCGCTCTCTAAGTTCATGCATGTCCTGATACCGCTGTTCAGTCTCTTTCAACCTCTTTTCAATAAGACGCCTTACCGTTGGACACGGCGCATTGGTTTGTGAAGATGTAACTAGGATCTCTTTAATATCATTGACCGAAAAACCTAAGGCGCGCGCACTTAAAATGAACCGCAGTCGCGTCACATCCGCCGGCCGATAATACTTGTATCCATTGTGGGATTTATTTGGGACCAAAAGTCCAATGCGCGTATAATAGCGCACGGTATCAACGCTAATATCTAGTGCATCTGCTATTTGTTTTACCCGCATTTTAACCCCCCGTCTTTATCAACATTGTTGTGCCGGTAAAACACGCCTTTAATCCTATGTTTTACTCTCACCTTCACACGATAAACCTGTGAGCCGCTCACAGGTCAACACCTAAACCTTCAACAGATCCGTGGAAGTGGCTCATCTTCAAGCTCACTCATGAAGCGTCGCCCTCCCATTGGCGTAATAATCGACACGCGGCCCTTTAAGCCTGTATTTTCCGTAATGACACCAATATGTTGGGCATTTTCACCGTTTTTTATACCCCGCCAATGAGTGAGTACTTCGCTGCTAATATCGGGACTAACAATTGCAATAACGCGTCCCTCACAAGCCAAAACGAAAGGATCAAAGCCTAGAATGTCACACACGCTTGCGACCTCTGGACGCACCGGAATGTTATTTTCAATTAGCTCGATATTGAAACCCGTTTCAGTTGCCACGTCATGGAGTAACACTGATAGTCCTCCACGCGTTGGGTCTCGGACAAAACGAACGCCTTCTAAGTCTCTGATTGCATTGACTAACGGGAAAACGCTGGCACAGTCGGACTTTAATTGGCCATGCAACCCATAGTCCTCACGCGCCAGTAATACGCAAGCACCGTGATCGCCAACAGAGCCACTGACAAGTACATGATCGCCCGGCCTTATAAGACTCGTATCCCAAATTGGTGTTTCTTGGCTGTCACCCACACCCGTTGTATTGATATAAACGCCACCACCGAATCCCTTTGGAACGACTTTAGTATCTCCCGTTATTATGGACACATTGGTTTCTACAGCAGCTTGATGCATTTTATGGACAACCTCCTTGAGAGCCGTCATCGAAAAGCCTTCTTCAATAATGAATGCAGTACTGATATACC